>JACCDV010916228.1_pt1 | contig 151550 bp, 164 predicted proteins | sample 7446131 | NCBI WGS metagenome assembly JACCDV01 (sample SAMN15323448, study PRJNA562643) | freshwater metagenome | isolation source: river surface water | place: USA:Blue River Watershed | collected 2017-08-17 | reverse complement strand
GTGAAACGATTCAGCGCCAATGATAGTGTGCTCTTCGCATGCGAAAGTAGGTCACCGCCAGGCTCTCTATTTAGACCATTACCTCGGTCTGACCATCAAAGCCCACTCTTCGTGGGCTTTGTTGTTTATGTATAGGTCGTTATAATGACCGGGTGGTGGGCTGTTTAGCCCATTTTTTATTTTAGCGGGTATGTAATTGCAAAATTTAAATGCCATTATTGAGAAAACAGTGACGCAACTCGGTTACGAGTTGGTCGATTTCGAACTGCAAAACCGTGGCCGTTTGTTGCGTGTTTTTATCGACAGACCAGAAGGTATCAGCATTGATGACTGCGTTTTAATCAGCAATCAAATTGGAAACGTATTGGCAGTCGAGAACGATTTTGACTATGACAGGCTTGAGGTCTCCTCGCCTGGCTTAGATCGTGTTCTTAAAAAAGCCGCAGACTTTGCCAAGTTTATTGGGCAGGAAGCCAGCGTTAAATTGAGATTAGCCGTTGATGGACGAAAAAATTTTGTAGGAACCATTGTTGCTGTAACGGATGAGAATTTAGATTTTCAGGTTGATGGGAAGCCCTATCAATTTAACCTGCAACAAATCGAGAAGGCACGTTTAGTGCCTAAGTATTGATTAGCTATTAGCCGGAGAGAGTGATGAGTCGCGATATTTTGTTATTGGTTGATGCATTAGCACATGAAAAAAATGTAGATAAAGATGTCATCTTTACTGCACTAGAGTTTGCTTTGGCTTCAGCTACAAAAAAACGTTTTGCTGATGATGCCGATGTTCGAGTCGCGATTGACCGCGAGACCGGTGAATATGAGTCATTTAGACGATGGGCTGTGCTGAATGATGATCAAGCATTGGAAAATCCTGGTGCGCAGATGTATTCAGATGACGAGCGTCTAGAAGGTAAAACTATCTCAGCTGACAATATCTATGAAGAGCCACTTGAGTCTGTAGAGTTTGGGCGCATAGGTGCGCAGGCTGCGAAACAGGTTATTCTGCAAAAAGTACGCGAAGCAGAGCGTGAGAAGATTTTAGAAGACTTTTTGTCACGTAAAGAGCATCTGATTTCTGGCGTTATTAAGCGCATGGAAAAAGGCAATGCGATTATTGAAATTGGCAGAATGGAAGCAGTTCTGCCACGCGAATTAATGATCCCAAAAGAAAATTTACGTGTTGGTGATCGCGTAAGAGCCTATCTGGAGCGCGTAGATCGCACAGCAAGAGGGCCGCAATTGATTTTGTCTCGTATTGCGCCTGAATTCCTAACGCGTTTATTTGAGTTGGAAGTTCCAGAAATTGAAGATGGATTGCTTGAGATTAAATCTGCTGCAAGAGATCCAGGTTTGCGTTCAAAAATCGCTGTGAAAGCGAATGATCAGCGTTTGGATCCTGTTGGTACCTGCGTGGGTATGCGAGGTTCTCGTGTGCAAGCGGTAACAGGAGAGTTGGCCGGAGAGCGAGTTGATATCGTTTTATGGTCTATGGAGCCAGCGCAATTTGTGATTAATGCCATGGCGCCTGCCGAGGTATCCAGTATTGTTGTGGATGAAGAAGCACATGCAATGGATGTCGTTGTTGAAGAAGAGCAATTGGCATTAGCTATTGGTAGAAATGGCCAAAATGTTCGACTTGCTTCTGATTTGACCGGTTGGACTTTGAATATCTTAACTGCCGAAGAGGCAGCGAAGAAAAATGAAGAAGAGCACTTCAAAGTACGTGAGTTATTCATGGCTAAATTAGACGTGGATGAAGAAGTGGCTGATATTTTGGTACAAGAAGGTTTTACCACTTTAGAAGAGATTGCTTATGTTCCTATTGAGGAAATGAGCGAGATTGATGCTTTTGATGAAGACACGATTAACGAATTACGTAAACGTGCTCGCGCAGCCTTGCTCACTGAAGCCATCGCTAAAGAAGAGAAGGTAGGAGAGGCATCAGCAGATTTACTCAATATGGATGGCATGGATGACGAAACCGCACATCTCTTGGCTTCCAAAGGCGTTCTCACTATGGAGGACCTAGCTGATTTGGCAGTGGACGATCTGGTCGAATTGACCCAAATGGACGAGGAGCGAGCAAAGAGCCTGATTATGACGGCTCGCGCACCTTGGTTCGCATAATGTAGGTTGGTGTCATAACAGGATTGGAGCAATAAATGGGGACAAGCGTACAACAATTTGCAGCAGAACTTAATCTGCCTGCCGAGCTGCTTTTAGAGCAGCTGAAAAGTGCTGGGGTTATTAAACAAAGCGGCGCAGATCAGTTAACAGAGAACGATAAAGAGTTACTACTTTCTTATCTGCGTAAAGAGCATGGTGAGCAAGCACCAAAAAACAAAATAACGCTGACGCGCAAACAAAGTACGGAAATCAAAAAGACTGACAGTACTGGCAAAGCTCGTACTATTCAGGTCGAGGTGAAGAAAAAACGTGTCTTGGTTCGAAATGAACCAAGTCCAGCGGTAGTTCCTGAAATTGTTGAGCCTGAAGAGCTTATTGCTCCGGCAGAGCCTGAAGTTGAAGTCGCGATTGCTGAAGCAGTTGAACCAGCGCCGGTAGTGGCTAGTGAAGTTAAAAGTAACGCTAAAAAGGGCATTACTTTAACTCCGCATGAGCTTGCGCAGCGTGAGGAAGAATCTAAGCGCCATGCGGCTTTAATGGCAATTCAAGAGGAAGAGATAAAAAAGAAACAAGCGCTTGCTCAGAAAAAACTTGAGGAAGAGGCCAAGAAAGCCCAAGCAGCACCCACCAGTAATCTATCTGAAGGCACGCTTCATAAGCCTGCTAATAAAGAGAATGCTCGCCCAGAAGATAAAACTGCCAAAAAAGGTAGTCAACGCGATAGCGACTGGATGGAGTCAGAGAATAAAAAACGTGGAATCAAAACGCGCGGTGATAGTGCCGGTGCCATGAACCAAGGTTGGCGTACGCAAAAAGGTAAAAAGTCTCCCAAGCAGCAAGATAGTCAGCATACATTTAATGCCCCTACCGAACCTATTGTGCGTGAGGTACTAGTCCCTGAGACTATTTCAGTGGGCGACTTGGCCCACAAAATGTCAGTGAAGGCTGCCGAAGTGATTAAGGTGCTGATGGGCATGGGTATGATGGTAACAATCAACCAAGTGCTAGATCAGGATACGGCCATCATCGTGGTTGAGGAGATGGGACATACGGCAAAAGCAGCAGCACCAAATGATCCTGAAGCCTTCTTAGACGAGACGGTTGCGCATGAATCTACATTGCTCCCTCGCCCTCCAGTGGTGACCGTCATGGGCCACGTGGATCACGGCAAAACCTCATTGCTGGACTATATTCGTCGAAGCCGAGTAGCTTCTGCAGAGGCTGGTGGGATTACCCAACATATTGGCGCTTATCATGTGGAAACGGCCAGAGGCATGGTCACCTTTCTAGATACCCCAGGGCATGAGGCATTTACTGCGATGCGTGCACGTGGTGCAAAAGCGACTGACGTCGTTATTTTGGTGGTTGCTGCTGATGATGGAGTGATGCCACAAACCATAGAGGCCATTCACCATGCCAAAGCAGGTAAAGTGCCAGTCGTGGTTGCAGTAAACAAAATTGATAAAGCAGAAGCCAACCCAGAGCGTGTCAAGCAGGAGCTTGCCAGCCATGAGGTTGTGCCAGAAGAATGGGGTGGAGACACCATGTTTGTTGAAGTATCCGCTAAATCTGGTCAGGGCATTGATGACCTGCTAGAGGCGGTACTATTACAAGCTGAAGTATTAGAATTGAAAGCACCAAAAGACGCTCCTGCTAAGGGTTTAGTGATTGAGGCTAGCTTAGACAAGGGACGTGGTCCGGTATCTACCATCTTAGTGCAATCAGGTACTTTGAAGCGTGGGGATGTGCTGTTGGCGGGTAGTTCTTATGGTCGTGTTCGAGCCATGCTGGATGAAGCTGGTCGTGATATCAAAGAAGCTGGCCCATCAATTCCTGTAGAGATTTTGGGCTTGTCAGATGTGCCGAATTCTGGCGATGAAGTCATCGTATTGAATGATGAGCGCAAGGCACGTGAAATTGCACTTTTCCGTCAAGGTAAATTCCGTGATGTGAAGTTGGCAAAACAACAAGCTGCCAAGTTGGAAAATATGTTTGAACAAATGGCTGAAGGTGAAGTGAAATCTTTACCATTGGTCATCAAATCAGATGTTCAAGGTAGCTATGAAGCATTAGCGACTTCGCTACAAAAGCTTTCTACAGATGAAGTGAAAGTGAACATTATTCATACCGGTGTTGGTGCGATTACCGAATCTGATGTGAACCTATGCGTGGCTTCAAAAGCCGTTTTAATAGGCTTTAACGTGCGCGCTGACGCTGGTGCTAGAAAGTTAATTGAAAGTGCCGGAGTGGATGTACGTTATTACAACATCATCTATGAAGCAGTGGATGAAGTGAAAGCAGCCCTAGGCGGTATGCTGTCACCAGAGAAGAAAGAGAATGCAATTGGCTTGGTAGAAATACGAGAAGTATTCCGCATTTCTAAAGTCGGCAGCGTCGCTGGTTGTTATGTACTTGATGGCATCATTAAACGTAACTCAAAAATACGTCTATTGCGCGATGATGTTGTGGTATTTACAGGCGAGCTAGACTCACTCAAGCGTTTTAAAGATGATGTCAAAGAAGTCAAAGCTAATTTTGAATGTGGTCTCTCATTGAAGAATTACAACGACATTCAAGTGGGCGATACACTAGAAGTATTTGAAGTGGTTGAGGTTGCAAGAACACTGTAATGGCTAAACATTTCACCAGAAGTGACCGCGTCGCTGAGCAAATTCAGCGAGAGTTGGCTGACTTGTTGCAATTCGAGGTCAAAGATCCTCGTGTGCAACATGTCACGCTGACAGAGGTGGAAGTGACTGGTGATTTATCTCACGCAAAAATTTACTACAGTGCCCCACAGCAATCTGCTGATGCGCTCAATGATTTGCAATCAGGATTAACAAAATCTGCTGGGTTTTTGCGCAGTCAGCTTTCCAAACGCCTCATGCTTAGAACAGTTCCACAACTGCATTTTGTCTATGATGTTTCGATTGATAGAGGGATGCAGATTAGTCAGTTAATCGATCAAGCACTAGATCATTCCTCAGAATAAATTTCAAGCAAGTTGCAAATCAAACGTCAAAAACGTGATATCAGTGGTGTCGTGTTACTCGACAAACCTTTGGGTTTATCCAGTAATCAGGCGATGCAGCGTGTGAAGCATTTATATCAAGCAGAAAAAGCGGGTCACACAGGCAGTCTTGACCTATTGGCAACAGGCTTGTTGCCGATATGTTTAGGAGAGGCTACGAAGTTTGCCAATTTTCTACTAGATGCGGATAAATCCTATTTAGCCACGGTGAAATTGGGGATAACGACCACCAGCGCGGATGCAGAGGGTGAAGTAATTGCGCAAAAGCCAGTCAATGTAACATTGCAACAAGTTGAATCAGTACTGCATCAGTTTATCGGTGACATTGAGCAAACCCCGCCAATCTACTCTGCATTAAAAGTCGATGGTAAGCCTCTGTATGCTTATGCCAGGGCGGGACAAGAAGTCGAGATTAAATCTAGATATGTCAGCATACATCAGATTCACTTAGAGCATTTTGAAGCAGATGAGTTGGTTTTCACTGTGACTTGTAGCAAGGGTACTTATATCAGAACCTTGGCCCAGGATATTGGTGCAAAGCTAGGCTGCGGAGCTCATTTAAAGGGATTGCGACGATTAACTTCTGGAACATTCGATTTAAAAGATGCATTGCCACTTGAGGTGCTGAGTGAGTTAAGTTTGGAAGAGCTTGATGCCAAGTTACTTCCAATCGATATCAAAATACAACATTTACCCAAGTTGACTTTGAATGCTGAGCAAACGGATATTATTCAGCATGGTCAAGCAATCAAGCCTAACCAAGAAATAATATTCAATGAATTCATAAGGTTATATGATATGTCCGGAGAATTTATTGGATTGGCACAAAAACAGGCGGATGGAAAACTGCATCCAAAACGCCTGTTGCGACAAAAAGATTAATTAACTGACGGAATTACTTGATAATTTCATGTTTTTAAGGGTACAATGCGCGGTTCAAAATTAGGAGAGTGTAATGTCAATTTCGACAGCTGAAAAAGCCAAAATTGTTGGCGAATATCAACAATCTAAAACCGATACTGGCTCCCCAGAAGTGCAAGTCGCTTTGTTGACTAGCCGTATTGGTGTTTTAACAGAACATTTTAAGTCCAACGCTAAAGACCACCATTCACGTCGTGGCTTGTTGGCAATGGTAAGCCAACGCCGTAAATTGTTAGACTACCTCAAACGCAAGAACGCAGAGCGCTATCGCAGCCTTATCGAGCGTTTAGGTATCCGTAAATAATTAAATTCTGTGCAGAATCTTGACCGAAAGCATAGCGCACTCCTAGAGCGCTGTGCTTTCGGTTTTTTTGTTGTAGCGTAAGCTACTTTGTTGAATCTGTTATTAGCGTCGTAAATAGCAGAACGTTTGTGTAAAGGAAATAAGATGTTGAAAGCGATTAAAAAGAGCATACAGTACGGTGCTCATACATTGACCTTAGAAACAGGTGAAATCGCCCGTCAAGCTGACGGTGCTGTAATGGTAAGTTATGGTGACACAGTTGTTCTGGTTACCGTAGTAGGTAAACATGATGTAAAAGAAGGTCAAGATTTCTTCCCATTGACCGTAGATTATCAAGAGCGTACATACGCTGCCGGTAAGATTCCTGGTGGATATTTCAAACGTGAAGGCCGTCCTTCTGAAAAAGAAACACTGACCTCTCGTTTGATTGATAGACCTTTGCGTCCACTCTTCCCTGAAGATTTTTATAATGAAGTCCAAGTCGTTGCTACGGTGATGTCCTCTGATAGCGAAATTGATGCAGACATCCCATCCATTATTGGGGCTTCTGCTGCTTTAGCGATTTCAGGCATCCCATTTTATGGACCATTAGGTGCTGCGCGCGTGGGTTATATCAACGGTGAGTATGTGTTGAACCCATCAGCTAGCCAAATGAAAGAAACAGAATTAGATTTGGTTGTCGCTGCGACAGCGGATGCGGTGATGATGGTTGAGTCTGAAGCGAAAGAATTGCCAGAAGATGTGATGTTGGGTTCCGTGGTATTTGGCCATGAGCAAATCCAAGCAGTCGTTGATTTGATTAACGAGCTTGCCGCAGAAGTTGGCAAAGAGCCATGGGATTGGACGCCTCCAGAGCCAAATACAGCGATTATTGACAAGGTCAATGCTCTGGCAGCAGCAGAAGTAAATGCTGCATACAAAATTAAATCTAAGGGTGAGCGTTCCACAAAATTGGACGAAATCAAAGCTAAAGTGTTTGAGGCCCTGATTAATGAGAATACCTCGACACAAGAGGCTAACGAAATCAAATCAGCTCTATTTAACCTAGAAGCTAAAACGGTGCGTAGCCAAATCCTAAATGGCGAGCCACGTATTGATGGTCGTGATACTCGCACGGTTCGTCCTATCAATATTCGTACCGGTGTACTGCCAAGAACCCATGGTTCCGCATTGTTTACCCGTGGTGAAACACAAGCGTTGGTAGTAGCTACTTTGGGTACTGGTCGCGATGAGCAAATGATTGATGCTTTGGAAGGTACCTATAACGATCGTTTTATGTTGCACTACAACATGCCTCCATATGCGACAGGCGAAACTGGTCGCGTAGGCACGCCTAAGCGTCGTGAGATTGGTCATGGCCGTCTAGCAAAACGCGCTTTAGTAGCAGTGTTGCCTAGTCAAGAAGAGTTCGGTTATACGCTACGCGTGGTATCTGAAATTACTGAATCCAATGGCTCCAGCTCTATGGCCTCTGTATGTGGCGGCTGTTTGGCATTAATGGACGCTGGTGTGCCAGTTAAAGCACACGTGGCGGGTATCGCCATGGGTCTGATTAAAGATGGTAATCGTGTGGCAGTGTTAACTGATATTCTTGGTGATGAAGATCATTTGGGCGACATGGACTTTAAGGTTGCCGGTACCGACAAGGGTGTCACTGCACTGCAAATGGACATCAAGATTACTGGCATTACAGCCGAGATTATGAAAGTTGCGTTATCTCAAGCTAAAGAAGGCCGTATGCACATTCTGGGCTTGATGAAACAAGCCATGAGCACTTCACGTGAAGATTTGTCTGAGTTTGCACCAAGAATTCTTACTTTGAAAATCAATCCCGATAAGATTCGTGATGTGATTGGTAAGGGTGGTGCAGTGATTCGTGCCATCACCGAAGAAACTGGCACAACCATTGATATCGAGGAAGATGGCACAATCAAGATTGGTTGCGTGAATGCAGAAGCGGGTCAAGAAGCCAAGAAACGCATCGAGGAAATTGCAGCTGAAATCGAATTAGGCCAAGTTTACGAAGGTAAAGTAATCAAATTGTTAGACTTTGGTGCTGTAGTGAGCCTGTTACCTGGTAAAGATGGTTTGTTGCATATTTCTCAGATTGCACACCAACGCGTTAATGCCGTATCTGACTTCTTGTCAGAGGGGCAAATCGTGAAGGTGAAAGTGATTGAGGCAGATGAAAAAGGTCGTGTGCGTTTGAGTATGAAAGCACTGATTGATCCACCTGCTGGAACAGAAGCTGCTGAATAAGCAGGCAGTATAAAAAAAGCCCAGCAATGCTGGGCTTTTTTATTCAAGGTATCCGCCAGATTTAGCCGGCGACTTGTTTTTCTCGGATTTCGTCTAGAGTCTTACAATCGATACATAGCGTTGCAGTAGGTCTTGCCTCAAGTCTTTTGAGACCAATTTCCACTCCACAGCTGTTGCAATAGCCATAATCGCCAGCATCAATTTTGACTAGCGTTTCGTCAATCTTCTTGATTAGTTTGCGCTCGCGATCACGATTGCGTAGCTCTAAGGTCATATCAGACTCTTGGCTGGCGCGATCATTAGGATCTGCAAACATGGTGACTTCATCCTGCATGGTATGAACCGTGCGGTCGATGTCCTCACTTAATTCTTTTTTCCAATCGTTAAGAATCTGACGGAAGTGATTAAGCTGCTTCTCGTTCATGTACTCTTCGTTTGCCTTCGCGTTATAGGGGGCAAACTGTTTTTTCGTGTTTTCTGCCATGATGATTGAAACCAATAAAAATGTTGTTGTTAACAAGCCAAATTCAAGCGCGGGAAAGTGTACACTGATTCATACGCTTGTCAAAGCAATAATTGAGCAGTCTTATGTAGATGCTCTAAGTGACTGAGCGAGAATGGTATTTTCCATTAAAGTGGCGACGGTCATCGGGCCAACTCCGCCAGGCACAGGGGTAATCCAAGCGGCATGCTGACTCGCTGCATCAAACTCTACATCACCACAAATTTTACCGTCACTCAGGCGGTTAATCCCGATATCAATCACAATCGCCCCAGGTTTAATCCAATCACCCTTTACTAAGCCAGGTTTTCCGGCAGCGACAACCACCAAGTCTGCTCGGCGAATATTCCCCTCAAGATCTTTGGTATGGCGATGGCAGCAGGTCACAGTCGAGCCTGCAAGTAGCAATTCCAACGCCATAGGTCGTCCCACATGATTAGAGACACCCACGACCACCGCATCTAAACCCATAGGGTTAATTGCATATGCCTCAAGCAATTTAATCACACCGAAAGGAGTGCATGATCGCAAGGTAGGCTGACGCACGGTTAGTTTGCCAATATTGTAGGGATGGAACCCATCAACATCTTTGTGCGGGTGGATGCGCTCAATAATATCTTTTTCATTAATTTGTTCAGGCAATGGAGACTGCACCAAAATACCGTCTATCGCAGGGTCTTGGTTAAGGCTATCAATTAAATTAAACAGATCTTGCTGGGAGGTCGAGGCTGGTAAATCATACGCAATCGAGCTTATACCAACCTTTTCACAGGCAAGTCGCTTATTTCTTACGTAGATACTTGAAGCTGGATCATTACCTACTAAAACGACAGCCAAAGCAGGTGGGCGCAGCCCATTAGCGACATTCTGTTCAACTTGTTTTTTTAGCTTTTCTAGCAGTTGTTCGGCAACCATTTTGCCGTTGATAATTTGCGCTGACATAGGAATCAAACAATCGGATAAAAGGTAGCATTTTAACAGGCATTTTGGCTTATTGATTGACCTGCAGGGCAGAATCAGTTATATTTGCGCCCTTCGGGGTGTAGCGTAGCCTGGTAGCGCGCCTGCTTTGGGAGCAGGATGTCGGGAGTTCGAATCTCTCCACCCCGACCAATTTCCTTAAACTTGTTTTTGTCTGACAATCTGCCCGTAGCTCAACCGGATAGAGCACCAGCCTTCTAAGCTGGGGGTTACAGGTTCGATTCCTGTCGGGCAGGCCAGGTTTAATCACTAGTTCTGATGGTGGCTGTAGCTCAGTTGGTAGAGTCCTGGATTGTGATTCCAGTTGTCGTGGGTTCGAGTCCCATCAGCCACCCCACCTTCTATTTGTACCCCTGTTAATTTTTAACTAGCGAAGCAAGATTGTGCGTATAGCCTTGCGCTAGAGAGTGATTGTTTCAGGTTCTCTCTCGGGTTGAAATGTGGCTCTTGAATAAACATAGATTCAAGCATTTCACACTTAGATTTCCCTATTTTCAAAGAGGCTTCAACAAAACATGCTGGATTTTGCAATATCATTTCTTCAATGGTCATTGCGATTTGAGCTTTTTGCTCAGGGTTAGAAGTCCGAAGTGCGTTATTGACTAAACGCGAGAAGGAAGTAGGCACAGCACACTGATTGATTTGATTCAGATATTGCTTTTGTAGCAATAGGGTTTGGTGCTCTGTTAGGGTAAATGCTTGCGCAGGATGTTGAAAACTAAAAATAAAAACCGTGCTCAGCACTAGTCCACGTAAAAACATAATTTCTCCTTAAGCTTTTGGCTAATCCATCTTTTGCTTGGGTAAAGCAAAGATGTAAGAGTTAAAAGATATCAATGGGTTAAGCAAAAAAACTTGCTTAACTTTGTCAGTGCTCAGGTAAGAAAGTTCAACTAAATCAAGAGTTTTAATCTGTGGGAAACGCCCAGAGTTTTCTATATTCCGCATTGGGGTCATAAAGTTTCGTTTGCTTTTGCAAGTCAAACGCTCGCCCTCCGCGAGGGTCTGTTCCATAACCAGCAATATATAGCCAATTGCCTTGGTTGCTGTAGACATCGTAGTCTAAAAGCTGAGATTCAAACCAAGATGCTCCTGCTCTCCAATCCCCTTTAAGGTTATAAATCAGAAAGCTAGCGACTATTTGACGTAGACGGTTGGAAAGAAAACCAGTCTGATTAAGTTCATTCATCGCAGCGTCTATAAGAGACTGACCGGTTTCTGATAAGCGCCATTTGTTAACGGCTTGGTGATCAATTTTTTTAGGGCTTTGTTCAAGCAAACCTGTGGCGTGATAAAGCTGTTTACCGTATTTGAAATGTAAGAAACGAAAATAATCTCGCCACAGCAGTTCAAACCAAATCCAATAGCTTCCATCAGATTGACCATGAGTAGATTCGAATTGCTTGAGTGCTTGATAGAGGGTGCGAGGAGACAAAGCGCCGCATGCTAGCCAAACTGAAAACTTAGTCGAATAGTCCCAACCTGTCAGTTGATTTCGAGTTTCCTTATAACGGTGCGCTTGAGTTCCAGAAAAATACTGATCTAGATGTTTCAGCGCTTGTGATTCACCACTGTGCTTCCATATTTGAAAAGGAAAACTACTATTGGGGTGAGCTTGGCGAGTCACTATAGAAGGTCTATTCTGGATGGGAACAAAATTAGCGGGTAAGGTTGGAAACTGATGGGCTAATGCTTGTGGAGCTCTTGGCTGAACTCTATTTTTTTCTATCTGCACTCTGAACTGAGTAAATACATCAGGCAACTGATGTAATTGAAATGGAAGATCCTCTAATGAAACCATGCTGGACTGCCAAATGCTACGAACAGTAAAACCTAGATCCTCTAGTGCTTTTACCTGCGCCAATTCCTCAGGCGCCTCAATCAACTCACAATAAATAGTTTTAGCATCGTATTGATTAGCGAGTTCAGAGAGTTGTTGGATAACATTGCCGTGAAACTCGACCAGGTCACTAGATTTACTTTTTAGTTGTTGGCGTAAATCATCCAAGCATGAAAATATAAATTGTTTTCGCAGTGAATCACAGCGCGACCAGCTCCATTTGGTATTGTGCTCCTCGCTATGACAATAGACGAGCACAAGCTTTTCACAAGCTTTGCTGGCCAGGTTCAAGGCGACATTGTCATGCAGACGTAAGTCTTGTCTAAACCAATATAAGGCTGTTTGCTGCATTATTCAGATTGAATGACGCCACAACCAATTCTTTTCCCTGCATTACCTGCGGGTTGGCTGTAATAGTCATCTGCTTGTTGATGTACAACAAATGCTCTGTCTAAAATACCAAATTCACTTGTATCCAAATGAGCCCCTTCAAGCACAAAATTAATGATTGCTTGACCATTTTCATCTGCGACCAGGTTTGCTAAATCACCAATATGATGCTCGCTAGACTGTGGGTGACCATGCAGTCTGTTGCTGGGATTAAAATGTTTACCTGCACTGCTTGCATCTGAGGCACTACAATCACCAAACTCATGCACGTGAAATGCATGCGACTGATTGGGGTTTAACCCAATCACTTTACCAGTGATGAGTAAATTTTCGTCTTGTACTTGTATAGTAATTGTGCCGCTAACATTTGATCCGGATCGGCCCTCAATATTGGCAACCGCATTTGCATAGCAGAAATTTGGATTGACTAAAATTAAGCAACTAACTATCGCAAAGTAATATTGTTTATTCATACTCGACTCCTAATCACTATTGCCGCGCTAGAAGATTATCTCGGCGGTTCATAGGCTTAATTAAAAGCATTTGAACATCACTGAGTGCCCGTTCAGCAAACCCACCTTCACAATAGCAAAGATAAAAATCCCACATACGTAAAAATTTTTCTGGATAGCCCAGTGCGATAATCTCTGTTCGATATTGATGTACATTTTTTCTCCAAGCCGCAAGCGTCTTAGCATAAGATGCACCAATATCATGTAGATCATAAATCCGTAAGTCAGTACTTCTTGTCAGACTTTGCAATATTGCTGTAGAGGAAGGAATGCAGCTGCCTGGAAAAATATAGCGTTGGATAAAGTCTACTGACTTGATAGCACTCTCATAGCGTTGATCAACAATCGTGATGGCTTGAAGCAACATCATCCCTTCGGGTTTGAGTAAACGCGCACACTGAGAGAAGAAAGTATCATAAAACTGGTAGCCAACTGCCTCAATCATTTCAATCGATACTAGTTTGTCATATTGACCTTGTAAGTCTCGATAGTCTTGTTTCAAAACAGTCACTTTGTCTTGTAACCCAGCTTTTTTTACGCGCTCTAATGCGAGCAAATATTGTTGATCAGATATAGTCGTCGTGGTGACTTGGCAGCCATAATTCTGCGCTGCATAGACTGCGAATCCACCCCAGCCAGTGCCAATCTCGAGAAGGTGATCTCGTTCAGTTAAATCTAATTTTCGACAGATGGCTTCGAGCTTATTAATGGAGGCTTGGCGAAGTTTTTCTGTTGGCTTTGAATAAATACCGCTAGAGTACATCATCGTGTCATCTAGCATGAGCTCAAAAAAATCATTGCCTAAATCATAGTGAGCAGCAATATTTTTCTTACTTCCAGATTGTGTATTGCGATGGAGGAAGTGAAAAAACTTTTGTAGTGGAATCGTTAGTTTGGCAAAGCCCTTTTCGATATTATCCAACAGTGATTGATTGCGTACCATGAGTCTGATGAGAGCTGTTAAATTGTCACACTCAAAATACTGCGACATATACGCCTCACCTGCACCGATTGAACCACCAAAAACCACATCAGAATAGAATTGAGGATGAAGTACATCAATCCGCACGGATAATTTTGTTAAGCCAGAGATCTCGCTCTCTTGTCCAAAATGATAGTGCTCTTGTCCATCTACAATATGCAATTTTCCCATTTGTAGGTGAGCTAATTTCTTTAGCAGTATTTTTTTTGCCAACCCATCTAGCCCCCTAGGTTTGGGGGTGGCTGGCGTGAGAAGAGAATTAGATTTGATTGGTTTTGCAGTCATGTTTAACTCAGTGTTTTACTTTGTTTTGTTGGATGTCGGATGAGGATAAAAGCGTGCTCTTTTTAGCCATAATTGCAATGCCTGCCAATAGATGGCACTAATGACTTTGATCGTCATCAATGGGTAACTTAATAGTACTTTTCGTAAAGACTTCGCATTCAAATCCTCAGCTTTAATATTTAAGCTCGCATCAAATTGTTTGACACCTTCCGCATAATTCTCCATATGTATCATCAGAGTATTTTCTTTTACAGAAAATTCCCAGCGGTATTCCATTTGCATGGGCATAAATGGCGAAATATGAAATTGCTTATCAAATACAAACTTTCCTTCAGTCTGCTGACTGCAGTCTAATACATAACGAAAGCGTTCTCGCCATGGGGTATTGGTGATCTCGGCGATAATAAATTGCGGGCTTAAACTATTTTCGGGCATCACGAAATAAAAAGTTACGGGGTTGAATATGTGCCCAAAATAACGGGGATGCGTGAGTATATAAATTCTGCCATCAGTATCCTTACCAGTCTTTTCTCGTATGCTCTGTTTTACAGCCTGCTCAAGGTTGTGCTGTTTTCCATCCCAATAGTCTGATGGGAAAAAGCTAGCGATATTCGCTTTGGCAAAAGACCAAAAAAAATAGGGCTTAAATACATTTTCGAGCTCAGCAGTATCGAGCATCAACATCGAAAGCTGATAGGAAAATTGATGTGGGACAGGGTGAAATCGACGATGCCTAACCCAGCCGAAATAGACACTATTTCGCATGATGCTGGGAAAAATCTTTCAATGCTTGCAGAGCGCTTACCACGCCATCTTCGTGAAAACCATTGCCCCAATAGGCCCCTGCAAAACAACTTCGTTGCTGGCCATTGATAACACTATGTTGTTGTTGCGCCCAGATACTTTTACTTGTGTAAACTGGATGGTGATATACCAAACGTTTGATAATTTTATTCGGATCGATGTCTTGCAAATAATTTAGCGTTACAAGAAGTGGCTCTTGGCTCTGCAAACTTTGCAAGATGTTCATGTTATAAGTGACTGCCACTTTATCCATGGCTTGTTTAGGTATATGGTAATTCCATGCGGCCCATGCTAGCTTTTTTTTCGGCATTAATTGACGGTCATAATGGAGCGCAATTTCATTCTCTTGATAGGGAATGGCAGAAAGTACCTCAGCCTCAAGAGCCGAAGGTTGATCTAACATGGCTAAAGCTTGGTCACTGTGGCATGCGAAAAATACCCAATCAAATTTCTCTGCTCCCATCGCCTGCGTATGGATGAGTACATGATCTTTCTTTCGCTCTACTTTTTCTACTTTTGTATTGAGTCTGATGTTGTCTGAAAAACTTTTTGTTAAAGCTTCAACATACCGCGCAGAACCACCCTTGATGACATACCACTGTGGTCTGTCATTGACGTTGAGCATGCCATGGTTTTTGAAAAAGCGAATGAAGAACCTTGCTGGAAATGCAAGCAGTGTCGCCGGTACAGCAGACCAAATTGCTGCCCCCATAGGAACAATATATTGTTCGATAAATTCTTGATGGTAACCATGCAAGTTCAGATATTCACCTAGACTCGGATCATCATCCTGCTGTTCTAATAACAAAGGCGACTCACGATTAAAGCGTAAGATTTCCCGAATCATTCGAATAAATTTCCAATTCAGCAGATTCTTTCTTTGAGCAAAGAGACTATTCAGAGAAGTGCCGTTGTATTCCAAACCTGTTTTAGCATCACTGACACTAAAACTCATAGCACTTGCTTGTTCAGCTACATTAAGCTGCTTTAGAAGATGAATAAAGTTTGGATAGGTTTGATGATTAAAGACAATAAATCCAGTATCTACAGCATAGGATTGTCCAAAAAATTCGATTTGATGGGTATGGGTATGTCCACCTATATGGCTGCCAGCCTCAAAGACGGTGATTTCATGTTGGCGATGCAGGTGCCAAGCTAAAGTGTTACCGGCAATACCGGATCCAATAATGGCAATCTTCATTTAGAGAGTACGCTGATTTCTTACTGGTGCAGGGACTTTTTTGAGATCCCATACAAGTCCAAGCCAGGACATTAGCTTTAGTAAGTAATAAGTGAAATCAATTTCCCACCAATAAAAACCTTGTCTTGCTGCGCCTGGAAAATGATGATGGTTGTTATGCCAACCTTCCCCGAGAGTAAATAGTGCGATAAAAAAGTTATTACGACTATCATCGCTGGTATTAAATCTACGTTTACCCCATAGATGAGCTAAAGAATTGACAGTGAAAGTCATGTGGTAAAGGAACACAGTGGAAATGGCAAATCCCCAAACTAACAATTGCCAACCATTGGTATTTAATGAAGGGTAAGCAAGCTCTAACCAAGCCCCCAAGGCATAAAGGGTTGTCATCAGGGTTAGCGGCGCAATAATATCAAAGCGGTCAATAAAACGTAATTCTGGGTAATGAATCAAATCGCGAATTCTTTCGATTTGAGTGTTGAAATTGTGACTGCGTAAAAACCATCCCATATGGCTAGCCAAGAACCCTTGATGACGAGGCGAGTGAGGGTCATGAGCAGTATCGGATTTGGCATGATGATGTCGGTGATGTGCTGCCCACCAAAGTGGACCTCTTTGCGCGGCTGAGGCGCCAATAAAAGCAAAAAGAAATTGTACGGGCCTAAAGGTTTTAAAGGTTCTATGAGAAAAATAGCGATGATAAAAACCTGTAATGGCAAACATCCTGATTAGATAAAGCAGAGTCGCTACAGCGACAGCAAAGTCACTGTAGCCTACAACCAAGACTAGACCACATGCTAGGTGCAGAATGATAAATGGGATAATTCTTCCCCAGGCAATATTACTGGCTTTGTTATTGGTAATTAACTCACCGGCAGCATGGTTATCAAACCAAGAAGCAATTAATTTCAACAGCATTTGAATAATCTCTTAAAAATTAGCGCATAGCTAGATTTCAATCGTGCGAAATCTTGACTATGTTTTTTGTATCATAGCCAATATCTTCAATAAATCTAAGCATATTTTGATATGTTTCCTCGTCCATCTTAGATTGTCTAGACATAAGCCAAACATAATCCCTTTTGTCTCTAGCAATAATAGTGATTTTATAATCATTATCAATGTAGGCAATTTTATATTCTGCCTTAATAGGCCAAACAAACTGCATCCCCCAGACGGCGTTTCCAGTATTCGGTTGAACATATCCTGTCGGGTGATAGGTTTTTTTAGGGCCGCTCGGAGAGTCCTTATTAAATGTGAAAGTGGTTGCAATCACATTAGGTGCTTTGATTTTGTAGCTCTCAACAGCGTTGTAAATGTTCTTTTCAATAGCAGTAGGAATGCATGCAATTACATACCAGTCACCCATAAAACGTGGCAAATCCACCTCTTGTACGGTCTTTACTGGGGGTAATGAAGAGCAACTCATTAAGTTAAAACATGCCATTAAAATCAAACCCCTCTTTAAAAGACTGTGCAATAAATCCATTTTTCAAATCCTTAGCAATAATGAAAACGCTACTCAGTTTTTTGTGTCTTTGGAAACCAGGGAATGAAAGCGTTGGTTGATTCGATATAGTTTCTATAATTTGGATGTCTATCCAAGATATTTTTCTCGAGTAGCCCGACACCAGTATATTTAAGCAATAATAAAATCATAATGAATACAGAAATGAGCGGCCACCAGTGATTTGAAGCAACAGAGAAAAGGCCATAGGCTATCCATACCAATGATTCACCAAAATAATTTGGATGACGACAATACTTCCATAGCCCTTTACGCATTACCTTTCCTTGATTAAAAGAGATAGATTTAAATTTTGCCAACTGAAAATCCGCGATAGTTTCCCAAAAGAAACCAATTATCCAAACAACAACAGCAATTTTATCCAGGGATACTAATGGATTCGTAGATTGCATGGCGGCGTGTAAGGGGGTACTGATAATGGTAGCGAGGATTAGTTGAAAAAGAAAAACTAAATACAAACTTTTCCATTCAAAACCAGGTTGATTACGATCTCGGATTTCAACATATCTTCTATCCTCTGGTTTTCCTAAATTTCTCCAGGCCAAATAGGCTGCCAATCGGAATGCCCAAACGAAAACCAAAATAAAAACTAAATAAGCCCGAGTGGATAGCATCGTGGATGGACTCAAGTATGACGTCACAGCAAGAAGAAAAAATAAACTCCAGAAAATATCGACTAACCCAACATTTCGCTGATGAACACTAATCAGCCAAGCAATAAGCATGACGGGAATTGAGAGTAAAAATCCATTTAACATCAGTGAAAAATCCATGATTAATTTTCATCCATACATCGTTAGTAAAGACTTACTTTTGATTAAGCTTTGCGCCCCATTGTCGATTCATTGTCAGCAACAATAAAATTGCAAGACCCCAGCTTAGTCCTAGGTATAGCCAGGCTGATAGGCCGGATATACCTTGTATCGCACCCAACTTTTGCCCGGCAAGATAAGCAAGTGGGCCAAATACCACACCACCTAACACCCCAATCAAAGGATAACGATTAATCCAACTTAAATAACCATTCAAGGTTGTGGCAAAAAGAGCCCAAAGACCTAATATCCATAAAGGTGCAAGCCATGCTGGCCACAAAGTTGAAGATGTATAGACAATCAAATTCAAATTAAGCGCCAGGCTATCTAGAACCAGACCTAAGATAATCGCAAGGATTACTAACATTAAATTCAAGCGAACATTTGGCAACATTCTAAGATTAATAGCGCAACACAAAACAACTAGAAACAAGCCTATACTATTCAATTGATTAGCAGCGCCTAATATGGCGGCAAACCAGCCAAACTGAAACACAATAAAGTTAATCATGCGCGTTTCTCAAATAGGTAATGACTGACCCACCACTCTTGACCATTGTCATAACCAAATAAAACTTCACAGGCCATAAAGAAGATGCGCCAGCGTTGACGCCATAAACCAACATTTTCTTTACCGTAACATTGGGCAAAAACAGGTTCAATTTCAGGCCAGTGATGATCCATATTTTCTAACCAAGCACGCGCGGTCTTCTCATAATGGGTTCCACTCCAGCGCCATTGTGACTTCAATTTCAAATGATCTTGAAATCGGAGCGGGGTATCGTCGCTAGGCATAAACCCGCCAGAAAAGAAGAGCTGACTCATCCAATCATCGTCAGAAGTCGGCTCAAAGGCATACGGGTAACTTCTGTGACAGAAGATGTGTTTGAAAAATTTACCTTGCGGCTTTAACCATGAACTTACTTTTGCATATAGCAATTGATAATTACGCATATGCTCAAACATCTCAACCGACACAACTCGGTCAAAGCGTTGGTCGGTATCAAATTCGTTCATATCAGCTGTAATAATCTCAACATTATTGAGATTTAGACTTTTTAATCTCTGATAAATATACTCGCGTTGCGAATTAGAGTTAGAAACAGCAGTGATGCGAGCGTTTGGATATTGCTTTGCCATAAAACAAGTTAATGAGCCCCAGCCACAACCCAACTCAAGGATTTGTAGGCCATCTCGCAAATCAGCATGCAAACACGTTTCTTGTAGAGCTGAGCGCTCTGCATCATTTAAGTTTTTATCTTGGGGTTGCCAATAACAAGAACTATATTTTTTGTTCTCACCTAAAACCTTTTCAAAAAAAGCAGCAGGAACTTCGTAATGTTGTTGATTGGCTAGTTTTGGCAATGGTGCAATTTCAGCGTTAGACATTGCATTGAAAAAATCTTCTTTCATTTGGCCTGCAAGTTCAACATCGTCTGCGGCAATTTCTTGTAAACGCTTTGCACTGAGTTGCTTGATGCCAAAACGGATAAAACTATCAGGTAAAACAGATTTTTCTGCTAAATGAATTAAAAGTGAGGACAGCATTGGATTCCCTTGAGATTTGATAATCAATCTTTTTGTCATACGAATGACAATGATTATATGTGTTTGTTCAGCGAAATTGCTCATTTAAGAGAACTATTTGATTAATGTAATTTCTATATCTTTAACTACAATCATTTTTTGGATTCTTCTTAATGTTTAAGTTTTTGATTCCTTTGCTAACCATTTCTAGTATTGCCCTAGCCCAACCTAATATCGAACAGCAACTTTTACTGCATGACTCTTTAGTTCAGGTGTCGGTTGAGCTTGAAAATGGAATGAGTGGAACAGGAACGGGTGTGGTTGTTGACAAGGAATTTGTGGCAACCAACTGTCATGTGATCGCTAATGGCAAAGGAGTCAGTGTCAATAAGTATGGTGATGCGTTCAAGCCGATTGCGATTCGAGCAGATTGGAAACATGATCTTTGTTTATTGCGATTTGAAGGACTTCCTTTTAAGCCTGTCGTGATGCGAGAGAGCGCCAACTTACTTTATGAGGAGCAGGTGTTTGCCATTGGCTATCCCAATGGTTTCAACGTTCCTCAACCTTCTTTTGGAACAGTCAAAGCCCTATATGCTTTAGATAACAGTTTCATTATCCGCAGTAATGCAGCAATCTCACTTGGGTCTAGCGGCGGCGGTTTGTTTGATCAACAATCCAGGCTAGTGGGTATCACCACTTTTAAAAGTCCAGGACCGCAAGGTTTTTATTACAGCGTCCCAGTCGAGTGGATACAACAGCTATTGAAATCTAATGATATTGATAGTTTGAATACAACAGAAATCCCATTTTGGGCGAAAAAGCTTGAGGATAGACCCTATTTTATGCAGGTCGTTATCCCTTATCAAAATCGCGAGTGGGAAAATCTCAAGCAGTTGAGCCAATCTTGGTTGAATCAGTCTAATTCATTAGATGCAATGTACTTTTTAGCGCTCGCAGAAATTAACCTTTCTCAGAAATCTCAAGCCAAACAGCATTTGCAGAAAATCGTACAGTCAAATCATCGACATCTGGATGCTATTCATTTGTTAACTGATATAGCCGTAGAAGATAAGGACAAAGCGCTATTAGACAACCTTGAGAAGTTTTTGACTGAATATGATGATCCGGATGAACTGCAAGATTTCAAACAAAAACTTCTAGTTCAAGGTGAGACTAAGAGCTAGTTTTCTTGTTGATGGCTGCCCAAAAAAATGGGGTCTCTTGGACTGAGCCAGGATACATATGCTGTCTTTTTAGCTCTTCTAAAGCGGCATCATCAGAAATATTTTCTCGCAATGCCAATGCATGAGCTTCTGCTTGATGCGAATTTAGCCAAGCAGGATTAACGCGATATCCTCTGTCGCTCATGCACAACTGCATGACGCGTGACTTTCTCGCTAGTTTTTCAATTTTTTGAAATTCGAGAAACTCTTGCAAATTAATCACAGCTTTATCGGCAATCCCATCACACTCATTCATCGCTTGTATCATTTGGTGATCTTGAGCAGCTGGAGCAGATGATGAAAGCCAATACCAGGACAAGGAGGCCGAGCCGATAATAACAACTACCAGTCCCAGAATCTTATAAACAGATTTTTTCTTATTCATCATGACTCAATTAATTTACGAAAAGATAGATTAACAAACCAAAATATAACAGTGCAAAAATGGTTACAATCCAGAATACTTTAAGCATATTGCAATTAATTTTTTGTAAAGTGCTCAAAATTTCTTGTAGGGTTTTTTCATCTGACATTATCAATCTCCAAAAAGCTAAATATCCTCATTTAGTCTATGGTAATAGACGCTTGGTTCAATCTAGGACTGGAACTTTTTACTACATTTTGTTTCCATCAAGGTAATCATTCAATTTAAAAAAGGACTTGAATATGCAACTAGAAAACATTAAATGCACACCTTGCCAAGGAGGTATCCCTCCAATGAATGAGTCCGAGGCAAAACAGCATTTATCGCAAATACCGGATTGGACTTTAGAAGAAGACGCAACAAAATTAAAACGCACATTCAAGTTTGATAATTTTGTTGATGCGCTCGCGTTCACCAATAAAATTGGCGATTTGTGTGAGCAAGAAGGCCATCATGCTGATATGCAGGTGGGTTGGGGCTACGTCAAAGTATTTTTTCAAACACATAAAATACAAGGCTTGCACCTAAATGACTTTGTAATGGCCGCAAAAGTTGATGCTCTTGCACGATAAGTAAGCTTAGACTAAAAATTCATTACTAGAGTAGCTTATTCAGATCATCCAATAACTGCTTGGAATGTTCGTTGGGTTTCACATTCGTATAAATTTTAGAAACTTTGCCTTGTGGGTCGATAATATAGGTATGGCGTTTTGCAAGTTTGATCAGCACCAAATTAGAAAGTGCACCATAAGCTTCTGCAGTTTTACCATCTGAGTCCGACAAGAGAGAGAAAGGGAGTTTATATTTGCTTGCAAAGGTCGCATGTGACTCCTGATTATCTATGCTAATACCCAAGACATTCACACCCAGTTTTTCAAATGCAGAAATATCATCGCGGAAAGAACAGGCTTCTTTGGTGCAGCCAGGTGTGTCATCTTTCGGATAAAAGTATAGAACTACCCATTTACCATGAAAATCACTGAGTTTAATTGTTTGGCCATGCTGGTTGAGTAAAGAAAAGTCTGGCGCCAAATCACCTACACTGATGTTTGCAGCAGCATTTGCCCGCAAACAGAATGTAATTAAAAGTCCAATCACTGAAACCAATAATAAAATTTTCATAAAGATACTTTCAAATAATTACGCAATATAACTCCGACAGCGGACGCCACTATAAATTCTCAAGATTATCCAAGTAAATTTGTGCCTGCTGTTGAATAGAGTTTTTTTGTGCATCGTCCATTTTGCGTATCTGTTGATAGACAATACTGAGACGAACATTTTTTTGTAACTTGTCGGCATGACGCATATAAAAATTCCAGTAAAGACTGTTGAATGGACAAGCCGCTTGATCAGAATCTGAAATTTTTAGGTTTTTATGATAGTGACAACCCTGACAATAATCACTCATCTTATCAATATAGTTGGCACTGGAGACATAGGGTTTGCTTGCCAACATACCTCCATCAGCAAATTGGCTCATGCCCAGCGTATTGGGCATTTCAACCCACTCAAAAGCATCAATATATATACCTAAATACCATTCATGTAGTGACTGCGGATTGATTCCCGCCAGCAATCCGAAATTACCTATTACCATCAGACGTTGAATATGATGTGCATAGGCGTTTTTTAATGAGTCCTGTATGCAGTTATTAAGACAGGCCATCTTGGTGTTGCCCGTCCAAAACCATTTGGGTAATGGCTGTTGATGTTGAAAGAAATTCACCTGCTGAAGCTGTTTGGCATGACGCCAGTAATAGCCACGAATATATTCACGCCAACCAAGAATTTGTCTGATAAATCCCTCTACTGCGGGCAAGGGTAAGCTCTGTTCTTTCCATATCTGTTCTGTACGAGATATCACTTCCATCGGAGAGATCAATTTCACATTTAAAGAAAAGGAAATAAGCGCATGAAACATTCTCGATTGATGCTTGCTCATTGCATCTTGATAGTCACCAAAATGCATCAGTACATGATTTAAAAAATAATCCAATTGTTGGAGTGCTTCATCCCGATTCAAAGGCCAACGGAAATCATCAGCGCTTGCCTCACCAAAACTATTGACCCCTTGTGCCTGTATGGACTGCCAAAGAGCATGGTGATCATGTGTATCACGCCAATCTTCTGGGGCAGGTGGTTTTCCACGCCAAGCTTTGCGATTCTCTTTGTCAAAATTCCATGCACCACCGACAGGCTTATCGTTCGCCATCAAAACTTGATGCTTATTTCTCAAGTGGCGATAAAAACTCTCCATCAACCATTTGCGAGTTCCAAAAAATTTAGTCGCTTCGTCACGCTGTGTAATGAAATGCTCGCTATCCACAATATTGGTTTCGATGGGCAGTGACGCAGCCATATTATGAAAAACTTCATCGACTCTCACTTCATCAGGATATTGCATCTCAAGACGAGTAACCCCCAATTGACTAATCAAGCTGCGTATATTTTTTTCAAAATCATGCTGATTATCTGGATTGTCGATTGGGTAGTAAATGACTTGATGACCAAGTGAAATTAGCTTTTCTTTAAAAGCCCGCATGGCAGCGAAGATGGCGATAATTTTTTGCGCATGATGCAGTACATAATCAGTCTCTGCGCGGATTTCCATCATGACATAGGTCACATCAGGGTCGACTTGGCTAAACCAAGAGTGCTGGATATTAAGTTGGTCGCCGAGAATTAGTCTGAGAGTTTTCAAAACAAACCTTGATGAAAGGATAAAAATTTAGTTGATTATGTATTCTTTAGTTATGCATTAGGTTCGTAGGTGTACAAAAAATTCAATTAATATTCATTTGAGGTTGATATACGGCTTTTAAAATAAACATAAATAATCTATCAAGAAAAAATTTAACAAGTTTTCATAATAAAGTTAAATTTTGTTTATTTTCTTATTGGCAGCAATTTTAATTTGGCTGCAATGCCTGTAGTATCACAGACTTCAAAGGCTATTTATTTTTTTACGATTTTTCAAACTCTAGTATGAATGATAATCAACTTCTACGTTACAGCCGACATATCCTTTTACCCCAGATATCCTATGAGGGACAAGAGCGAATAACCCAATCTCATGTCCTAATTGTTGGTGCAGGTGGTTTAGGTTCGCCTGCACTAATGTATCTAGCCGCAGCAGGTGTTGGGAAGTTAACTATTAATGATTTTGATACAGTTGATTTAACCAATCTTCAACGACAAATTATTCATGAGACGAGTTCCATTGGACTTAATAAAGCAATATCCGCTAGAAAAGCTCTTGAGAAGTTAAATCCAGAAGTAAAAATTGAAGCAATTCAAAATAGGTTGAGTATTACTGAACTTGATAAAACAATTTCTGATGTAGATATTGTTTTGGATTGCTCTGATAATTTTGAAACAAGGTATAACATCAATCGACTTTGTAAAAAAAATAAAAAACCTCTTGTTTCTGGTGCAGCAATCTCTTTTGAAGGTCAGGTCAGTGTATTTGATTTCCGAAAACTCGATAGTCCTTGTTATGCATGTTTATTTCCAGATGATGGTAGTGAAAATTCCATGCGTTGCGCTGATAACGGAGTTTTTTCCCCATTGGTGGGTATTATTGGCGCTACGCAAGCAGCAGAGGCAATAAAAGTTTTACTAGGGATAGGTGAAACATTAACAGGCCGATTGTTATTGCTCGATAGTCTAAGCATGGAATGGCGTTCTATTCACTTAAAGCGTGATTCAAAGTGCGCTGTGTGCGCCTAAACAAGCACTGTTTCAGCGATTGGCTATGTTAAAATAATAAACATGAATACTGAACAAACCCCGAATCAAACTTCCCAGCAAAATCTGGAAAAATCCTTTGATCCAAAAAGCATAGAAAGCCGTTGGTACCAATTTTGGGAGTCCAAGGGCTACTATGCCGCTGGATTTGACACCAATAAACAAAATCACTTTTGTATTTTGTTGCCCCCGCCAAATGTGACGGGCACTTTGCATATGGGTCATGGTTTTAACCAAACCATTATGGATGCCTTAACTCGTTATCACCGTATGTTGGGTGAGAATACTTTGTGGCAGCCAGGTACTGACCATGCAGGGATTGCTACCCAAATCGTGGTAGAGCGTCAGTTGGATGCGCAAGGCATTAGCCGTCATGATTTAGGTCGTGTGAAATTCCTCGAGAAGGTTTGGGAGTGGAAAGAGTACTCCGGTGGCACCATTACCAAACAAATGCGCCGTCTTGGTACCTCACCTGATTGGACTCGTGAGCGATTTACTATGGATGAAGGCTTGTCCCATACTGTGACAGAAACCTTTGTACGCCTGTATCGCGAGGGTCTTATTTATCGCGGTAAACGCTTAGTGAATTGGGACCCAAAATTGGGGACAGCTGTGTCCGATTTAGAGGTGATTTCGGAAGAGGAAGATGGCTCTTTATGGCATATCTCTTATCCGCTCGCTGATGGCTCTGCTTCTTTAGTCGTGGCTACCACCCGTCCTGAAACGATGTTAGGTGACGTGGCCGTGATGGTGCATCCTGAGGATGATCGCTATCGTCATCTGATTGGCAAGCAAGTGAAATTGCCTTTATGTGATCGCGAAATCCCGATTATCGCTGATGATTATGTGGATAGAGAATTTGGGACTGGTGTGGTGAAGGTGACGCCAGCGCATGACTTCAATGACTATGCAGTTGGACAGCGCCATGGTCTGACTATGATTTCTATTTTGACTTTGGATGGACATATTAATGATGCTGCTCCAAAGGCCTATCAAGGGTTGGAGCGATTTGCTGCACGTAAGCAAGTAGTCGCTGATTTAGATGCTCAGGGCTTTTTAGTAAAAGTTGAAAAACATAAATTAAAAGTCCCTAGAGGTGACCGGACAGGTGTCGTGATTGAGCCCATGTTGACCGATCAGTGGTTTGTTGCCATGAGTAAACCTGGACATGATGGCAAGAGCATCACTCAAAAAGCATTAGAGGTTGTGGCTAATGGAGAAATTAAATTTCATCCAGAAAATTGGGTGAATACATACAATCAATGGCTGAACAATATTCAGGATTGGTGTATTTCACGTCAATTGTGGTGGGGTCATCAAATTCCAGCTTGGTATAGTGATGATGGGCGGGTGTATGTCGCTCATGATTTACAAGAGGCGCAAAAGCTAGCGGAGCAAGACGGATATCGTGGAGCGTTGAATCGTGACGCAGATGTTTTAGATACTTGGTACTCTTCGGCATTGTGGCCATTCTCCACTTTGGATTGGACTGGTGACGAGGCTAAGGATGCAAAAAATCAGGCCTTGCAACAATATTTACCATCTTCTGTATTGGTAACAGGCTTTGATATTATTTTCTTCTGGGTGGCCCGCATGGTCATGATGACCAAACACATTACCGGAAAAATACCCTTCAAAGATGTCTATGTGCATGGTCTGATTCGAGATGCAGAGGGTCAGAAAATGTCTAAGTCCAAGGGGAATGTATTAGACCCCATCGACCTCATTGATGGTATTGAATTAGATGCCTTGGTAGCAAAACGTACGACTGGTTTGATGAATCCTAAGCAAGCCGAGAGTATCGAGAAGAAAACTAGAAAAGAATATCCGAATGGGATTCCGGCTTTTGGCACAGATGCATTGCGTTTTACTTTTGCCAGTTTGGCAAGTCCAGGCCGTGATATTAAATTTGATATGCAGCGTTGCGAAGGCTATCGCAATTTCTGCAACAAGATTTGGAATGCGACTCGCTTTGTATTGATGAATACCGAGGGCCAGGACTGTGGCTTATTGGAATGTAGCACCCAAGCTGAGGGCTATCTAAAGTTCTCACAAGCCGACAGATGGATAGTGAGCTTGTTGCAAAAAACCGAGGCTGATGTTGCACGTGCGTTTCAAGACTATCGTTTTGATATGGTGGCACAAAGTATTTATCAATTTGTTTGGGATGAATACTGTGACTGGTACTTAGAGTTTGCCAAGGTGCAGCTGCAACTCGGTTCTGATGCTGAGAAACGTGCAACGCGACGCACTTTGTTGCGTGTGCTTGAGACTATTTTGCGTCTAGCTCACCCTATCATGCCATTTATTACTGAGGAAATTTGGCAAACCATAGGTCCGATGTCTGGGCGTCATGGTGAGACCATCATGATGCAAGCATATCCGCAATCTCAGCCAAATAAGATTGATGAGGCGGCTGAAAATTGGGTCGCGACTTTGCGTGAAATTGTGGTGGCTTGCCGAAGTCTAAGAAGTGGTATGGGGATTTCTCCAGCAGAGAAAGTGCCTCTTATTATTGCTGGCGATGCAACCCGCTTAAGTCATTACACAGCATATATGCAAGGCTTAGCCAAGTTAGCAAAAGTCGAAATAGTTAGTGATTTGCCAGAAGCGGATGCGCCTGTGGCATTGGCAGGTGATTTTAAGCTGATGCTGCAAATCGAAATCGATGTTGATGCAGAAAAAGCACGCTTATCGAAAGAGATTGAACGTCTGCAAGGAGAAATCACTAAAGCTCAAGCCAAATTGGGTAATGAGAGTTTCGTTGCGCGTGCACCTGCACAAGTGGTGGAGCAAGAGAAAGGGCGTTTGGCGACCTTTAGTGCAGACTTGCAAAAACTTGAGGCGCAATTACAAAAGCTGGCGCGCTAGAAGGTTGCTAGTGGAGGGCAATGGATTAGAAAAAAAGCGGCTTAGGCCGCTTTTTTTTGGATAAAGAATATAAATAGTTGTCGTGCAGCACCTGCATCGTCCTGCTCACTAGTCTCTTCATAGTGCAACATTTGATGGCCCGTTTGTATGCAAAACGTATGAAAATCTTTTGTGGCTCCTGGGTCAGTCGCTAATGTTTTTAATATCTGACCCGCTTGCAATTCAGCCAATGCTTTCTTACAGCGTAATATAGGTAAGGGGCAGCGCAGTCCACGGGTATCAAGTTGTTGATCAAACTGCATGTTCATATCGCTTAAAAAATCAAAGACGCTATTGTAATTTAAACTAACTCAGCCCGGTGATATGACCGTCAGCACCCAATCCAATGTGCTCGGCAGCAGGTACTTCTGGTAAACCTGGCAATGTCACAATATCACCCATCAACACCACCAAATATTCTGCTCCAGTACACAGTCTAAATTCTCGAATTGGATAACTGTGATTTGTGGGGATACCTAAAAAATTAGGATCTGTACTTAATGAGCTATGTGTTTTTGCAATACAGATAGGGTAATGTGAGTACTGGCTATCAAGGGATTTAAGATATTCCCTCTGCTCATCACTGAGTAAAGCCTGTTTGCCAGCATATACTTTGCTAATCACTAGATTAATTTTATCTTCAAATGACATGCCATCTTGATACACAAAACATGGTGGGTTGGTTGGCTGAAGGGTCAGTTCAATAACAGCTTGTGCGAGTGCTTCAGCACCTTTTGCACCGTATGCCCAATGATTCGATAGCACCGCTTTTACTCCGACTTGTTCAATCAGAGCACACAAAGTTTGGATATCTTCTGCACTGTCATCTTTAAATTGATTAATACATACCAAACAAGGTAGCGCAAAATTATCACGCATATTAATGATGTGTTGGTGAAGGTTATAAAAGCCCTTTTGCAGATTGCCTTGACCATGAGATTTCACTGCTCGAATAGTGGCAACAATAACAGCCGCATTAGGCCATAGCCCTGATTTTCTGCACTTGATATCTAAAAATTTTTCTGCGCCCAAATCAGAGCCAAACCCAGCTTCTGTGATCACATAGTCGGCTAAATTTAAGCCTAACTCAGTCGCAATGACGCTATTGCAACCATGCGCAATATTGGCAAACGGACCGCCGTGGATGATGGCAGGTGTCCCAGCTAACGTTTGGACTAGATTGGGTTTGATGGCATCTTTGAGTAACGCTGTCATCGCTCCGCTGGCTTTCAATTGTTTGGCCGTAATGGGTTCATTGCGACTATTAAAACCTATGGTGATATTGGCAAGACGTCCTTCTAGCTCTTTAGCATCTTTGATTAGACATAGGATTGCCATCACTTCAGAAGCAACGACAATATCAAAACGATCGCGTAAAGCACGATCATTCATGTCAATGACTCTGCGCCAAGTAACGCGTTGGATATCAAGTTTATTGCCACGATAAATATGGTTATCTACCATCGCTGCAAGTAGGTTATGGGCGGCGGCAATGGCTGCAAAATCGCCAGTAAAGTGCAGATTGATATCCTCCATAGGTGCGACTTGTGCATAACCGCCCCCAGTAGCTCCGCCCTTCTTGCCAAACACAGGACCTAGGGCAGGCTCCCTCAAGCACACGAGCGATTTTTTACCGAGAAGATTAAGGCCATCTGCAAGACCTATGGTCGTAGTTGTTTTGCCTTCACCCGCGGGGGTAGGGTTAATCGATGTCACCAAGACAAGCTTGGCATTAGAAGAGTCTTTTTTGGAGATTTGATCTAATTCAATTTTGGCTTTGTGTGCGCCAAAGGGTTGAATTGCATGTGCGATGCCTAGCTTGTCGGCAATAATCTCAATGGCTTGCAAAGGACTGGTTTGATTAATCTGAATGTCGGATTGCATACTCACCAGTCCTTTCTATGGCTATAGATTTATACCCCGTAATTTCTTCAGGGTATATATATTTATCATGGCAGGGATAATGATAATAATAAGAGTAATAAGCAAAGCTGAATCCGAATTCGTTTGTAAAACAATACTGAAAAAGCTAAAACTAAAAAACGCGACTAGACAAAAGTTAACGATAATTGCGATTAAATTCAGCTGGCCATGTTTTTGTTTAAACAGCACAAAAGCTGTCAGCGCAGGTACAGCAGCGATAGCACCGTAAATTAAAAATACCGATAAACCCAAGTTAAGAGGGATCGCTTTAGCGCTTAGCGGAAACAATAGGCCAGCCAACATTATCCAGGCTAGTACGCCTAGAATATTCATCAAAAAGACTAACTTATGTGGAATATTTTTCATTTAGGCATTCATTAGCGGCATTGATATAGTTCAAACTCTCGCTCACCATAATTGGTCGACGCACCTCTTACAATGGTGTCTGCACCCTCCGATACTGCGCTATTCTTTGCAAGTTGCGTAAGATTTCCCTCAACAGTATCAATATCACGCGTATAAATACCCACCTTTGAAGTGACGCTGACCGTCACTTTCCCTTTTGATTTACATTTGCCTACAAGACTTTTATCAGCGACTGAAATTTTTTCAGACCCTTGCTTTATTTCGACCACCTTGTTTGCACAAGCGCTTAACAAAATGATGAGTAATAAGAGGCTGGACGTGCGAGAAACTAACTTCATGAATATCCTTTTGAACGTGACATATGTTGAGTAAACGTTGACTTAAATTGAATTAAGTTAGTCATCAGTATATCAATTTTTTTGTCCAGAAACTTGATTTCTAACTCCGCCATTAGATTCATCTAAAAGTTATACTCGAAAGACGTTTCTGAACTAAGTGGCTGATTTCAAGAGATACTCGTGAATCGAGATAGGGGGTGGTTTTATGTAAATTTTTTGATGTCTGAAACGCGACTCTGGCGAAAAGATTGTTTGTAAAGATTGTGATGCAATGGCACAAATAGCACTCCTGGGTTTAGGTATGCTATTTGCGCTAGATTCTCTCAGGCATTGCAACCGGCAAGAATGCCGGATAGGGGTGTGAAAGTGCTTAGTTGACTTTACTAGGCTGCGCTTTTCTTCCTGGCGCGGCAGGTGGAACATAGCCGGAAACGCGACAGAGAATGCCGTCAATTGCTTGACCTTTGTCGTAATTCACAACGCTACAGCAAGAGATATGCTTTTGGGATTCCAATTCAGAAATTAACTTTCTGACGGTATCCAAATTAATACCTGTATCTTTAACAATTTCACGGTCCATCTTTTGACCGTGTTTTTTTAAGTACTCTAGAACGATAGTCGTAGTCATATGCTTCATCTTCATTAAAAACAAAAACCACTAAAGTTATACCTTTAGTGGTCGATAATCACTGGCTTTAAAAAGCCCAAATAAACTATCTTCATCAATTTACTAGGGACTTTGATACATCAATGTACCCAAATTATTGATAATAATAGCATTTAATAGGTTAATTTTCAAATTTTTCTAGGAGTTCGGGGTTAAGACCACTGAATTCACGGCTTTGAAAATAAAAATGAGAAAACGATTTTTGAGATTGATAAGCGGCATTAGCGTGCATCAACGAGAGCCGAAGCCCGTTAATACTGTGCGAATAGTCTTGTACCAAATCAAGAGGTCAAGCCATAGCGAGAAGTGCTTGATGTAGTAGAAGTCATAGGCAAGTTTATCCTTCATGTCGTCCACCCCTGCCGCATAGCCATGCATAACCTGTGCCCACCCCGATATCCCAGGGCGAACCACATGGCGATAGGCAAAGAAGGGTACCTCACTGTCGTACCACTTAGCGAGCTCTGCTGATTCTGGCCGAGGCCCAATCAGACTCATCTCGCCTTTGAGCACATTCCAAAACTGTGGCAATTCATCCAACCGATACTTACGAATAATCTTGCCCACCTTGGTGATACGGTTGTCCTCACCAAGCTCGGTGAAATGGCTACCCTCGTGGTTGATGTACATACTCCTAAATTTAATCACGTTAAACCATTTGCCCCCTAAGCCCATGCGTGGTTGCACAAAGAATGGCCCCCCCGGGCTATCTAGACAGATCCAGATAGCGATCGCCAACATAATGGGTAAGACGATAGGTGATACTAGCAGTAGGAAGCCGACATCAATCACACGTTTAAGATTTTGGTGAAAGAATGACGGCGAGAGGTCCCCAAAATTATTAGCGATCAGATGCTTCACATTCACCTTGCCGGTGAGCGTTTCTTTAAGTTGCATGGCGTTATAAACGGGAATTCTTTTTAAAGCGCAGTTTGATAAAAAACGTTCCCATTCCGGCGTTAAAACTTCCGAATGCATGTCGGCAACGACGCCATCTGTCTTTGTGATATCTACCTCAGGTATATCAAGTTTGGTAAAGGTATAGCTCTCGATGTTCTCGAAATCCAAAGTATCTCCTAGTGGCACCAAGAAGAGATTTAGATGACGGTTACGGCTCATGAGCATATGCTGTATACCCAGTATGACGATCGTAAGTAAAAGGCTAGAGGCAATGATTTGGATAGAGTAGCTCAATCTAAAAATAAGTAGGGCTGCCATCATAAAACCGTAGAGCGTGAGTGAGACAGGGAGGACAAAGGCTAGGGAGTTCTTCTGAGGGAATCGTTCAAAGCGACGTAACACCATTGAGGACATAAAAAATGCAATACCCGTACCCAGCATGGAATTTGAAGTGGAGTCCCTCCAGTAAGTAATTTCAAAGTAATCAAAACCTAATGGAATAATAGGCGGTAGAAGCGTTACAAGAAGCGCCCCAAGTATTAGTAATGGATAAAAAAGCAGTGCACGTGATTTTTTAATAGCTGTAGTCATATGGTTATTTTAGATTAAAACGATTGTGAGGCGGCGTTAGCTCAGTTTCTAAATGAGAACTTGTCCGTTTTGTAAATCGATTAAGCATCATCCTCGACCTCTTCCACATCCACAATACCCATCCTTCGTCGCCACTCCTGTTGCCTGCGGAGCTCCGAGAGTGTTCGGAAATAAGCTCGACTTAGGTCATCGTAGGCACGCATGACTCCCTGTTTTTGAATGTGCTCTAAAAGATTTTTTTGTTTTACCTTCTGAATAGCTACCTGGATCTCCTCAATATGCTGATCTGCCCATACGATGCCCTCTAAGTTTTTGGTGTGCTTCCTAAGGATGTACTTGAGTAGAGGTTCCTTGCCATACTCCTCGGATGTAATCTGCAGTCTAGTGATCTCACTAGGTGCAACGTTATCGACACCAAAATCAAATTCATGCTTCGCGAGAGTCACGATGGAGTCGTAGAGATCTGGTAGGTTATTTGGAAGATTCAAAAACGCTTCATCAGAAATCTCACCCTTCGGAAAACTCTTGATATATTGAAGTTGATCTCTAGCTGATTCGACGAAGGAGGGCTCGAGTATGCTCAGATCTTTAATCAGCCAGCTTAGCTCGTCATTGATCTTGAAGTATCGGGTTATCTCGTAAAGTGCTGGTGGGGTCTCCAGCAACCTAACAAAATCAGCTTGCTCGAGACGTTCAAGACGAAGCTTTTTCCAGGTTAAGCTCGCTAGGTCATGCACCATCGCAGCCTCTGCGATATCGGCAGGCTTAAAACTTATCGTGAATTGATCGAGAAGAAGTCTAAACTCTTCCTCACTCTCCCCAGGAATAATGACTTGTGAACTGTAGACACCAGTCTTAAGTGAATTTCTTGACGAAGATAATTTACCTTCCAGTGTCTTCGGGCCACCACTTCGCTTTGGGTTCTTGAGAGCCATCTTTACCGAAGCCTCACGCCAGGACGATCATCCGGCGAACCAATAAATTCCACGCCAGCAGCCTCAAGAGCCTTTTTTATTGCTATTAGCGTCTTCATGTTTTGGCCCTCAGGAACTCCCTCCGAGGCTTCAGTACGCCTTATTGTTGAAAGGCTCACGCCAGCCTTATTAGCAAGGTCTTCACCTGACCATCTAAGCAACGCTTTTGCAGCTCTTATTTGACTCGAAGAAATCATTTGACATTTATAATGTTTAATATGACACTATTAGTGTCAATAAAGATATTGAAAAATTAAATATGAATATTAATCCAAAATGTATTCTTAATGAAACAATTATCAAAATCACTGGTGCATATGCTCCAGCAACTATCCGGGCTTATCAGGCAGACTTTGTAAGCTTTATTGATTATTGTAGTGAGAGAAGCATCAGTGCCCTTCCAGCAGACTCAATGGATATAGCCCAGTACATTAATCACTTACCAAGCAAGGCATTTAGCTCAGCCTATATTCGGAGGATCCTAGCTGCTATCTCAACGATTCATAAGCTGAACTACTATCCGGACCCAACAAGCCACCCCGAAGTTAGGCTGGCGATGCGGCGTATGCATCGTCAATTAGGGCGTTACGCGCAACAGGCGAACCCGATCACGCATGACTTATTAGAAAAATTACTAGGTCAGACCAACTCAACTCTTAGGGGAAAACGTGACAGAGCCTTATTAATGGTTGCATACGATACTTTATGCAGAAGGAGTGAACTCACCTCACTGCGTATCGAGGATATCCATATCAAAAATAGTAGTAGCTTCAGCATCCTCCTCAGAAAGAGCAAAACTGATCAGGATGCGCAAGGGAAGTGGTTGTATATTAGTGAATATACTTATGATGCGTTATATGCTTGGATAACTGCAGCAAAAATCGATTCTGGATTTATCTTTAGGGCTATCAAAAAGGGTGGTCACGTCTCTGATAATTTAGGGTCTGGTCAAGTATCGAGAATCTTTAAATACTTAAGCAAACGAGCTGGGGTCGATAAAGAGATCATCAAGCACATCAGCGGACACTCAATGCGCGTTGGCGCAGCGCAAGATTTGATGCTTGCTGGAGCAAGCTTACCAATCATTATGGCAAGAGGACGATGGTCAAAAATAGATACTGTTATGAGATATGTCGAATCCGCCTCATATCGAACCATTTGAACTGAGTTAATTTTCCTGCAATTTGTCTTTAGAAAAATCGAAAATCTCAATTAGCCAACCATCTAATGAATATCGAAAGTAGAGATCCTCAGGCCAGTCTTTAAATGGTTTCACCCAAAAGTCCTCTCGTATTTTATGAGTCAACTCTCTGTCAATAACAGCGACGTTAATAGGATCATATAAATCACTTTGCTTGATAGAAGGATTTGTTGTAAGGAGTTTCTTCTTGTTTGCAAGCGTCTCAATTGTCCTCATTGTCAATCCAGATTGATTGGGATGTTGTATATCCAAAACCGCCTTAGAATTTTTTATTACTTGATCTAGGTTATTTTTATTTAGGGGCACAAACCTAAAGTCCTTCAACTTTGCCCCTTTAAAACTTTTATTGAATATCCAATAAATCACATAAACCCATTTAGCCTGTAAGTACAGATAAGTATAAATCTTTAATTTAGGATATTTATTAGCTAATAGTTTGACAATCTGGAAACGATCTTGATGAGCTGTACCGACAAAACAAATGTCATAAATCGGACCAGGCTGAATTAAATCATTTTTGTTTATATAAAATAGAGGGCGATAGCGGACACCATAATACATTGCATCCTGCGCATCGAATGAAAAAGAAGCATCAAATAAATTAAAAAGCTCAATCAGATGAGGTTTATTTTTTACGGAATCCCAAGTGTAAAATATGAGCTTAGCATTAGGATTAAATTGCTTAAGTTTACTAACGCTTTTCCTGGAGAGCCCCTCGCCGTTAATAACAAAAACATAATCATAATTATGGCTACATCTTTCTCTAAATTTGCTAGTGTAATAAGTATTTGACACAGGAATAAATAAACTACGCGAAAGACGCATTAGCGCTTTTAAAAATACATTATCGAACGGTCGATCGGGCAAAAAATCAACATGACCTCCCAACTCATTGAGCTTTTGTTTAATTGCTTTTTCATACCCAAAGAATACAGGCGCTATAAGCAGAATTTTTTTCCCCTTAAATTCCATTCGATTTTTTTAAATATCTATACTCAAAATCACCTTACTTTGGGGTTTGGTGCTTTGTAGCAGGAGAACATTAGCTCCAATATAAGATTCATCCCCGACGACGATCCCTCCTAAAACTTTGGCACCGCTCCCTAGAAATACCCCATCCCCTAAGATCGGTCTTTTATTTGCATCAAAATCAAAATCTGGGCTTTTAGCCCCTAACGTTACTCCCTGAAAAATTGTTGCATTCTTTCCGATACGGTACGCACCAATAACCGTACCTACGGTGTGTGGCAAAAACAATCCAGGACCAATATCACACTTGGGTGAACATTCGATTCCAAAAATAAAAACATTCAACCACTGAAGAAAAAAAGCAAAAGGTTTAGTAACGAATGAGAATAAATAAAAAACTCTAGACAAGCGAAGAATGAGAACAGGAGTGAATCTTGGATTAAAGATAGAAAATAGTAGCCGAAAGAAACTCTTTTCCTCACTAGCTGAAAATCGCTTTAGGTCTTGATGTAAATAAGATAAAGGTTTCAGGAAATTCAATTAACTCTCCTTTTGCCCCATTAGCCCTATGCTTGCTAACTCATTCACAGCTTTTTTATAAGCTCCTTTATCTTCTAATGGTTGCAATCTGGCCCAGTCGAGAAATAGCTTCAAACCATCATCAAACTTAACCTTAGGACTAAAATGTAAAGTTTTTTTAATCTCTGAAATATCAGCAATATTGTGCCGTATGTCTCCGATACGAAAATTTCCAGAAACTTTAATTAGGCTCGAGCTATTGAAATATTTTTTGATTGCATTAGCTACGTAATTTACTGAGACAGAGTTTCCAGACCCCACATTTAATGCTCCCACGTGATTTCTTTTATAAAATATACTTGCAATAGTTGCATCTACAACGTCAGATACATATATAAAATCTCTAGTCTCCTCTCCATCCTCATAGATATCAACAGGGTCGTTCTGTCTTATGAGGTTTGAAAAAACAGCAAGAATGCCAGTATATGGATTCTTAAGTGACTGCCCGGCACCATATACGTTTTGATACCTTAGACCGAATCCATTTATTTTCATCATATTACAAAAAAGCAGGATAGATTGCTCTTGAACCTGCTTAGTTAAACCGTAAATTGATGAGGGATTAAATGGAACACTTTCTGATGTTGGTAGCAAATTTAGTTTATCATTGCACTTTGGACAGAACAAATCAAACATGCCAGATGACAAGTTCTCTTCGGAACGCCCCGCGGGATAGATCAGCCCATCCTTATTACATAGATATGCACCTTCACCATAGATTGCACGGCTTGAAGCTAAAACAATGCTCTTTAGATTATGGCTACTCTTGTTTCTTAAAAGCACATCAAGTAACAGCGCTGTACCCTGTACATTTACTGAAAAATAACGATCAATCTCATACATCGATTGACCAGTCCCCGTTTCAGCGGCCAAATGGACTAAAAAATCAATACCAACGACCGCCTTTTCTAAAGCACTTCTATCTCGAATATCGGCATCAATAAGATCGACTTTAGATTTAATATCCTCTGGAAGATCTCTTTTCGAATGCACCTGCGTATTGAAATTATCTAGGATCCTAATAGACACCCCTTGGTAATCCGCTAATAGTTTGCGAACCAAGTGCTGTCCAATAAATCCAGCCCCACCAGTTATTAAAATTGTTTTTTTCATCTATCTTTTTTCAGAACCCCAGCTATTTTTCTCACATACCGCATTAAAAAACGAATTGTAGTCAGGAAAATATAACCTACTAATTCACAGATATTAATCTGAGAACGCTTGTGTGCCATCAATATGTTTAGTAATTCGCCTCTAAACATCGCTGGTTTATTGCAGCTTAAACCATCACTCTGATCCAACCTTTTGCCATTTGAATAAATAACAAAAGGCTCATTAATAAAAAGTAGTTTTCCCTTATCCGCTAATTGCAGATATAAATCACCCTCTTCCGCATACCTTCTGCCCTTAGGAAACCCACCTACTTCGACTAAGCAAGATTTACGAACTACTAATGTGGAAGTTTGGATATAGTGTCTGCAGAGAAGGTCTCTAACCGATAAGTTGGTTAACTGTCGCCCACCCTTCAAGGTTCTAGTATCACCGAAAACCTTTGTACCAGATGCAATTATATTGGAATCAGTCATGTAAGAGACTTGAGTTTTCATTTTCTCAGGCAACCAAGAGTCATCCGAATCTAGAAACGCTACCAAATCTGAAGTTGATTTTTCAATCCCAGTGTTTCTTGCCTCTGCAACTCCTTTATTTTCATTTAACTTAATCAAATTGATAGGATATTGCTGCTCAGCAACTCTAATAATTTCAATCGAAGCAGAGTTTGTAGAACCATCGTCAACCAAAAATACTTCGCGTGGAGGAAAAGTTTGCAAAAAAACAGATTCGATTGCCCTAAACAACTCGGAGCCACCATTAAAGAAGGGAATTACTACTGAATAACTCATCATCTATTTAACCCCTCGAATAATTTTAACCATTGTTTGGTAATCAACTCTGGCTTATATTTCGATGAGCTTTGCAATGCGTTATGGGAAAGAGACATATATAATTCAGAGTCTCTTTTTAGTTCTACTATTTTATTTGCTATTAGGCTCAAGTCCGACTCTTTAAATAAAAAACCATTCACTCCGTCTTGAATAATCTCAGCAGGACCAACAGGACAATCGATAGAGAGCGCTGGCAATCCGAAACTGTTAGCCTCAATCAACACCATTGGAAATGCTTCCATTTTTGATGTCATCAAAATAACAGAAGCTCTCTCATAAATCTTTTCTATATGGTTAGTTGCCGGAATAATCTCTACGTTAGTTGATAAAGAGAAGTTTATAATACATCGCTGGAGCTTTTCTAACTCATCACCTGAACCAACTATTTGAAACTTGATACTTGGATCCAATTTAACTGTTCTTGTCGCCACTTCCAAAAAAAGATCAAAGCGCTTGACTTTATTTAGTCTTCCAACCCCGATGCAAACAAAATCTCGACTGAGACTAGTTGAGCTACCAAACTGCCTTCGATTGTCAAAAACAGAAACAGCATTAGGTATTGTTATAGCATCTATCTGATGATGATTAAAAATGACGCAGTCAGCTTTCGTTAGAACTACGACCTTCCTCAGTAGCTTATATGCCTTAAGTCTTAGCTTAGCAACAACTCCCTTATGAGCGAAATAAGGGCTATGTTCAGAAGCGATGGTATGTCTACGCAGATCTGGTCTGAGTAGCCCAATTAATATACTAAAAAGTGGGTAGGTACTAACGAGTACAAATTCATCAGTTTTTTTAACTCTTAGACTTAGGACAAAAAGAATTGCTATGAGTTTATAAAAGAAGAAGATTACTTTAATCTTGCAGAAGAATTCAGTTTTAATATTTTTTCCTAACTGATAGTTTGAATCAGAATTTTTTTTCAGTAACGAGAAGATTTTTACCGAGAATCCATTTAGAGCTAGATCATTAGCCAGGTTTGCAACAACCCTTTCAATCCCCCCCAAAAGAGTCTGGTCGAGAGTCAAGAATATTATTTGTTTTTCTGAATTTTTAGTCACTCAGGACCTCTGAGCTTACATATTTTCATGATGATTTTTCGAATTGATAATAAATGCCAAACCAATCTTGCATAATAGTAGCTGTATGCAAAAAGGCGTGAACACCCATTTACAATAGATATATCCCTAACTTCTTTAAAACCTAAAAACTTATTAATATCTGAATTACCGCCAGACGCGAAACTATAAGAAACTGAATTGCTTCGTATAAATGTGTACCCAGCCTTGTATGCACGACATAAAAATTCATAGTCAGAAGCTACTCTATATTTAGAGCTAAAGCCCATTAGACTCTCTAAAACTGAACTCTTGGCCACCCAACCAATACCTGGGGCTAGCATCTTGTATTTAAGACTATCGAATTTTTCATCATTCCTGGCAGAAAGAACATCTCCTGAATCAAAAAACATAGTTGTGGAGGGAAAAATAAAATCACAATTTGTTTGTTCTGCAACAGAAATTAATGCTTCAAAATAATCTGAAGATATATTGTCGTCAGAGCCAAGTATCGAAAAATATTTAGTTTTAACTTCTCGTAAACAATTATTAATCCCCTCTTCAATATGATTGTCTTTCTTTGAGACAATTTTATAATCAAAAGCTGAAATTTTAATAATGGCCAACGTATCGTCTTTGGAGCCTCCGTCAGCAAAGTAAACAATAAACTTTTTAAAGCTCTGATTATTTAAACTGTCTATTAGTTTTTTTAAATGGTTAGCTGAGTTATAAGTTGGGATGCATACTGTTAGCATGGGTGGCTCATGAATTAATCATCAAAAGGAGTTTCACTAATAATGCCGTGTTTCATGTAATAGATTTTATTACATAAATCATGAATGATTTCTTTCGAATGGCTAGCAATAACCAATATCTTGGAGTTCTTTATCAACTCACTAATTTTTAGAGAGGCTTTCTTCTGAAAATTTTCATCACCTACACTAAGCCATTCATCCATTAATAAAATATCCGTTGGCAAGGACATAGAAACAGCAACTCCCAAACGCATTTTCATTCCGCTTGAATAGGTTCTCAGAGGCATGGAGAGAAATTGGCCAAGCTCGCTAAATTCAACAATTTCATCCATCTTTTCTAAGATTTGTTTTCTTGAAAATCCCATCATCAAACCACGAAGTAATATATTGTCGTAGCCACTTGCTCTCTCATCCATACCAAGAGAAATATCCAATAAAGAGTTTATATTGCCTTTAACGCTAACAGACCCCTTTATTGGTTCGTATGCCCCAGAGATTAACCTTAAAAGAGTGGACTTCCCAGATCCATTATGACCAACAAGACCAACACGATCACCCTCTTTCAATGACATTGAAACACTATCAAGAGCTCTTACATTGATGACTGAGTTAGATTGCTGTCTAACATTACCTCCCACCGTAGCTCTAAAAACCATTTTCTTGAAAGAGCGATCAGCATCGTAAGTAGGAAACTCTACAGTAGCGTTTTTTATTTCAATTTTCATATTAGACCCAATAAGCAACTCTATTACGTGCTCTAGTTAGCAAAAAGTATGCGGCGAAAAACAGTAAAAGAATTAGGACACAAACAATACTCAGCGAATCTAAAGGAATTCCTTCGCCCAACAGAGGACTTCTAAGAATATTGATCAGATGATAGGCTGGATTCCATAAAATTATAAAATGTAACTTTTCAGAAAGAGATGTAGCCTGCCAGACAACGGGCGTAACAAAAAATATCAATTGCAACATACTGGTAACTATAATAGGGATATCTCTAAATCTTGCACATACTGTTCCAAGTATTAGTCCAAGGGGCAAGAAAGCAAAGGAAGCAAGGAAAAGCGTAAAGATAAATTCAATGACCCCAACAAAAGAAATAGACTTATAAAAAATGCTAATACCCAAAATGATTAGAAAATTATGCGCTAATATGATGATATTTCTAAATATTATTCGGCAAATGTATAAAGTAAGAGGTTTTCTAATTTGTTTGATAACGCCAGCCTGATCAACAAAACTAGTACATGATTCGTTGATTATTGTCGATATAAATCCCCATAAGATTAAGCCTGAGGCGAGAAATGGAGCATAATTCTTCATTTCCATTTTAAAAAGATTAGCGTAAACAACAACCATACCACCAACCATAATCGCCGTGCTTAGCGTTATCCACAAAGGCCCTAGTGTAGAAGTTCTATACCGCTGCTTGATATCGTGCCAAGCTACAAATAACCACAACTCCCACTGACGAATACCCTCTATTAAATCAGTCATCGCCGCTTTATTTTGAGAGATTCTGTCGCCTGTATTAAAAAAACTCTTCAACTATTTTCCTTAGGTTAGATTTAAAGTTACAAACTAAATCGGCTAAACAACACCACTTGCATCGACAATAATTGCTGCAAAAGCAAATGCACTTGTGAAGGCGGGGGATATTGCATTTAATACATGAGTAGAACGTGCACTGTGCTCAAGAATAAAATCCATCTCTAGTTTTTTCTTCTTAAGATTAATCAACTGGGGGCGAATTCCTGCTTTTTTAGTGGGGATTAAATCATCATACTTGAGAGATGGCACTAATTGCTGCCCTGCTTTTAGAAAATTAGATTTCCTATATTTCCCCAACTCTACATGCGATAATTCTCTGAAATTATTGTTATCGTTCAAGTACATAGCAAATAATTGGCGAGCGACATTTAACGACTCTCTCACCTTAATACCGCTGAACAAACCATAATTCTCCCTACCCAGCGCTGGGATTGCTGTTGGTCCTACGTACACATCCCCACTAATCACCTTGGTTAAATGAACACCAAGAAAAGGCAATTTAATATCAGGAACAGGATAAATATTAGCTTTTACCAAATGTTCTGCCTGGGGTCTTAACTTCCAGTAGATACCTTTAAAAGGAACTAAAGCATAGTCATGCGCAAGATCAAATTGTTTAGCAATTAGGTCGGCGTATGCTCCAGAGCAATTGAATAGGTATCCATAAGAAAAATAACCATCACTTGTTAAAACCTCTCCATTCCCTGTGAGCTTTAGAAGCTCGGTATCCCAATGAAAGGTGACCCCCATTTCAATAAGCAACTTTACTAAAGTGTTTACAACTGCAAGACTATCTATCACTGCAGTGTCTGGCGAATAAATAGCACCATAACTATGTGCAGCAAAAGGCTCGATTTGATGAAGATCTTTGTCGTCTATTATACTGGCTCGAATATTATTCTCTTTTGCATTATTAAGCAGTTTTTCTAAAATCCTTACATCATCCTCTTTAGTAGCTACAATCGTTTTACCAGAACGTGAAAAATTAATGTCATACTCTTTAGCGAACTCAGTCATTTTCTTTGCCCCCAACGAGCAAACCTTAGCTTTCAAACTGTCACTACTATAATAGACGCCACTATGCAAAACTCCACTATTTCTCCCGCTAGCATGTAGGCCGGCACAAGACTCTTTATCGATTATAGTGATAGATAAATTGGGATTTCTTTGCTTCAATTCAAAGGCAACAGTAAGCCCAACTATCCCAGAGCCAATAATCAAGAAATCATAAGAGCGCATAAGAAAACAATCTAATTAAATAAATATTGACTAATTTCAAATAAAGAACTGGATATGAAACTTGGCTTAATCATGCTGTTTTTTGGAAATTTTCCATTTTTAGAAAATAGTACCGCCTTTTCTAATTTTCCAGCTTGTGCCGCTTCAATATCGGTCATACTATCACCGACTAAAAATGATTTTTCTAAGCAAATATTTAGTTCATCCCTTGCTCGAAATAACATTCCAGGATTAGGCTTACGATCAAAAGAATCTTTCTTATATTCACCTAATCCATAATTTGGGTGGTACGGGCAGTAATAAACTTTGTCTACTGATATCCCTTGCTCTAAAAACTTACCACACATCCAATCAGTCAACTCATGAAAGTTGGCCTCAGTATAATACCCCCTAGCAATACCTGCCTGATTTGTTACTACAACAACCTTCATTCCCGCAGATTTGGCCCTCCGGCAAATGTCAAAAATTCCATTGATAAAAACAAAATCAGCAGCCAAATAAACATATCTTTTATCTATATTTATTACCCCGTCTCGATCTAGAAAAAGTGCTGAGTTCTTAAAAAGCATTTCTGCGCCCATTTCAACAAATTCACTTAAATCCACATATGCTCAAGTAATACTGGAAAAATAAATTGATCAGTCATTTCATTTATTTTTGGGAAGCTTGGCTTGTTAACATTCGATACATCTATCTTTTCTAGGTGTTGCTCATTATATGTATGATGAATATTTATAAATCTACCCAAGCCCTCAGAATTCAACCACTCAGCCCCCCCCAGACCAAGATGCGACTTACTTAAATAGAGCGCAGCACGTATAAAATCCGTTTGATTAAATCTATAGGAAGCTTCCAAGAACTCAACCTGGAGAGTATCTGACCACAAAAATAAATAGATTGACGACATACATACAGAGTAAAGCTTCTGCTTATTTTGGGTGAAAAAGGCATCCTGAAAATTATAAAAATCGAAAAATTCAGAATAAAAGTCATAATAAAGAGGAGAAACGTTAAATTCCAGCTTAATTTTATCGAGTTGTAATACAGAGGATGCAAGGGAGCGAGCGCGTTCAGATATATCAGGATCATTTAAGAAAGAACAAACTCTTATTACATTGGTAATAAATGTAAGATCATTAGAGATTAGTGCAAAATTTACGGTATCTATTAGATCTTTCTTAAAATTTCCATAGTCACCATACCTATAGTAATAACTGGTTATCAAAAGAAGTCTATCATTCAATAAATCCTCGCAGACTTCGATTGAATTACAGCTAGTAAGCTCAGAACAAATTGCTCGATTGACTTGACCAAACCATACCTGGTCTAGCGTTTTATCGTTATTACACCATGACCTATAGAAAGAATTAGGCAAGAATGCCTTGTAATCAGCAGGATGATTCATTCTAATTTATCTGCTTTCAGAGCTAAATTTATTAATCTCATAAATTTTTCTCTTAGTTTATAGCTTGAGAGATCTCTCACAACATCCTTGTTTTGCATAATGCACTTTTGTTTTATATCGATAAGCTCTTTCATATTATCAGGGAAAGAGTCATATTCATACTCTATCGTAAACTCAGGAAACAAGTTAGCCAAATAGTTACCTTTTGGCACTATAGGAACAGCTCCAGCAGAGAGTGCATCAAAAGATCTAGATAAAACTGTTCCATAATTACGTGCTGGGCAAAAAACTGCTCTAGATTGAAGAAGAAATTTTTTATATACATTCGCCTTTAAATATCCACTAGATATGGCTAATTTCAGTCCAAAATCTTCTAATTTCCTAAAGTTTGAATAATTATGACTATTAATTTGGTGAGTTAGAGATCCAGAATTAAAAACATCATAAGCCCTAAATTGTGACCAATCAGAATCTAATAAATCATCATCAGCTGCTATTACAAATGGATTTTCATAAACAACATCTTTATATCTTTCAAATTTTCTTCGCTCAGTACCATCTAAGCAAAAAATTATATCGAACCAAGAAGCAATAGCAGGGACTCTATGCAAATGGACCTCGAGATCGGATGTTATTGCAACTTTGGGTATATTTAAATTTCTCAGAGACGAAGGGTAATAGTGAAATTCCAACATAACAGACAAATATAAATCATAATCTCCAATCTTATCAATTTCACTACTATCGAGTTGAGGCCTCTGAAAGACATATTCAATATTTGTATAATCTAACTTTTCGAGCCCTTCAAAAATTCTCGAACCAGTACTCACATTCCCGATTATTTTTTTGAGACTTTTTTTAAGCAGAAGATTTTCAATGGAATTTGATATAGTCCCCAAGCGCATATATTTTATTGCATCATTTTCTTCGCGAGAAAATTTTTCTGAAGATACATAAGAGTCGAGTACTAATGATTTGGCTAACTCTCTAATATGTAAATCACTACTCGCCAATGAGGTCGGTAATCTTAACAAAACTTTCAGAATGTCTTCTCTATCCATACTATTATTCAAAAATCAATTAAAGCTTTTATTTTCCAAGGTTGAGCCATTAGAAAAATATGCTGTAGCCATATTTTTACAGCTGATTCTTAGCTTATTAATTTCCTGAGCCTTAAAAATTGTTAAACCCAAACTATAAACAAATTTCTCATCTAAAATTTTTGATTTGTCAGATTGATAAATCATGTCATTTAACTCCCAAGCCTCCAGATTTAACCTATAAAGGTCATTATAGAAAGAGGAGGTTACCGCCCCCGGATAATAGTAATTGATCAGGTTAGACTCTCTCTTATATAAAGACTCTGATTCCATCAATTTCCGCCCAGCAAATTTCTCTTTCTTGATTTGAATAATACTTAACCTATCCAACATTTCGCCTACGCTCATAGAAAGATTAAAATTTCTATCTGATGATGTGTCATTTTTATTTTTAATAATTTTTTCCATCTCAGTTAATACTGCTTCCACGTCTTTATCGGAAAAGTTAGTCTCTAATTCATATACTGTAGATTTGTTATATCTGTTCAAAAACTTTTCTGGATAAAGGAATGGCCAAGATGAAGTTAGTGTTATGTCATTACTAAATTTGAAAGGATTCTCCTGCGTAATCTTAGGGATAATGAAGATTGAATTACTTTTTTTTGCGGTTTGATTAAGAATAGATGTAAGTCCACATTGCCCTCCAACCACTACATCAAACTCATCTGCAATACTAATCAAATCATATATTTCCAAGGAAAGTGGAATAGCCCCATCCAAGTTTACCTGCTTAGAGAGTGGAATAGACTTAGCCTTATTACAATATACGTCAATTCCTTTAGAGTTTAGTTTAGCCACTAACTTAATCCAGAACTCTTGATCTACAGATTTAATGGAATTGTTTTCAGGCAGTATCAATGATTTTATTTTTTTAGTTTGAAGATTTTTGATTAGCTCGCTGTGAAAATCATTTTTTTCTATTTCAGGCATTGAAATCTTGGCATTAAACCCTCCAGTCAAAATGAATGACATTACCATTTGATCAGTTACACCAGGGATGGTTGTGAATGAATCGACAAATTCAAAACCGGCTAGATGCTTAACATGCGGTACTATTACTCTATCTTCTCTCCATATTGCCTTATAATTGCGAAGTTCGACTAACAACTCGGAAAAGTGTGTATAGTTTTCAATTAAATATCTCTTAAAACCAACATACTCGAAGAGCTTAGATATCGAATAGTTCTTTCTAGTTGAAACTATCCAAACCAAACTTGGATCCACGCCTTTAATCTTACAGAATGCCTCCATATGAGCACACAACAAAAAAGAATCTCCGGTTCCATATATATCAAAAAAGACGTATTGATAGTTGCTTAAGCTTGACAAGAAATGAGCCATAAATTTATTCTGAACAACAGCTATATGCTCACGGACTAAATCATTCTGATTTTTTATTTTACTAACAAAACGCAAGACTCTCAAACTGAACCCATGTTGAGGTAATAGTTTAACTGCCCTGTTTAATATGCTTGCAGTCAGCCGATTTTTCAACAAAAAAGGAGCCGTAGTAATAATGAAGATTTTTAAATGATATTTAACAAAATTAATCATTAGAATCCTATTGGTAGCAGTAGTTTTAAATGTGGCTTTTTATCAAGCACACTAGGTGAAATATTGATGTCACTGGAGTCTAGCGAGCTAACCCGATTGTTATCATATAAATACGCTGTATTTTTATATCTTGAAAATCTAATCCAAGTAACTAGTCGAGGCTTTTTTATAGGGGACCCTCTATGAAGGCCCCAAGTATCCAACATGCAGGCGCTACCGGATTTACCGCAGTGATACGTTTTAGAATCAAATATCTTTTCATAAAATTGATTTTCTGTATAGCCATTGGTATGCGGGTGATTTACATTGTAAAAGTCGAACAACGAAATATTTTTTTGTTTAAGCGAAGAGTTTAAATAGCTTAAATCTCGACTCTCATCAATATACTCTAGATGACCATCGTTTAACTCAATATCCGTCCAACGTATAAACATTGTTAAAAAATTGAACCCATCTTCGTCTCGATGGAATCCATGCGTAAAATGCGGTTCTTCTGAAGGCAGCGTCCAGAACGTATTTATACTATAAACAACATAATTCTCACCCAGAAAACCTTTGACGATCTCTACAATTCTTGGATCAAAAATAGCGTCTAAAATATGGGGGGCATTAATGGAAGTTAGAGTGTCATAAGAAAGGTATGGCACCTTTAAACTCAGATCCGTTTTCTGTAATTTTAGTTTCGCGTATTTCGGAACGTGAGATACGTAACAAGGAGAAAACTGAAAAAAATCTAAAACCTCAGCAACTTTTTTTTTATCCAGTAAATCACTAAACTCAATTGGAGGGCCAAAAGAATTACCTCCATTAAGGTAATTTCTTATAGCAAAATACAAGCAAATATTTTTTGTAGATAACAAAAAATCGTGCAGTTCGCTATCAGCTTTGTGTGGGTAGTGGTTTAAGAGCATGAGGTTTTTACAACTTTCACTATACATTTCCGTATCTTGTATTTTTAATCATAGTGTAGCCTTTTACTAGATCTGCAATACCCGCATCTAGTGAATATGCGGTTTTAAACCCTGTCGCTTCAATTTTAGCGTTAGAAACAACATAATTACGTTGATCTGGATCCTTCCCAACAGCAGCCTCAGGGAAGATGAATTCTGGAATATGTTTCTGAATAGCTTTACATAGTTCCATTTTTGACACATTCGCCTCGGAAAGACCTACGTTGTAAATCTGCCCCTTCATCTTGTCGAAATTATCGATACCATGAATAAAGGCTCTCGTTACATCTCGAACGTGAACATAATTGCGCTTGAAGTGCGGTTCAAACAACACAACAAAACGATCATAAACGGCGCGATAAGTAAAGTCATTAACCAGCAGGTCGATACGCATTCTAGGTGACATACCAAATACTGTGGCTAATCTGAAGCTAATCGTGTTAGCGTGTTGCATCAACTCTTTTTCAATTGCCACTTTTTCAATCGCATATTGAGAGATTGGACGCAATGGTGAGTCTTCGGTACAAAAGTTATTTTCATCACCAGTGCCATATGCACTATTTGTAGTTGGCATCAAGACCCACTGATGTTTGCTAAGATTTTTAATCATCATGGTAATAGCATCATGATTGACTGTGCTGGCTCCCACAGGATCTTTTGAGCATAATGGTGCACCTACATAAGCTGCCAATGGTACAATTATATCAGCCTTGCTCATTAGTGGTTTCATGACGTTTTCTAAACGAATATCACCATGTACGATATTAAAATTAGGATGGTGGCAAACATGATTAAGACTACTTTGCCCATACATAAAGTTATCAATGACTGTCACTTTATGCCCCTCCTCCAATAATGCTGGAACCATAGTAGAACCGAGATAGCCTGCACCACCTGTTACTAAAATATTATGAGCCATTTGCTTTTCCTTATAACTGCTTAATTAACCAAATACTTCTAACTCAACGCATTCACAAAGTGTGTGCGCCATCACAATATGAAGCTCTTGAATTGTTGCTGTGGTGAGACCTGAAGCTAATATGCAAAAATTAGCCAAACCATTTACTGCACCACCGTCATGCCCAGAGAATACAATCGACGGAATTTTCATCTGTTGACATTGCTCAAGTGCTCGAATGATATTTTTGGAATTACCAGAAGTGGTAATCCCCAGAAATACATCTTTTGATGTCATTTTTCCTGCAACCTGCCTAGCAAAAACCTCATCAAACCCATAATCATTGCCAATCGCGGTTAGCATTGAAGAATCCACTGTGAGCGCTTCTGCAGGGAGAGGATCTCGATCTATTGCTAGTTTGCTCACAAATTCCGCTGCTAGATGCTGGGCATCTGCCGCAGAGCCTCCATTACCAGCAATATAGATTCGCCCACCTAATTTATATTGCTTAACAACACACGCAACCGCAGCAGAAAAAATTTCAAGCTGATCTTGCTGCTCAAGAAAGTGTTTTTTTGCTTCAATTGAAGCAATCATATTATTTCGTATTAGTTGGATGTATTGCATTATTAACCCTCTAAGCTAGTATAATGGCCGCTCGAATATAATCTTCTGGCACACCAATATCAATAAAGCGTCCATTAAACTCAACACCATAAAGCGGCACTTTTTGAGACATTAACTCACCTAAAATATCTTCCTCTAAAGAGGCCTTGTCACCAGGCGATAACTTCGTCATCTCTACTACTTTGGGATCAATTAAATAAACCCCACCATTCGCTAACTGCCCTAACTCTCTAGTTCCAGACTTAAGCGAAGTTACAATGCCCTCTGACCTAAAACTCATTCCCATATAACGACCTGATTCATTCGCCCTAAACAGCGAAAAAGTCCAGCGGGAATTATTTTTCTCATGAAAAGCTTTTAGTTGCTGGTAATTAACCTCAAAAAACGTGTCCCCGTTGAGCACGAGTACTGGCTCATTTTGGTTAACCAGTTCAATTGCTTTCAACAATCCCCCACCTGTTCCCAAGGGGGTCTCCTCTACCGCATACTCAACAGCAAAACCACGATAACAATCGCCAAAATAATTTGCAATATCTTCCTTACGATAGCCAACCGATATCACAAATCGACTGACCCCTTGCGCTATCCAATAATCCATCTGGTGTTCTAGAAATGGTCGACCATTCACCGGCGCCATCGGCTTTGGCAGGTCTGGCACAGCAGACCTCAGTCTCGTTCCCAACCCGCCCGCAAGGATAATTGCCGTGGTCATTTAAACAGCATTAACGATTTCGCAAATTTGATCGACTTCCCCATCACTTAAGTCTGGGAAGTTGCCAATATAGAACCCATAAAAATGAACATGATCAGTCTCCGGGAAGTGTTTATAGTGATCAGCAGGCACAATCCCTTTTAAGTATGGCTGTCTTACCTGATTGCCACCCCCAGCACTTCCCCGTCTAAATTCCACACCTTCGGCACGCAACTTATCCATTAGGCGATTGACTAGCCCATCATCTGCCTCTTTGAGGATCAGATTAAAGGCATAGTTACTGCTACCTTCTAATTTGAAATCGACGAAATATTTTTTAGAGTCAATTTTTGACAAGAAACGTTTGAGGTTATGGGTTCTACGTTCAACCACAGTATCCAAACGCATCAATTGTTTTAATCCCAGGATCCCACCAATTTCGGTGTTACGTACGTTATACGCCGGGAAGGCAAAGATAAAGTCGGGATTCAGTTCCGGATTACGCTCAATCCAATCCGCACGCACTTTGGGATCATTAGCTTCCCTCACCATGCCGTGTGAACGGAACATGCGCACTTGTTGATAGACTTCCTCATCATTGGTGCAGATCATCCCGCCCTCGATCGTGCTCATGTGGTGTGCATAATAAAAAGAGAAATTGGACATCCAACCGATACTACCTGCCTTACGACCATTGTGGGTTGCGCCATGGGACTCACAAACGTCCTCAATGAGTGGAATATTGCGCTTCTCCAACTCAGCAATTAGCTCATCTGTTAGACCGTCAAAACCCTGCACATGGGTTAAGAATACAGCTCTCGTATTTGAATTGAGTTTTTCGATAATTTTCTTTGGATCCATCGCAAGGGTACGCGGATCGATATCCACAAAAACTGGCGTGAATCCATTTTGTAAGACTGATGCCACGTCTGAAATCCAAGTCAACGGGGGTACAATCACTTCACCGCCTTCTGGATGACGTAGCTTAAGAATCGCCATTGATAAAAGATTTGCTGAGGCGCCAGAGTTAACGAAAACACTATATTTAACACCAAGCCATTTTGACCATTCAGCTTCAAATTCTCGCACCTTAGGGCCGTTCGTCAGAATTGGGTCATCCTGCTTTAGATGTTCAATCACCGCATCCAAGTCTTCACGCAAAATATTGTTACGCATCAATGGAAACTTCATGTATTACCCCTCAATTTATCCATACGTTATCTACTACAAACCTGCATTAAAGCGGGTTACTTTATCGATCACGGCATTGACGCCAATGCCCACATGCTCATGCAGGGTCTCTCTATTGCCTATCTCAAATCGATAGCCTCCCTCAACGCCAATATTGAGCATCTTTAGACTAAGGCCACTATGGAGGATGTAATTGAACATCATTGAATCTAGACCACCCCTTCCTGAGAAGCCTTCTTCCATGGTAACCACGGCACGATATCCAGCTAATACCTTATTCAATTTTTCTTGATTAAAGGTACTCAAATCAAAAAGATCAACCACCCCAACTTCAATTCCTGACTGACTCAATCTTTCAGCTGCCTTCAGCGCTGTATGCACCATGTAACCGGTTGCCAATAAGCAGATATCCATGCCTTTTCGTTTCAAATAAAAGCCATCTTGTATTGACTGCTCTGATCCATCATTTAACACCGGTAGAATTTGGGCATCTAACCTGAAATATTTAGGTCCATTACTCGCAAGTGCAAGCTGGGGCATTTTTGAGGCCAGTACCTGATCCGATATCGAGAGTACCTTCATGTTAGGCATTGCCCGCATCAAGGTAATATCTTCGTAACACTGATGCGTCGGCCCTGATACCACATAGCTGTAGCCAGCACCAACACCAATCAGATTTACGTTCATCTGTCTCACTTCTGACATTAGGGCCAAACTCACCCTCACCTGCTCAAAGCAGCGCATGGTAATAAATGGCGCAATCGCATACGCGAAGACTTTATACCCCTCAAGCGCCAACCCAGCTGAAACATTAATCAGGTTTTGCTCAGCAATCCCGACGTTAATGAAGCGAGCGGCGCAGTCTGCACGAATCTTATCCAGCACAGGCGAGCCAAAATCCGCCGACACAAAGAAAACTTCCTCATCACGCAGCATTTCCTCATAAACCGCTTGAAGGAAAGTGTCGCGCATCGCACGCGGCTTGATCACTTCTACCTGACTCATTCTTCTTCCCCTAGCAACTGGTCTATGAGTTCCGGTTTAATTGCTGTCACATGAGAAAGCGGCGCCCCCTCCAGGCCTGGCACACGATTCCCCTTTTTAGTGTTCACAACAATCACTTTGGGCCTACCACTCTTATCCTTCACTGAGTCTGATAGCCCTTGATAGACACTCTCGACACAATGACCTTGCTCAACAACAAACGTTGCCCAGCCAAACGCCTTAAACTTCTCAACCAAGTTTCGATGTGACACAATTTCGTCCGTAGGTCCCAGCATACAAATCTGATTGTTATCCACAAGCAATGTGAGATTGTCTAATTGATGTTGCGCAGCAAACATGAAGGCCTCCCAATTCGAACCTTCATGTAGCTCACCATCCCCAGTCAGCACATAGACTTGCTGACGTTTTCCACGCGTTTTCAAGGCAAGCGCAATACCAGATCCAACACCTGCACCATGCCCTAGTGAGCCATTCACAGTCTCATAGCCAGGGATGACAGGATCCGGGATGCCCCCTAAGAAACAACCCTCTTCACATACATTTTCCAGTTCAGAAAAAGCAAAGAATCCAAGGTCAGCTAAGATTGGATACATACAGAGCGATCCATGCCCCTTGCTGATAATGCAACGATCACGATCATCCCACATTGGATTTGCAGGATTTTGCTTTAGGAATCCACCGTAATAGAGCACCACAAAAATCTCGATTGGAGAAAGCGAAGAGGCAACGCGCGTCTCTGGTGACCTGCGATGGATCTTCAGGGTCTGCTCCCAAACCCATTGGGCTTTATCAGACAGCTGCTTCATTAAAAAATCGTGCGTATTATTTTGCATGCTCAAGGTACCACTGATACGTGTCTTTTAGGCCTTCTTTAAACTGAACTTGCGCTTGCCAACCCAAGAATTTTATCCGACTACTGTCCAAAAGTTTTCTAGGCGCCCCATCTGGTTTTGAGGTGTCCCAGTTAATTGCACCCCGATAACCAACCACTTCCGCTACTTGCTCAGCCAACTCCTTGATCGAATAATCCGCACCGACACCCAGATTGATAGGTAGCTCTAAGTTTTCTGTTTTATGCGTTAAGAGCCAGATGGAGGCATCTGCAATATCGTCTGCGTGGATAAACTCTCGCCTTGGCGTACCCGTTCCCCAGAGGGTAATCTGATCAGCTTTGTCTTGTTTGGCTTCGTGGAAGCGTCTGACTAATACAGATAGCACATGCCCCGCCTTCGGATCAAAGTTATCGTTCGGACCGTAGGCACTATTCGGAATGACGGGGATGAATCGCTGCTCACCAAATTGCTTGTTATAAGCTAGACACATTTGCACCCCAGCAAGTTTGGCAATCGCGTAAGCGATACTTGTTGGCTCGGGTTTTCCGGAGAGAAGATAATCTTCGGGCATGGGCTGTGGACATTCGCGTGGATACATGCAAGAAGATCCAAATAACACCAACTTCTCCACACCGTTTCTGTGCGCAGCGTCCAGCACATTTAATTGAATCGCCAAGTTGGTTCGAATAAAGTCTGCAGGGTAGGTCTGATTCTCGATGATACCGCCGACACGACCGGCTGCCAAAAACACAAACTTGGGTTGATGTTTTGTGAAGAAGGCATTGACGTCATCCAAGGCTGTTAACTCTAACTCTGAATGAGGTACTAGCAGCAGATTATTAAAACCTTGCTGTTCCAAACGACGCACCAAAGCCGAGCCGATCAGACCCGTGTGACCTGCCACATAAATCAAATCATTTTTTTTCATGCCGCCACTCATAATCCATTGGGTTGATAGAGCACAACCCGGCTCCCAGAGTCTTCAAACTTAAATGGCACATTAATGAGTTTATGAAGTGCCTCTTTTACTTTCTGCTGATATTCAGGCTTTGCAAAAACCAACAAGAAACCACCACCTCCTGCACCAAGAATTTTCCCCCCTTCGGCACCTGCATTCATTGCGGCTTGATAAATCTCATCAATTTCCGATGAAGAAACGCGGTCAGATAGCATTCGTTTGAGCTTCCAACCCTCGTGCAACATTCTGCCAAACTCTTCAATTGGGGTGGAGCTCTGCAATAAGTCGATCGATTGATCGACCATCTTATGCATTGCCTTCAGTTCAATCTCGCGATTTTTAAAGTTAGCAATCTTTGATTCTGCAATTTCAGATGCAATACGAGAGAAACCAGTAAAGAAGAGCATCAAATGGTCTTGCAATTGCTCCACTCTTCCATCAGGAAGTACAATTGGACTCACAGCAAATGCATTGTTCTTAAAAAAATCAATCCGATTAAAACCACCATAAGCTGCAGAAACTTGATCCTGAGAACCGACATTTTCTTTGATGATATTTTGCTCAATGCGAATCGCATTCTTAGCCAGATAGTCTTTTGAAGCCATATGGCCACCTAATGCAGTCAGCGCATTAATTAAGCCCACGGTAAATGAAGAACTTGAACCAAGACCAGATCTGGCGGGAAGGTCACCATCGTGATGAACCTCTAAACCTTCCGTCACACCCGCCCACTCAAAAACTGCTTTTACAGCAGGATGCTTAATATCTTGATTGCAAGCAATATTCTCGATCTGAGAGTACACAATCCGATGCTTATGCTCAAAAAATGGCGGCAGATAACGAATACTGATATAGCAGTACTTATCAATAGTGGTCGCTAGAACGGCGCCGCCGTGCTCTCGGAACCATGGGGGATAGTCGGTGCCACCACCAAAAAACGATATCCTAAAGGGAGTTCTCGTCACTATCATGCTTTAATCACCGAGAATCTTACGTTTAAGATTGATGGCCGACATATCTTCAATATTTCTTCTCTCCTGAAGACCGAACTTACGCTCAACTAGATTTAGGTAATTTGGGTTGGTAAAGTACTTTCGCCATGCGTCATCACGGAACTTTAAGACCTCCGCAGAGCTTAAATACTTCGTTGGGAGAGGCTGACTTTCATAAGACAAGAAGGCATATCCTTCGTATGAATCTGGAAGGGCCCAGCCATTTCTCTTGGCGGTATGGTACATTGGGCTACCAGGTAGAGCCTGACATGGATACATATTGGCCATCTCGGTGTTGAGCTCAAGCGCTAAATCGAGCGTCTCTTGCATGGTATCCAAATTATCCTCAGGGAAACCAAAAATATAATTACTAATGATATTAATGTCCGCATCATTGATTGTCTTGCAAACATCACGAATATTCACCTCCTTGAAAGAGCCCTTAGAGACTTCCTGCCTAACGAGTTGATTGCCTGCCTCAACCCCCAGTGCTAGCCAATTTACACCGGCCTTCTTAAAGAGGTCTAGATAGTCTCGTCTTACCGTATCAACACGGGAGTAGGTCCACATATTGAAACCAAAATTTTGGTCAATCGCATTTTGCAGAACTGGCTCGTAGTACTTTCTGTTCAAGAAGAACATCTCATCGCTAATCCGAAGGGTCTTCACGCCCATATCAGCGAGCTTGCTCATCTCACGCGCCACCCAATCAGGGCTCCAGAAGCGCATCCCCCTAGAATCTGCAGCACTTACATCATCGCCATTATCAACACGATTAACGATGTTGATCATGCAGAAATCGCACCCGAAATTACAGCCCAGTGACGTATAAATAGCCGCAAACGGTGTGCGCTTATCGTAATGAAAGTCCGCGTGCCAGAAGTGGGCACGATACATATCCAACGGGGTGTTTTTGTAAGGTAATAAATCCCAAGCGTATCCCGGGAGATCCTGATCCATCAACTCCTGTGGAACAACTGATTGCGGTGGATTGAGCATTGGCATTGCAAATCCCGCTGGGCCTCGCTTCTTGTAGCCAATCCCCTTAATATGCGCCAAATCATCCTTCAAATTACTCTTAAGAAGGTTGTGCAGGGCGTAAACCCCCTCATTTAGAAGCACAATATCGACGCAGTCATTCCCTAACACTTCCATCGGAAGCGCACTAGTATGAGAACCAACAAAGCAGATTGTAAACTCAGGGCTCTCTGCCCTAAGGGCTCTTGCCAAGGCTAAGGCACCAATCATGCTGGTAGTGCCCGAATTCGGATTTTGACCATACACCACAAAGACCACGAGGCGTGGCTTGGCGTCTTGTATCCGCGAGATCGACTGCTCAAGATTTAGGCGCTCGGCATCACAATCTAAGATCCCAACCCCAAACCCCTTTGAGCGACATGACTCGGCCAATAAAAGTGACCAAGTTGGCGGTTCAATCGCAGAATATACCTGAGCTAGACCTTGGTAAGCTTTAGCCGATGAGTCGGGGTTGATAAATAGAACATCCATAATTTTTTTTGCCTCTTAGGATGGGATTATTATAAGGCATAAAACTCTTTTTTGCTGTGATGTTAGTAGCTTCTCAAGTGAACTAGGGTTCATCAATCTGTACAAAAATCAGTATTTGCTAAAACCACTTAGCAAACATTTAACTACCAAAATAATATTGCTGTCCAACTTATCGGACTTTATCTACATCAGTTTAAAGATAAATAAAAAAATTGATAATACTACTTATCATTATTATAAATAATTTTGTCAGTTGTCAATTTTTTATGAGATGCTCGTGGCTCTTAAAAGATTTCAGAATCCAGTTAGTGAAATATTATTTAAGTAGGGTGATATTGAGAGTTGCTGACCGCCCCTTCAAAGGTTTAGAGATTGTTTGGCAAATGGATGATGGAAATAAACGTGCCTATGTTTTGATCAAGATGTTAAGAAATAGCTAAAAGATTTACTGTTGCATACCCCAGATCAAGAAAACTCTAAAGGATAAAAATTCTGGTGCTGATCTCAACATAATAATGCCATTTACAGAATCATAATCAATATAATAATATTTAATTAATTATTAATAGAATTATTTACTTCAGAGTGATTTTTATGGATGAAGTTTTAACCAACTAATAAATCTTTGAAGGATTGAGCTTCCTGGTCTCTATTAGATAGTTTTGGGACTCCCTTAAGCGGCCATTTGATTGCTAAATCACTATCATTCCAGATAATACATTTTTCGAATTCAGGGGCATAGTACTCGGTTGTCTTGTAGAGAAACTCAGCAGTCTCCGAGAGCACTAAAAAACCGTGTGAAAAACCTTCTGGGATCCATAATTGTTTCTTATTTTCTCCCGATAAAATCTCTGCCACCCATTTCCCAAAGGTTGAGGATTTAGGTCGAATATCAACCGCTACATCAAATACTTCTCCCTGCGTTACCCGAACAAGTTTACCTTGGGATTTCGGGTCCTGATAGTGAAGTCCCCTCAATACGCCCTTCGATGATTTGGAATGGTTATCCTGAACAAAGTTGACTTTACGACCAATGGCAGATTCGAATTTGGCTTGGTTGAAACTCTCGTAAAAAAATCCCCGTGCGTCACCAAAGACTTCAGGCTCAATCAGAAACACATCTGGAATCGAGAGGGATGTCGCCTTCAATTAAAAGACCCTCTCGTTTAATAACTTCATCAGGTACTGACCGTAAGAGTTCTTAATCATAGTATCAGCGATTTTTTCTAGATCTTTGGCTTGGATCCAGCCATTTCGGTAGGCAATTTCCTCTGGGCATGCAACTTTTAGACCCTGTCTATTCTCGATGGTGGCAATGAACTGACCGGCCTCTAATAAAGATTTATGGGTTCCCGTATCCAACCATGCAAAACCACGTCCCATCAGCTCAACATTAAGATTTCCTTGCTCGAGATAAGCCTTGTTCACATCGGTAATTTCAAGTTCACCTCTCGCGGATGGTTTTATCGACTTGGCAATATCCACTACCTGTTGGTCATAAAAGTAAAGCCCTGTGACAGCGTAGTTAGATTTTGGGGTTTCAGGCTTCTCTTCGATGGAGACAACCCTCTTATTTTTATCAAACTCAGCGACACCATAACGCTCAGGATCATTCACATGATAGGCAAATATAGTCGCGCCAGATTCATGCGAGCTTGCATTCTTGAGGAGACTGTGGAGCTCATGACCATAAAAAATATTGTCCCCCAACACCATCGCGCAATGATCATCTGCAATGAAAGATTCCCCGAGGATAAACGCTTGGGCTAAGCCATCAGGGGAGGGCTGGACCTTATAGGTAATCTTAATCCCCCATTGAGAACCGTCACCTAATAAATCTTCAAACTGCGGGATATCATGGGGTGTCGAGATTAAGAGAATCTCTCTAATACCGGCAAGCATGAGGGTGCAGAGTGGGTAGTACACCATTGGCTTGTCATAGATGGGTAGGAGCTGCTTGGATATCGAGCGGGTCACGGGGTGGAGTCTGGTCCCAGAGCCACCCGCCAGTATGATTCCCTTCCTATTTATTTGCGTACTTGACATATTAATCCTTGCTGGAAAGTTCTTTTAACGTGGCCTTAACTTGTGATTGCCATGTCGGGATACTCAACCCAAAGACCTCTTGGATTTTTCTGGTATCGAGCTTGGAATTTTTTGGTCTGTAGGCGGGCAGGGGATAGTCCTTGGTAGCAATGGGCTTAACATCCTCTGCTTTTACCTTTGTTTTTACACCGCATTTATTTGCTTCTTCCAAGATACATTTTGCATAACCATGCCAGCTGGTCTCACCCTTTGAGGCTAAGTGGTACGTACCGTACTTGCGATAGGAACCAGGCTCCTGAAGCTGACGAATAATCTCAGCTGTCCCTTCAGCTAAAAGTTTTGCTGAAGTTGGTGCGCCAAATTGATCTGATACCACACTGAGCCTTTCACGCTCTTGAGAGAGCTTCAGCATGGTCTTTAAAAAATTCTCACCATGACTTCCGAACACCCAGCTGGTGCGGATGATAATGTGCTTTGCCGCCATCTTTCTCACTTCCTCCTCACCCAGCCACTTGGTCTTACCGTACACAGATTTGGGATTGACCTGGTCCTCTTCAGAATATGCGCCTTCCTTTTCTCCATCGAAGACGTAGTCGGTCGAGAAATGAATCATCGGGATGTTCTTCCTAGCCGCATAGCGGGCTAAAATTTTTGGTGCTTGCACATTCACGGCATGCGCGATTGTGGACTCATCCTCGGCTTGATCCACCGCGGTGTAGGCCGCAGGGTTCACAATAATATCTGGCTTGACTCTCTCTAGCAGTCTCTCTACCGAAGCAGATTGCGTGAGGTCACATTCCTTCACATCAACCCCAACCACCTGACCAAGGGAGCTTAAGCTTCGCATCAGCTCAAAGCCTACCTGCCCATTCTTTCCAGTCACGAGTATCTTCATACGTAATGTCTCTTCACCCAGTCTCGGTATTCACCATTTAGAACACCCTCCACCCACTGCCAGTTCTCGAGGTACCAATCAATGGTCTTCTTGATTCCGGTCTCGAATGTTTCTGACGGACGCCATCCCAGCTCTCTCTCGATCTTGGTCGCATCAATCGCATAACGCCTATCATGCCCAGGTCGATCAGTCACAAAGCTTATCTGGTCTCGATAGGATTTTTTATTTTCCAAGGGTTTAAGTGTATCAAGTAAGTCACAAATATTGCGCACAATCTCGATATTGGCCTTCTCGTTCCACCCGCCGATGTTGTACACCTCTCCCGGGGTGCCTTTCTCAAGCACGCAGCGTATCGCACTACAGTGGTCTTTAACATAGAGCCAGTCTCGAATCTGCTGGCCGTCACCGTAGACAGGTAATGGTTTACCAGAGAGCGCGTTCACGATCATGAGCGGGATCAACTTCTCCGGGAACTGATAGGGACCATAATTATTTGAGCAGTTGGTGGTCAGTACCGGCATACCGTAGGTATGGAAGTAGGCCCGCACAAGATGATCCGAAGCCGCCTTGGATGCAGAGTAGGGGCTGTTGGGGGCATACCGATTCTCTTCAGTAAACGCAGGATCCTCTTTTTTTAGAGACCCATAAACCTCATCGGTGGAGACATGTAGGAACCTAAAATTATTTTTGTCTTGCTGACTCATGCTACCCCAAAAACCTCGCACCGATTCCAGTAGATGGAAGGTCCCCATCACGTTCGTCTTGATAAAGTCTTCAGGCCCATGAATCGATCGATCAACATGACTCTCTGCGGCAAAGTTGATGATCGCGCGAGGTTTATGTTGCCCTAAAATTTTGATGATCAGTGCTTTATCACCGATATCCCCTCGCACAAAAATATGTCGGGAATCCTTTTCCAATTGACTTAAATTTGCAAGGTTGCCTGCGTAGGTCAGGAGATCAAGGTTAATGATAGGCTCATCGGACTGGGCTAGCCAATCTATGACAAAGTTGGACCCAATAAAGCCTGCCCCGCCGGTAACCAGAACGCTCATATTTTCTTAAGAGGGAAATTAACAATGATCAAATTTTAACTTAAATTGAGGATCTAAGGATGGGAGATGCTGATGAGAATGATGCTAATAGGCTTAACTTGTTATTAACTTTGGATTAACGAATTTTAAGGAGATGCACGCTAATACCATTTATCAACCCCAAAGTTAAAAAAGAAAAAGCCCACCATGAGAGGTGGGCTTTAGAATTTTTTGGTGGCCAGGGGCAGAATCGAACTGCCGACACGCGGATTTTCAATCCGCTGCTCTACCAACTGAGCTACCTGGCCAACATTCGTGCTTTGAGTGCAAATCACGAAAAGGCGGCATTATAGCAAAACTAAGCTATAACGCCAGCATAAAAAGTGAAAAGAGATTGCTTAAATAGATAGTTTTTGGGTGGGATCTAAGCCTTATTTAAGCCTCGCTGAGACTTTAAGCTTGCCGCAAATTGCATAACGGCATAGCAGGCAGCCAGATAGAACATGGTAAAGCCTGTGTAAGGTAGATAGTATTTCGCAACAGCAAAACTAAAATCACTTACATTCATCATATTGACCTTATCTGAAAAGACATACCACACTGCGTTTGACAAAATAAATGCCAAAGTAGTCGCAATCCAGCCATGCGCCAAGTAGGTTTTCAAATGCGAGCCTTGCAAGTGATGGATGCGGCGACCTAGCCACCAAACCATGCCATAGATAGGTATTAGCCCCCAATAGCCGGGTGACATGCAATAGTCTGAAACAATCATGAATCTAGTCACGATTAGATCTATTGCAACAGCAATTAATACAGCAAGCAACATCCAGCGGATACGAGCGTTCAGGGCGCCCAACAGGAAAAAGCAAGCGATACTGGCATCAGGCAATAAACTTGCATTACCAAAATGACTGGCGCGGGTGATAACAAGCAATGCGATTAGGGCATATGCAACGATATTTGAATTCAATTTTGCAAACATAGTTTTCTCCGACATGACAGGACGTATTGTATCCTGACATCATTCTCCAGTGTTAATGTCTGGACTATATCTTAGCCCAACGAATAAATTGGCTCCAGGTGTATTGAAAGGACTACCAAATTGCGTAGACAAAGCATATTCTTTATCTAAAATATTATTGGCCTTGATCTGTAAGCTGAGCTCTTGATTAATACGATAGTGTGCGGTTAAGTTAAGTAATGCATATCCATGCAACCTTCTTGTGTTTGCAACATCATCGTAGCGTTCACTTGAACCTATGACTTCAGATAATAAATTCCAAGATCCATAGCGATAGCCTAAAGCCAATGCTCCATAACGCTGAGACCTTCTAGGAAGCAAATTTCCTGAGTCATCATTTCGAGGACTCTGTAAGTCAGCAGAGGTTTTAATATGGAAATTATCCACCCAACCTTCATAACTAATATTCAGTCCTTTGATTGTGGCTTCGCCAGCGTTAAGAGGAAAATCATCGAATAATCCTTGAGCAGGGATAATCAAATCACGTATCTGGTTGTGAAAAAAAGTCGATGCAAGTCGATGATGACCGTTGTCATAGACTATAGATATTTCTTTGTTTCTAGATTTTTCTGGAACCAAATTTGGATTTCCAGTGTAGGTGCACTCAGGAACAGTGTTGTCATATGGCGGGATACACGGACCAAAATTTTGAAATGGCCAATATAGATCATTAAAAGTTGGAGCTCTAAAAGCTGTTCCTATACTCCCGAAGGCACGCCATTGGGGATGGAATTGATAACCATAAGCAAGACTACCGGTGCTGTATGGACCAAATTGGGAGTTGTAATCACGCCTGGCACTTGCCTGAAGACTATGTCCACTCTGATTGATGGAGTAAATAGCAAAATAACCGTTATTATCACGACTGTCTTTTGAGTAAGAGGTATTGCTAGGATTCCCATCTACCCTTTGCTCTATCCGTTCTAAACCTAAGGATATTGTTCCAGCTGGTAGTTTAAAATCATTTTGCCAAGTATATTGGCGTTGGTAGGTTTTAGCGATAGAAAGACCTGAGTAACTTCCATTACTTTTTACACCATCAATGCTCTCACCAATTCTTAAGCGGCTAAACCAATACTCATTAATTTGATTATTACTAAAAAGAGAGAAAGTGGTTTGATTTGAACGAATTTTAGCTTTGAAAAAATTATCATCATCAAAACCAAGATTGTTATTGCTGTTGAAATAGGAGAACCCAATATCATGCCCTAGAGCAATTTGATGAGACAAATTGCCAGAAAACGTCAGGTTACGATATGGATCTTTATCATCGTTGACACCATCACTTTTCCGTAAAGTAGAAAACCCATCGCTTTCTATTGTCGACAGATTCACACTAAAACTGGTTTGACCAATTTTGTTGGAGAATGCTGCACTATTCTCGCGTGTGTTGTAACTCCCATAACCAGCATACAAATGCAAATTCGGTTTTATGGATGATTTATTGGTAAAGATTTGAATTACTCCACCTATCGCATCTGAACCATACAGGCTTGAGGTTGCTCCTCTAACAATTTCAATACGCTCAATTTGCTCAAGTGGAATTCGCTCAAATGCTGCAAATCCAACGGTTGCAGAGCCAATTCTTATTCCATCTAAAAGCACCACTGCAGACTGAGAACTGTTCCCACGCAAGTGTATTGCGGAGACTTGACCAAGGCCACCATTGGACTGGATTTCAATACTTGATTGTCTGCGAAGAATTTCACTCAGTGACATTGCCCCAGACTCACGAATTTCTTCCTGTGTCACAACCGATACATCAGCTATTAAGCTTTCGCGAGGAGTAGCTGATCTGGTAGCACTGACAACGATATCATCAGTATAAATTCCATTGGCAGCAATAACGTTAATAGAAAGTGATAGGCTGTAAATTAAGCCCAGTAGATACTTAGTTTTCATTTTTAATTTCCCTGATTAATTATGCGCGTCCCCGCACATAGTTAATAAATCAATGGGAATGCCGAAAAGCTGATTGATAGAGTTTAGGTAGAATTGAAGGAGTTATATTATTACCCTTGAAAACCACACCCCGCGGCATTTCCATCTCGTAGGTTGCGTAGGCCGGTCTCCGGGCTCGTGAGGATATGATTTGCGCCTTCCCAAGCCTAAGCTCAGTGGCGTATGCAAATCTACAACACTTACCGTTGCGGGGGCAGCATAGGCTTTGCTTATATTAATTGCGCACCTATTTCCCAGTTTCACCTTACCCACGGAAAGTGGGTAAGACACCTTACAACTTAACTATCATTATATGTGATTCACAGTGGAATCGTATAAAAATTTTAAATCAATCTGTGAAGTTACTTCTGAAGTAGTTGCTTAATGATTGACTTAAAAAGCTTTTAAGAATTATAGTTCGGGGATGGACGCCGAATTAAATCAGTTAGAAGAAAAAATTAATCAGCTTATTTTGCTGACGCGTGCGCTTGCGCAAGAAAATCAATCATTAAAGGCTTCGCTAAATCAGGTGAGAGAAGAAAATATTGCCTTACAAAGCAAAATGCAACAAGCGAGCTCAAGAGTCGAGTCTTTACTTGCTGATCTGCCAGAGACCTTACTATGACCAAAGTTTCTAACTTAGATTTTTCTATTCTTGATCGTGACTTTAGTGTTGCTTGTCCTGATAGTGAGCGTCAAAACTTATTGGCTGCAGCTCAATACCTGGACACTAAAATGCGAGAAATTCAGCAAGGTGGAAAAGTAAGTGGGCAGGATAGAATTGCCATTATGGCGGGACTCAATATCGCTTATGAATTACTGACGACACAATCTGGTGGCGTTAATTTAGGATCACTCAAACAAAAAGTGCATGATTTGGAAACCAAGTTAGATCAGGCACTGTCCGAGCAAAAACAGTTGTCATCAACTGATTAAGAGTACAATAGTTACGTTCCCCCCTGACGCAGTTTGGGCATAAAATTCCTTGAACTAGTCTATAGCATAGGTTTCGGTTATTCGAGTTTCTGTGAGCGCGCTCCACTGCGGGTGAGCCTAATGAGCTCTAGACTGTCACCACTTGAGCCTGTTTGGTTCAGGATGCTCGCCCAGGTTGTGCTCAGGGGGAACCCTTTTTAAGAGGACTCCATGCGCTACTGGTTAATGAAATCTGAACCTGCTGATGTATCTATCGATGACTTAGCAAGCTTTCCCAACCAAACCGTCGATTGGTATGGTGTACGCAATTATCAAGCTAGAAACTTTATGCGTGACCAAATGAAAGTCGGTGATGGTGTGCTTTTTTATCACTCCAATTGCGATCAGCCAGGCATAGTTGGGATTGCCGAAGTCAGCAAATTAGCTTATCCAGACCGACTGCAATTTATTGCTGGCCACAAATATTTTGACCCCAAGGCAACACCCGAAAATCCAAGATGGTTTAACGTTGATGTTAAATTAGTCAGAAAAACACGTCTGCTCAGTCTGCACGAAATGCGTGATAACCCCGCATTAGCTAACCTGCGTATATTGCAACGTGGTAATCGTTTGTCAATTACGCCTGTTGATCCCAAAGATTGGGAGACCATCTTAGAATTACTCAAATAAAAAAGCCCGCAAATGCGGGCTTTCTAAATCATGGGCTACCCATATTAAGGTCTATCTAAACTACCCATAGATTTTGGATAAACAACAACGCCCCAAGGCATTTCTTTATCTGCAATTTCCTTGGTTTTTTCCAGTGTTTGGGTATCAATCACCACCACCGCATCAGATTTGCCGCAAGCCAACAAAATCTCTTTTTCATCAGGGGTAAAACTAAAATGCCAGCAACGATTACCTGATGGGATGTCTTTTACCTTTTCAAAAGTTTTGGCATCGAATACTTGCAAAGCCTTCTCTTTGGAGCTTGCAACATAAATCCGCTCACCCTTGCTATCAAAAGAAATACCGTAAGGTGCTTGCCCTGTATCTACAGTGCGAGACACCTTAAAGTTTTTATCCAGCACAATAAACTTATTACCATATTCCAAAGTAGAAACATAATAGCTTCCGTCAGGGGATACCTTAATGCCTCTTGGGCGTTCACCATATTCTTTGGTCGAAATAGTTTTTAATAATTTTCCGGTTTTAAAATCGTGGACAGTGATCGTGTTGTCAGCTTCGTTAGTAACGATCACTTTTTTTCCGTCTTTAGAAAATTCAATGCCTTCAGTTTCTGGGCCGCCGACGATTTCTCTTACCTTTTTGCCTTTAGTTAAATCCACTACAGCAATACGAGCAGGTACCTTATCATCGTCATCATCTTCAGCTTGAGCAACTTCGCCAGGTTTGGGTGGTGGACCACCTTTGGAGCTAGGCTCGGTAGAAACGAAAACCATGTTCTTAACAACACGAATAAATTCTGGATTTTTACCCACTTTAATGTGCTTAATCAGAGTTCCACTAGCTCTGTCTATTACCGCTATGTTCTCATCATCTTTATTGGCAGTAACTAAGTATTTCCCATCAGCAGTCACACCAATGCCACGCGGGTTTTTGGCTTGTAAGTCAATTTTTGATTCCGTTTCCATGGTATCTAAATTGATAACACTGACCCCCCCATCCTGGTTGCTCACATAGGCATAGCCACGTTCGCTGGCATGCGCTAATGAGATACTTAGCAAACCTGCCAAGAGATAGATTGTCGTTTTCATTTTGTTATTTCTCCTTTTCATTCGAACTCGTTTAGTCTATGGCAAGCCCATGAAGGTTCATCGAGGGGTAAAAAGTCAGGAAATAATCCTAATCACTTAGCCAAGAAAAAGCTGATAGGCGGGATTTTGATTTTCATCCCAATGCGGATAACCCTGCTGCTCTAATCGATGCAAGAATTGTGTAAATTCATTTCTTTCTTCAGGGGGTACTTGAATCCCACACAGAACCCGACCGTAATCTGCACCGTGATTACGATAATGGAATAAACTAATATTCCAATCATGACCCATGGTATCTAGAAAATTCATCAGGGCACCTGGACGCTCTGGAAACTCGAAGCGGAATACCATCTCATGTTCGGCTTGCGGAGCGTGACCACCAACTAGATGGCGCAGATGTAATTTAGCCATTTCATTATCGGTTAAATCAATCGCAGGTAACTGATGTTGATTTAATCGCTGAATAATTCTGCTGGGTTCATCACGGTCAGCAATACTTAGCCCCACAAAAATATGAGCCACTTTGGGGTCGGCGTAGCGATAATTAAATTCGGTAATATTTTGACCACTCAATAAATTGCAGAATGTTTTGAATGAGCCAGCTTGTTCTGGAATAGTGACCGCTAAGATAGCCTCGCGGTTTTCCCCGATTTCGGCTCGCTCAGCGACAAAGCGCAGGCGATCAAAATTCATATTGGCTCCAGAGGCAATGCCTATCAGTGTCTTACCCGTCATTTGATGACGCTTGATGTATTCCTTTATGCCTGCAGTAGCTAATGCGCCTGCCGGCTCTAAAATTGAGCGTGTATCTTCAAAAACATCCTTGATGGCGGCACAAATCGCATCGTTATCCACCAATATCATTTCATCAACGTATTGTTGGCAAAGTGCGAAAGTATTTTCACCCACCTGTTTCACAGCAGCCCCATCAGCGAAAAGACCAACTTGGTCTAACATGACGAGTTTGCCGCTATTCAGCGACTGTGTCATTGCGTCAGCATCAATAGCTTCAACCCCTATCACTTTCACTTCTGGTCTTAGAGCTTTTACGTACGCAGCAATTCCAGCAAGCAAGCCTCCACCGCCCACACAACAGAAGATTGCTTCTATTGGTTCAGGGTGCTCATTAAGGATTTCCATAGCAATCGTGCCTTGGCCTGCTATCACCTCTGGGTCGTCGTATGGGTGAACAAATGTTAGGCCCTGTTCTTGCTCTAGTTTCAAAGCATGTTGATAAGCGTCAGAATAAGAATCACCAAATAATATAACCTCAGCACCACGGGCTTTGACCGCATTCACTTTGATTTGCGGGGTGGTTGTGGGCATCACGATAATGGCTTTACAGCCGAGCTTTTGTGCTGAAAGCGCTACGCCCTGCGCGTGATTGCCGGCAGAAGCAGCAATTACGCCACGTGCTCTCGCATCCTCAGATAAATGCGCCATTTTGTTATAAGCGCCACGTAATTTAAACGAAAACACAGGCTGCATATCTTCGCGTTTCAAGAGAACACGATTCTGCAGTCTGCCAGAAAGATTGGGTTGAAACTCTAAAGGCGTTTTTTTTGCCACATCATAGACGCGGGCGTTGCGGATTTTTTCTAAGTAGTCGTTTTTCATTCAGGGCGGCAAAGTGTATGATTCAGGGTGAGGTGTTATTATAAATAAAACCAATCATCATATTGAAATTAATCTGAATTTGAAGGTACATAATACATGGCAACACAAGACGAATTGAAACAACAGGTAGCAAAAGCTGCGATTGAGTATGTTAAGGGCGGCATTATTGGCGTAGGAACAGGCTCCACAGCTAACTTTTTTATTGATGAATTAGCAAAAGTGAAGGCAAGAATTGATGGAGCTGTTGCTAGCTCGGAAGCTACGGCACAACGTTTGCGTAAACATGGCATTGAAGTTTTTGATTTGAATAGCGTAGATGGCATGGAAATTTATGTCGATGGCGCGGATGAAATCACCGAACACATGCATATGCTTAAAGGCGGTGGTGGTGCTCTGACAAGAGAGAAAATTGTTGCCGCATGTGCCAAAAAGTTTATCTGTATTTGTGATGAGAGCAAATATGTTCCCGTTTTAGGCAAATTTCCTTTGCCCGTAGAAGTTCTTCCTATGGCAAGAAGCTATGTTGCGCGAGAACTGGTGAAGCTTGGTGGTCAACCGAAACTGAGAGACTTCACGACCGATAATGGCAACATCATTCTTGATGTGCATGGCTTGGTGATTAGCAATCCCATTGAAATGGAAGCAAAGATCAATCAAATCGTAGGTGTGGTGACCAATGGATTGTTTGCAGCACGACCAGCCAATGTATTATTGCTTGCGACTGCCAACGGTGTGAAAACACTTCAAGCCAAGTAAAACAAAGCATTTTTCAAAAAAATGTCATATTTGCGTAATAAAATACAGTGGAATTTATAAAAGGATATTGCAATGTCTGAACATACCTCTAAACAATACGATGCTGAGCTAGAGTCAGTACGTGCCAAAGTATTGCAAATGGGCGGGCTCGTAGAGCAGCAAATCATTCACGCATTGAGCGCTTTAGTTGATTTGGACGCAGCCAAAGCTGCTGAGGTGATCGACCTTGATCATCAAGTGAATGCTCTAGAGGTTCAAGTGGATGAGGACTGCAGTCATATTATTGCAAGACGCCAACCAGCCGCAGGTGATTTACGCATGATTATGATGGTGGTTAAAACAATCACTGATTTAGAGCGTATTGGCGACGAGGCGACAAAGATTGCTCGCGTGGCTCAACGTTTTAGCCAGGCGGATAGTGTGATGACCCCCAAATTTACTGAGATCAGAAATATGGTCGGTTTGGTGCGTGAAATGTTGCGTACTGCGTTAGATGCTTTTGCTAGACTCGACTCCAGTAAGACGGCTGACGTAGCAAGGCAGGATGAGCAGGTAGATGAACAATTCCGCTCGGCAATGAGACAGCTGATCACCTTTATGTTGGAAGACCCTAGAACCATCTCTAATTCTTTGGAAATTTTATTTGTAGCTAAATCATTGGAGCGTATTGGAGATCATGCAAAAAATATTGCTGAATACGTGGTCTATATGGTCAAAGGCAAAGATGTGCGTCATACATCCTTAGACATACTGGAGCGTGAAGCTCGTTCTTAGTCAAAGTAGTCAGGCTTAAAAAAAACAAGCTCCGCTATTTATCAAAATTGCGGAGCTTGTTTTTTTAATAGACTAGAATTTAGGCTTTGGGAGGAATGTAACCGGAGGCTTGGTCCGAACCTTCACCAAAAAAATAAGCCTCGGTTTGTTGCATAAGATATTTGCGAGCTGCTGGATCTGCTAGGCTTAGTCGATTTTCGTTTACCAGCATAGTTTGTTGTTTCAACCAACCAGCCCATGCCTCTTTCGAGACATTTTCAAAAATCCGTTTGCCTAACTCTCCTGGATATGGAGGAAAATCCATTCCATCCGCATCTCTTCCTAACTTTACACAATGTACTGTTCTAGCCATGCTGTTTTCCTAAATGTTGAAATCAAAACCAAGCAATCATAATAGCTGATTCTTTAGAATTCGCCACGAATACCTACCATTAATGAGCGACCACCCTGCGGAGCAATATCCTTGATATAGGAAGTATGGTCGCGGATTTGGTCATCAAGTAAGTTTCTTGCTCGAGCAAAAAGTTCAAGTCTACCCTGTTCAATCAGCGCGTAATTTAGAGTCGCATTTACTTGGGTATATGCATTGGTTTCTAACTCATTAGGTGCGGTACGGTTTTGTTTAAAACCATGTAATACATCAAATCGTAAACCTAGCCTATTAAATGCATAGTCCACACCAAACCCCAACCGAGCAGGAGAAATTCTTGGTAAGGCTTGGTCTGTGTCTGTATTGGTTGCACGAACGTAATCACCTCTAAGCAGCAAATCTAAGCGTCCAAATCTGTCGCTTAAACGAAAACGTCCATCAGCCTCCAGTCCGTATAGTTTTGCTCGAACACCACTAAATCTTGCTAAGGGTACGTCTTCGTGGTCATGCTCATCGCCATGCTCACTTTCATAAATCTCCCCCGTCCTTTGCAAGGCGATGAAATTACTAAAATGATTGTAGTAGGCGCCCACATTAAAATTATCGTGCTGCTCTCGCCATTTGAATTGCAAATCAATTCCATTGGACTTTTCTTTGTTTAGCTGACTATCACCAATCTCAAATAATCCCGTGGCATGATGTTCACCATTGATATAAAGCTCGTTAGCTGTTGGTGCTCTCTCATTATGAGTGAGGTTAGTTGCAACGCTCCATTGAGCGTCAAGAGGTACAACCGATCCCAGTGAGAAATTTTTCGTTCTAAAGTCACGCGTTGTTGCATCACCAAAGTACTCACCACCGCCTCTTGAGCTTACTTGTGTTTTATCTAAGCGCGCACCAAAACTTAATTTAAATCCTGCCAGAGGTAGCTCTTCATAAATATATACGCCTTGTCGATTGGTTTGTGTTGACGGAAGAAGAGCTTCCTCGTTCACCACAGGGGAATTTAAAAAGCTATTTTCGAATTGAAGTCCTACTACACCGTTCAGATTAGCAATCGGAGCATGTCCAAGCTCGAAAGTGCCCTCTAAACCTCGATTAGTAAACTTACTCTCGGGGGTGCCGTTTTCGGTTTCAACATGCTTATAATCATTAAAGCCTAAACGAGTTTTTATTCTTGTAATAGCTCCTGTGAGCTCTTTAAACTCTGAGGCAAGCTCGATACGTTGCTGTAAGGCATCAATTCTGCCGCCTTGGTGAACTATGGTTCCATAATTATTTGCTGCAGAGGATAGCGATATACCTGCATAACCCTTATCAAAATTTAGCGCGAAACCGAGTGCCCCACCATTTGCCTCAGCATCACTATCAGCAAGTCGACCGCGGTTCACGCGAGGTTCACCAGAAGCGCGCGTAGCTGCATATCCGGGTATGCGTAAATCTTGAGTTTTTCTGGCATATACATCCGCATGGATGGTAAACAAACCGTTACCGGCATCCATAACGGCGACACCACCTTTTTCTAGATTTGCACCACCATAACGAATTTCTGACCTTCCTGTAACGCCATTAAGAGCTTCTTTTGGAATACGATGGTCAATCATATTGACTACCCCACCAATAGAGCCCGCACCATATAAAACGGTTGCTGGACCTCTAATCACTTCAATTTGTTCAGCGATAAAAGGGTCAGCTGCTACAGCATGGTCGGGACTGAAAGCAGAGGCATCCATCATACCAATACCATTTTGCAAAACTCTAATACGATCGCCATCGAGTCCACGAATCACAGGCCTAGAGGCGTTTGGCCCAAAGTCACTAGCGCTGACACCTGGCAGATCGCGCAAGGTGTCGCCTAGCGTCATCTCACGTTTATTGGCCAATTCTTTTCCATTTAAGACATAAACTGGCGTGACCAATTGATCCGAGCCAACTCCTAAAGGATTTCCTGTCACTGGTATTGGAGGCGCTATATTTTCAGCATAGCTATTGCCATGGAACATGGCAAAAAATAGCCAATAAGCAATGGGTTTAACGATTACCCGAGTCGTATCAAAAGAAAAAGATTTCATTACGATGTCCTAGAAATAAATAATAAATGCACTCTGGAAGAGTGCGCTAAAAATTATTTAAAGGACGACAGGGGGTGCGCGTGCAGAGAAGTGTTGAGTGAGTAAATCAGTACAACGAGAAACAAGCAATGTCTCGTTGATGAATGATTGGAAAAATAAATCAATATTCCAAGGCTTGATTTCTAAGCCGCCATCAATGCCTATGGATTGGGCGCATTGAGGACAGAAATGTTGATGTGGCGCTTGATGTTTATCTTGTTGTTGTGTCTGGCTATCGAGATGGGAAATCTCGTGCGCAAGCAGTTGCTGTTGCGCTAGCAACAGTAACAGAGGTAAAACAACAATAAGAGCAAGGCGTTTCAACATAGGGTTGCGATTTTATTCATCTGCAATACAACTTGCAATATATTTCAGCTCTTCTTGAGGATCAGTGAACTCTTCATATGCATGTCTGCTTCGTGCATACCAGTAGCGACTGTTGAAGGCATCACCTTCAATTTTATGAAGCACAGCATGTATCCAGCAGGCTATTGGGTCGCTTAGATCTTGAACAATCTCATGTGCAGCATCCCATTCATCTTTCAATGCGAGGTCAACTGCTTTTGTCATTTGAGCTGCGTTTGAATCCATTCAATATCCCTGTGATCCATTCAATGAATGATTCTATTATCAACAAAACTTATGCCAAAAAAAGCCACTGCTGTGCAGTGGCTTTTATGAAAGTGATTATCTATACTTTGTTACGCAAAATTTGCTTCAGCAAAATCCCAATTTGCCAAAGAATTTAAAAATACTTCTACAAATTTGGCGCGAGCATTTCGATAGTCGATGTAATAAGCATGTTCCCATACATCGATAGTCAGCAGTGCTTTATCGCCAGTGGTTAAAGGCGTACCAGCAGCACCCATATTCACGATATCAACACTACCATCAGATTTTTTTACTAGCCATGTCCAACCGGAACCAAAATTGCCAACAGCAGATGCTTGGAATGCTTTTTTAAACTCATCAAATGAGCCCCATTTAGCATTAATAGCTGCCGCTAAAGCACCCTTAGGTTCGCCGCCACCATTAGGCTTCATACTGCTCCAGAAAAAGGTGTGATTCCAAACTTGTGCAGAGTTGTTATAAACACCACCAGCAGATTTTTTGACGATATCTTCTAGATTGCTGTTTTCAAATTCTGTCCCTTTAATCAAATTATTGAGATTGGTGACATAAGTTTGATGATGCTTACCATAGTGAAACTCAAGCGTTTCTTCAGAAATATGTGGCGCCAAAGCGTTTTTTGCGTAAGGCAGAGCAGGTAATTGATGTTCCATGGTGTTGTTTCCTTATCTGTTGTGATTAATTTTAAAAATTTTTTCAGTTGGCATTTTGCCATAAGCTGAATCGCATAAAAATGACAATGTCGTCGTGGTTGTTTCATATTGAACCAAAGAAAATTTGTTTAGTTCAATTTTTTTTGGCTCTAGGGTGTGCCTGATCATAGATTTTGGCTAAATGTTGAAAATCAAGATGTGTGTAAACCTGAGTTGTGCTGATATTGGCATGACCAAGCATTTCTTGAACGGCGCGCAGGTCGCCGCTGGATTGCAATACGTGAGTTGCAAAGCTGTGACGTAAAAGATGTGGATGTAAGTTACTACTCAATCCTTGTTTGATTGCCCAGTATTTCATGCGATGTTGAATGGTACGCGCTGATAGTGGTTTGCCCTTGGGATTGATAAATAAATGGGTGTTCTCAGTGGCAATTTTCACTCTTGCTTTTAACCAAGCACGAATTGCATCTAGGGCAAAGCTGCCCACCGGAACAATACGAGTCTTATTTCCCTTACCTGTGACTGTAATTGTTCCGTTATGCCCATCAATATCCTCTAACTTGACAGAAATGAGTTCAGCTAAACGTAAACCGGATGAGTAAAAAAGCTCTAAAATGGCACGATCACGCAGGCTAATGTCGTCATCTTCTTTGATATTCAATAATTGGTGCGCTTGATCGGGCGCTAAGGCATGCGGAAGTGTCTTAGGACTTTTAGGCGGTTTGATGGCCTGGCATGGATTGTTTTCAAACCGGTGGTGTTTAATCAGATAAGCAAAAAACCCACGCCATGCGGAGAGCATGCGTGCCAAAGACTTGCCGCTAAGTTTTTGGCTATGAAGTTTGCCTATGAATAAACGAATGTGACTAGCAGTGATGCTATTCAATTTGCTTTGATCCTCTTGCAAGTTTGCCAAAGCAAGCATCTGTAAAATATCGCGTTGATAATTTTCTATTGTGAGCGTACTCAAGCCGCGCTCGAATTTAAGATAATCCAAGTAGGGTTGAAGATAATTCATAACCCGTCACTCAATTTGCGCACCTTGATAGAGCGAGGCTGAGCAATTCACCTATGCGCTTGATAAACATAGTACCCATGCCAGCATAGAAGCGCTCAACATCCTTGCTCGCCAATACCAACAAACCGATTTGACGCTCTGTTTTTAATGGGATGCAAGCAAACGACAGTAGCTCAGTACTCAATTGCTCACGGACCTCATCAATCGGTGAGCTTCCGCAATAGGGCTCTGACAGTGATGCTACCCATGAAGTAATCTTGTCGTGCTTTTCGTTCGCCTGTTCAGCCTCTGATGTGGTTTGCAAAAAAATCTGACAGGTATCGACATTAAAATCACTCTGCATACTATTTTGTACTGAGTCGATACATGCTTGAGTGTTCTCAAAGGAGAATAGCTTGAGGGTAAAAAGATGTAATTTCTCAGAAATTGCATCATTTTGATTACCTATTCGCAGCAAATTGCTGTAATTAGCTTCAAGTTGACGTATTTTGTCTCTTTGCGCTTGTTGTTGGCGCTCTACCAATGAAATCGTTCCTGCACCGTTTTGAGCTGGGACATACATATTGGCTAATAGCTCAGTATGTTGGCTAAAAAAATCGGGGTTGCTTGCTAGATATTCCGCCACGCTCATTTCATCCAACATATTTTGCTCACTCATCTTGCTCTTCACGCTCCAAAATCATTCTAAAAAATTATGCCAATTCAATTTCACCATGAAAAACAGTTACAGCTGGGCCTGTCATCAATACGCTATGACCCTCACCTTGCCAAGCAATGGTTAAATCACCACCTCTAGTCGTGACACGAATTGGACTATGTAAAAGGCCTTGACGTATTCCGCTGACTGCAGCGGCACATGCTCCAGTTCCGCAGGCGAGTGTCTCACCGCAACCGCGCTCAAAGACACGCAAATTAATATGGCTAGTATCGATAACTTGCATAAACCCTACATTAACCCGATTGGGAAATCGGGGATGAGATTCGAGTAAAGCCCCAAGTTCAGCGACTGGAGCAGTATCAATATTATCCACGAGACAAACAGCATGAGGGTTCCCCATGGAAACGGTGGCGAACTCAACAGTACTATCGCCAACACTCATCTGATAAGTATCGGATTCTTCATCAGCGATAAATGGAATTTGCGCTGGGGAGAATTTGGCAACACCCATATCAACACTGACTTGACCATCTGTTTGCAAAGATGGATAAATGATGCCGCTGGCAGTTTCTACTGCGATAGTGGTTTTGTCAGTCAGATGATGCTCATGAACAAATCGCACAAAGCATCTAGCCCCGTTGCCGCATTGCTCAACTTCTCCCCCATCTGCGTTAAAAATACGATAACGAAAATCAGCTGCAGGGGACGATGGTTTTTCAACCATGAGTAATTGGTCAAAGCCTATACCAAAATGGCGATCTGCCATTTGACGGATATGAGTCTTGCTCAGTGAAATCGGACGAGTAAAAGCATCAATGACGACAAAGTCATTGCCAAGCCCATGCATTTTTGTGAACGAAATATTCATATATGTTGTCTTCAAAACTTAGTTGGCATTGTAGGGCATACATACAGTATTGAGCAAAACATCCTCATGATATGTGGAATGCTAAATCTGTATCTTATGAATTCAAAATGACGCATATGCTAAAATAGCGTATACATATTGCCTATCAAGTATTCAAACTTTTAATTGTGATATCCATCGCCGATTAATATTTGCAAACAAAAACTTTATTGAGAAAAATCGCCATGAATGAGTATTTATTTACTTCTGAATCTGTCTCAGAGGGACATCCGGACAAGTTAGCGGATCAAATTTCTGACAGTATCCTAGACGCTATTTTAAGTCAGGATCCTACTGCACGTGTTGCTGCTGAAACTTTGGCTAATACTGGTTTAATCGTTTTGGCGGGAGAGATTACGACTACCGCCAATGTGGATTACATTAAAGTGGCTCGCGATACCATCAAGCGTATCGGTTATGACAATACTGATTTTGGTATCGATTACAAAGGTTGTGCGGTACTGGTCGCTTATGACAAACAATCTCCTGATATTGCTCAAGGCGTAGATAAAGCAGAAGACGATCCATTGGATCAAGGTGCTGGCGATCAGGGCTTGATGTTTGGTTATGCCTGTAATGAAACCCCACAACTGATGCCTTTGCCTATTTGGCTTTCTCACCGCATCATGGAGCGTCAATCTCAATTACGCAAAGATGGCCGCTTACCATGGCTACGTCCAGATGCTAAATCCCAAGTCACCATTCGCTATCAGGATGGGAAACCTGTGGCGATTGATACCGTCGTGGTATCTACTCAGCATGCCCCAGAAATGGAGCTTAAGGCGATACGAGAGGCCGTTATCGAAGAAATTATTCAGCCTATTCTGCCTAAAGAGCTGATTAAAGGAGATATCAAATTCTTGGTCAATCCTACTGGAAGATTTGTGATTGGCGGTCCTCAAGGGGATTGTGGATTAACCGGTCGAAAAATTATTGTTGATACCTATGGCGGTGCTGCACCTCATGGCGGTGGAGCATTTTCTGGTAAAGATCCCTCCAAAGTAGATCGCTCCGCTGCTTATGCTGGGCGATATGTGGCAAAGAATATTGTGGCAGCAGGATTGGCTGAGCGTTGTTTGGTGCAAATTTCCTATGCCATTGGGGTTGCGCAACCAACCAGCATTATGCTGGAAACTTATGGTACCAGTAAGGTATCCAACGAACGCTTGACACAGTTGGTGCGTGAACATTTTGATTTACGTCCAAAAGGAATCGTCAATATGCTGAATCTGTTGCGTCCGATTTACAGCAAGACCGCAGCTTATGGTCACTTTGGTCGAGATGAGCCAGAGTTTAGCTGGGAAGCAACTGACAAAGCACAAGCTTTAAAAGCGGCTGTATAGGCAGTCCGCGCTGGGCCTCTTATATGCTCTAGAGCAAATTTGAGTCCAAGCAAATCTGCGCGTATAATGCGCGCTTCCGAGGAGCGCTGCGAGAGTAACCCTCCCAGGCTCGGAACCTAAACGGCGCTCACCTGATTAACCGTGCCGGGCACGGGATGCGGGTGAGAAAAGCCTCTCAGCTTTTTCTTGCGTGAATAACGCTTTCCCTCCGGTCACACATTCAAGGAATTGAGATATGAATACTGTGACTGATATTAAAGATTACGTTGTTGCTGATTTGAGCCTTGCAGACTGGGGTCGCAAGGAAATTGCTATTGCCGAGACAGAAATGCCCGGCTTGATGGCGATTCGTGAAGAATATGCAAAGTCTAAACCACTAAAGGGCGCACGCATTACTGGCTCTTTGCATATGACTATTCAAACGGCTGTTCTGATTGAAACCCTAAAAGACTTGGGCGCCGAAGTGCGTTGGGCTTCATGCAATATTTTCTCAACTCAAGATCATGCAGCTGCTGCAATTGCAGCAGGAGGTACTGCGGTATTTGCCGTCAAAGGTGAAAGTCTAGAAGACTACTGGGATTACACACACAGAATTTTCGAGTGGCCAGATGGCGGCTTCAGCAATATGATTTTGGATGATGGTGGTGATGCTACCTTATTACTTCATTTAGGTAGCAAGGCAGAAAAAGATATTTCTGTCCTGGATAATCCTACGGTTGAAGAAGAAGTATGTTTATTCAACGCCATCAAAGAAAAATTAAAGACTGACCCAAGCTGGTATTCCACACGCCTAGCGAAAATTATCGGTGTCACCGAAGAAACAACGACAGGCGTTCATCGTTTATATCAAATGCACAAAGAAGGTCGTTTGGCTTTCCCAGCTATCAACGTCAACGACTCTGTGACCAAATCCAAATTCGACAACTTGTACGGTTGCCGTGAGTCTTTGGTGGACGGTATCAAGCGTGCTACCGATGTGATGATTGCCGGTAAGATTGCCGTGGTAGCAGGTTATGGCGACGTGGGTAAGGGCTCTGCACAAGCTTTACGTGCATTGTCCGCACAAGTGTGGGTGACAGAGATAGACCCAATTTGCGCGCTACAAGCTGCGATGGAAGGTTATCGCGTGGTGACCATGGATGAAGCATGTGCCCAAGCCGATATTTTCGTTACTGCCACTGGTAATTACCATGTGATTACCCATGAGCATATGAAGCAAATGAAAGACCAAGCCATCGTATGTAATATTGGGCATTTCGATAATGAGATTGACGTGGCGTCCTTGGAAAAATACCAATGGGAAGAGATCAAGCCGCAGGTTGACCATGTAATTTTCCCAGATGGTAAACGTATCATCCTGTTGGCTAAAGGTCGTTTGGTCAATTTGGGTTGTGGTACTGGTCACCCAAGCTATGTAATGAGTTCCTCATTCGCCAATCAGACTATTGCTCAAATTGAGTTATTTACTAATCGTCAGGCTTATCCAGTTGGGGTCTATACCTTACCTAAACATTTGGATGAAAAGGTAGCGCGTTTGCAGTTGAAGAAACTAAACGCTAAGTTGACCCAGCTGACACCAGAGCAAGCCTCTTATATCGGTGTATCCGCGCAAGGACCATTTAAGCCAGATACCTATCGTTACTAATGAACTAGGTTGGCAAAGAAAGCATCAACATGAGCTTTGAATTAAGTTTTGAATTTTTTCCTCCCAAGACCCAGGAGGGCACGGCGAAACTGCTGGAGACACGCCACCAGTTAGCTTTGTTGCACCCTAAGTTTTTTTCAGTGACATTTGGAGCTGGTGGCTCTACTCGTGACCGCACCATGGAGACTGTTTTAGGGATACAGCGAGATGGCTTTGAAGCTGCGCCGCATATTTCTGGTATTTCATCAACGCGTCAAGATATTCAAGACATGTTGCAGGTTTACCAGTCTCATGGCATTCGCCGCTTGGTGGTATTGCGCGGAGACTTGCCATCGGGCGAGGTCACGGCAAGTGATTTTGCCCATGCTAGTGATTTGGTGGCTTATATTCGTGAGCTGAGTGGGGATAGCTTTCATATTGAGGTTGCTGCCTATCCAGAAACTCATCCTGAGGCAAAATCCGCTTTACAGGATATTCAGCATTTCAAACAAAAAATAGATGCTGGTGCCAATGGTGCTATTACGCAATATTTTTACAATGCTGATGCTTACTTTCAATTTGTGGATCAGTGTCAGAGTATGGGCATTCATGTCCCTATCGTGCCAGGGATTATGCCTATTTATAACTACACTCAGCTGGCTAGATTTTCCAGCGTATGTGGCGCAGAAATTCCTCGATGGTTGAGCTTGCGTTTACAAGATTTCAACGAGGATGCTGCTTCCTTGCGAGCTTTGGGCTTGGAAGTGGTAACAAACTTATGCCAGCGCCTATTAGATGGTGGTGCGCCAGGTTTGCATTTTTATACACTGAACCAGGCGACACTGATTAGCCAAATCATAGAAAATTTGGATATTCAGTAGGTCCTATATCCACGCCTGCGTGGACAGGTCCAAATCATTAAAAACCCCGCTTAGGCGGGGTTTTTAATTAATGCAGAGTGACCGCTGGTTTGTCGAAGATCGCCTCTTCAGCAAACTGCAACTCTTCCTCTTGTCCTTGCTTCTTCAACAACATATAAGCTATCCAGCGCACTTCATCCAGATGTACCACTGGCTGAGGTAAAGCCATGGCACGCTCGATGATAATTTCGTGCTGATGAAGTTGAATAATTTGATTGTTGAGCAAGAAGCTTAAGAAGCTCAAACTTTCTGCTTCAAGCTTGATCTGCTCATCTGCAGCATACACACGCATGGTGTGTTGCGCAGGGGCCTCAATATGGTCATCCGCCATAGCATTCAGACGGTTGATCCAATCCACTGCATCGTGAATCTCATCATCCTCGAACCCGGCTGCAAGCAGTTCCATCGCAAGCGTGTCCTGGTCGGGGCAGATGTTGTGGGCAACATAGTTTTCGAACATATACACGAGGACTTCGAACATAGTGTTTCCTATCTTGATGAGGCTGGTGAAGTTAGACGATACGTTGATATCGCCCACCGGGCATGGAAGCAATTTTATTGTCCAGTTCCAGTGATATGAGAATGGACGAAAGCGTGTCGCTAGTCAAGCCACTATGCTGTAGTAAATATTCTACTGTGACTGGTTCGAAACTCATCAAATCTAGTAAGGCTTTGTCTGCATGAGGAATTTCTTCAGGGCTAGTATTTTTAGCAGGTATAAAATTTTTTTTCAAAGGCATGGCGGCAAGACTAACAAAGTGCTCAGACTTTAATTCATGAACAATATCTTGAACGGCATCAACCAACTTTGCCCCTTGTTTAATCAGTTGGTGACAACCTTTGGATTGAGGTGAATGGATAGAGCCTGGAATTGCGAATACATCGCGGTCTTGCTCCGTGGCAAATTTTGCCGTAATTAATGAACCACTTTGCAAGCTCGCCTCCACTACCAAACAGCCCATACTCAGCCCGCTGATCACACGATTACGTTGGACAAAATTCTGCGGTAAGGAGGGTGTCCCCAAAGAGAATTCAGAAATTAACAGACCTTGCTTAATGATTTCATGGGCTAGCTCGCGATGTTTGGCAGGATAAACAATATCTAGCCCAGTTCCCACCACGGCGATTGTCTTACCGTTACTGGCTAGAGCTCCCCGATGAGCCGCTGCATCTATCCCGATGGCGAGGCCGCTGACGATAGTAAAGCCAAATTCTGCCAACAACATGGCGAAGTCATGCGCATTTTTTTCACCTTGGGCCGTTGGGTTTCTGCTCCCCACTATGGCAATACTTGGCTGTTGAAGACAGCTCAGCTGGCCTTTAGCAAATAGGATGGGTGGTGGGTCTGGGGTTTCTAGTAAAAGTCTTGGATAATCCTCATCAGCCAAGGTAATCAAATGATTATTAGGCTCTGCAAGCCATTCTAGGGTTATCTTTATTTGATCGCTGACAGTTTCGGCTTTGATTTGATTGGCAATATCATCACTGACAACTTTGCGTAAATTGGCGTGCGAGGCAGCAAATATTGCTTCGGCTGAACCAAACGCCTTGAGCAATTGATAAGTCGTTTGTCTGCCCAAACCTTGGATTTCATGCATGCGCAGCCAGTAAACGCAATCTTGTGGAACTTGTCTCATACCTGATTGCTCTTGATAGAGTAGTTTAATGCTGCACAAGCGCTGATCAATATAATGTGGGTAATTAAGTTCATTTGCTCGCAGTCATGTTGGGTTTTGCCTGATATAAATAGGCAAAAGGTATAATAGCGCTTGTTAAAATTTTACATGCCCTTGGCGATAGACCAAAACCGGATTTAGCAAATACAGAAATTAATACATTTATGGCACTACTAGATATATTAAATTATCCCGATCCACGCCTATTCACTGTTGCAAAGCCAGTGCAGCAAGTAGACGGACGTATACAACAATTAGTCAGTGATATGGCTGAGACGATGTATGCGGCCCCGGGTATAGGTTTGGCAGCAACCCAAGTGAATGTGCATGAACAAGTGATTACCATTGATATTAGTGATCAGCGCAATCAATTACTGGTCTTAATCAATCCGCGCATTATTGCCAAGGATGGATCGCAAGTCTATGAAGAGGGTTGTTTGTCCGTGCCAGGAATTTTTGAAGAGGTAACACGTGCGCAGCACATCGTGGTCGAAGCATTAGATGTACAAGGAAAGAAATTCACGATGGAAGCCGAGGGGTTGTTAGCTGTGTGTATTCAGCATGAGATGGATCATTTATTGGGCAAAGTGTTTGTGCAATATTTGTCGCCACTAAAACAAAATCGAATTCGCACCAAGTTGGTCAAGCGTCAGCGGGAACTTGCTTAACAGATGAACAAACTATCGGTGATTTATGCAGGAACACCAGATTTTGCCGTGCCAGCTCTTGAGGCATTGATTCAAACTGGTTATCACATTGCTGCGGTACTAACGCAGCCGGACAGGCCAGCAGGGCGGGGTATGAAGCTCACCCCCAGTCCAGTCAAACAGGTTGCTTTGCAACACGATATATTGGTGATGCAACCAGAGACATTAAAAGATGCTCAAGTTCAGCAGCACATTCAATCTCTCAATGCAGATGTGATGTTGGTTGCCGCCTACGGTCTGATTATTCCAAGCGCAGTATTAAATATGCCGCGTTTAGGTTGTTTTAATATTCACGCATCTTTACTGCCTCGTTGGCGAGGCGCAGCCCCCATACAGCGTGCTCTTTTGGCAGGGGATAGCCATACTGGCGTGACGATCATGAAAGTCGTTCCTGCCCTCGATGCAGGGGACATGATAGTTAAAGGCAATATTGCTATCGGCACACGTGACACAGCGCAATCTTTGCACGACAAACTGGCACAACAAGGGGCAGAATTGCTACTTCAAGTTATGCAAACACTGAGTCAGCATGAGGAGATAGAGGCTGAGGCACAAGATGAATCGTTAGTGACCTATGCGGAAAAACTGCAAAAGTCAGAGGCGATCATTGATTGGCAGCAGTCAGCTACACAAATTTCCAGACAAGTGCGCGCTTTTAATCCTTTTCCTGTCGCGCATAGTTTATTGTTGGGTGAGGTCTGCCGCATTTGGATGGCAACCGATGCATCCAGTAGAGATGACTCAATTGAGGCTAACCCGTCTAGTCATCAACCAGGTCAAATTGTTGGGCTGGGGGATAGCATCGATGTGGCCTGTGGCGAAGGAATATTAAGAATTGAAACATTGCAAATGCCCGGAGGAAAGCGTTTAAGTGCCAGTGATTTTTGTCGCGGCCATGCTTTGTCAGTAGGTATGCGTTTTGGCGAGTGATCAAGGACTATTGAAATCAGAATGAATCACCACCATGATCAAGATAATGCGTATTGAATAAAGGAAATGAAATGTTAGGAAATTGGTTTAAAACGACTTTATTAATGGCGGCCATCGTCGCTTTGTTCGGTGTGGTAGGTGCTGCCATCGGTGGTATGAACGGCTTGATATTCGCTCTGTTAATTGCAGCAGGAATGAATTTTTATGCCTATTGGTTCTCTGCAGAAATGGTGTTGCGTATGTACAACGCGCAAGAAGTCACCGCGCAAGATACGCAGTTTGCTGATTTCTATCAGATGGTGGCAGAGTTAGCGCGAAATGCTGGTTTGCCTATGCCGCGAGTGTATGTGATTAATGAAGATCAGCCGAATGCATTTGCGACTGGACGCAATCCGGAAAATGCAGCGGTAGCAGCCACGACTGGCATTATGCGTATTTTGTCCGCGCGCGAGTTGCGTGGAGTGATGGCGCATGAGTTAGCGCACGTGCAACATCGCGATACACTGATATCGACTATTTCAGCCACTATTGCTGGTGCGATTTCTTCGATAGGTGGCTTTGCCATGCTATTTGCAGGACAACATAATCGTGAGCGCGAGGGTGGCGGTCATCCCATATTAACGATTGTCGTGCTTATTTTGGCACCGATTGCTGCGATGTTGATACAAATGGCCATCTCTAGAGCGCGTGAATTCGAAGCAGACCGCGGTGGCGCAGAAATTAGTCGCGACCCCGAGGCCTTGGCATCTGCACTTAAAAAAATTCACGATTATGCGCATCATATTCCTATGCCAACTGCAGAGCAGCATCCCGAAACTGCTCAGATGATGATTATCAATCCTCTCTCCGCTGAGGGAATGCAATCATTATTTTCTACCCATCCTCGTACAGAAGAACGTATCGCTAGACTGATGGCCATGGTGAGATAAGCATTGCATCTCGCTCAAACTATTGCTGCTGAAGCAGTCAACCAAGTTCTCGCAGGACGAAATCTGAATGAGGTCTTGTTGGCTTTATGGCCTCGTTATCCGCAAGCCACATCGCAGCAAAAGGCGCAGGCACAACATTTGAGCTATGGCACGCTGAGGTTTTATCTTAGCTTGCAGGCTTTGCTCAACGCTCTAGTAGAAAAGCCTCTGCGCGATGATGCTATCGCGAGTTTATTGTTGGTTGCTCTTTATCAATTACATTATGATCAGGCACCCGCACACACCGTGGTGAATCAAGCGGTCATGGCGGTAATGCGCATGAAAAAAGTCTGGGCGAAAGGTCTGGTGAATGCAGTACTGCGTAATTTCTCTCGCCAACAAGTCGCTCTTGTCAAAGCGCTGGAGCAAGATCAAACAACCACATTAAATTATCCTGCATGGTGGATCAGCAAGGTTCAGAATCAATACCCAGAACATTGGCAACAAATTTTATTGACGGGTAATCAGCACCCTCCAATGACATTACGGGTAAATCAAAGCAAATTAACCGGGCTGGCATACCAACAGAAATTACAAGCGGCTAATATCTCGAGTCAGTTACTCGATACGCAAACCTTGCTATTAGATCAAGCTATTCATGTGACGGATCTACCCGGGTTTAATGAAGGTGAAGTTTCTGTGCAAGACTATGCTGCGCAAATGACAGCGAGATGCTTGGACGCCCAAGCGAATATGCGAGTGCTGGATGCTTGCGCTGCACCGGGGGGTAAAACGTGTCATATTTTAGAGACTGCGCAAGTACAGATGTGGGCTTTGGATGTTTCTGAGCAACGACTTGCGCGGGTGAGTAGCAATTTGCAAAGACTCAATCTGCAAGCGCATACCCAAGTGGCGGATGTCGCAAAAACTGATACATGGTGGGATGGGCAATTATTTGATCGAATTTTGTTGGACGCCCCGTGTACTGCATCTGGAGTGGTTCGTCGCCATGTGGATATCAAATGGTTGAGGCGTGAGAGTGATATATCAAGCTTCGCTGCCCAGCAAAAAGAAATGCTGCAAGCACTTTGGCCTTTGCTTAAGCAAGGCGGTAAATTACTGTATGTGACTTGCTCGATTTTCGCAGAAGAGAATGAACTGCAAATCAATAATTTTTTGCAAACACACGCTGACGCGTTACACTTACCCTTGCTGGAGTTGCCGCATAATTTGCAAATCCAAAAAGGACAATTTATTCCGAATGAATATCATGACGGCTTATTTTATGCACTTTTGCAAAAACATTAGGACAGTTTGGGTGTGCTGGCTTTCCACCGCACTAGGTCTTTCTTTAAAAGCGAAGTCACTGTTCACGCAGCGTAGAGCTCTGTTACTTTTTTTATTATTGCCTATGGCTGTACACGCCACTCCAGCTCAAATCAATGTGAAAAACATTGAACTAGTGGCTGTTGAGGATAAATTCCATTTGAATATGGATTTAGATTTTCAATTTAATACTGCTTTAGAGGATGCGTTAAATAAAGGCGTCCCTCTGACATTTTTGTACGAGTTTCAATTAAGCCAACCAAGAAAGTATTGGTTTGATGAAGAGGTAGTCACTCATACACAACGTGTCACTATTAGTTATCATGCCCTATCTCGGCAGTACTTAATCAATCGTCAGCAACATCAGCAATCTTTTGCAAATTTTGCACAAGCGAAAGAGGCGCTCAGCAAAATTAAAGATTGGATGGTATTCGATAAATCCGTGCTTAAAAAAGGTGAGCAGTATCAGGCTGCACTCAGAGTCAGACTGGATCAAGCTCGTCTGCCTAAAGCACTTCAAGCCGAAGCTGCAAGTTCAGAAGACTGGGCTATGTATTCTGAGCGTATGCGTTGGGTTCCAAGCCTAAATCTATAAATGAAATATATCGTATCTCTTAGTATTGTGCTGGCAGCTGTGCTGCTGTATTTGCTGTCGCAAGCCAGCTCTCAGGGCCCTATTTCCGGTAACTACTATACTTTGCTGTTAGTGCTGAATATTTGTTTGGCTCTGCTATTACTGCTGCTGATTGGTGTTCAGATTGTCCGTATGTATCGTCAAATTAAGGCGAGTGCGATTGGTGGGCGTCTTACAAGAAGATTGCTGGGAGCATTTAGCTTAGTTGCCATTATTCCTGGCCTGATTGTGTATTTGGTCTCGGTCAATTTTCTTACACAGTCTATCGAGTCATGGTTTAACGTAAAAGTTGAGGCAGCTCTGGAGGGTGGCGTGCATTTGGGCCAAAGTGCTTTGGATGCGCTGATGCAAGATGTTAAACAAAAGGGTGAAAGTATGGCATTGAACCTCGCCTTTCAGCCTTCAGCTATGCATGTGACAGTGTTGAGTGATTTACGCGAAAAAACAGGCGTGCAAGACGCAGTTTTATTAAGTCTACAAGGTAAGATTTTAGCTTTCTCAAGTGCTGAGTCGAGTAGTTTCCTGCCTAATACGCCAAGTGTGGAGCAACTGCGTCAGGCAAAATTAAAGGCCTATGGCAATATTGAGCCGATTAGTGGAAAAGGTCTGTATCTTAGAGTGCTTGTGCCAGTCAATAATAATGATGTAGCTGCTGAGCCACGCATCCTTCAACTGCTTCAACCCGTTCCTAAACAACTCTCGAGTACCGCTGAAGAAGTCCAAGCAGTCTATCAAGATTACCAAGAATTATCGCTTGGACGTCAGTCCATGAAAGAGGTATTTGCATTGACCTTGACCTTGGTGTTGATGCTGACATTGCTCACGGCGATGTCTATCGCTTTCTTCCTGAGTCGAAGATTTACCGCACCCATAGGTGTTTTGGCCGAAGGAACAAGGGCCATTGCCAGTGGCGATTATGGCAAACAACTGCCCGCGCAAGGCAGAGACGAGTTGGGTATCTTGGTGCAATCATTCAATAGTATGACACAGCAGTTGGCCGAAGCGACTCAAGCTGCTAATCGCAATCGAGAGAGAGTGGAAGCTGCACGTGCTTATTTAGAACTGATTTTGGCACATCTATCTACAGGTGTGATTGCACTCAATGAACGAGATGAAATTCGAACATACAACTTGGCGGCAGCGAATATTTTGGGATTGAATTTGCATCCTTATGTTAGCAAAAGTCTAAAGTTTTTAGCGCAAGAGCAAGCTGCACTCAAGTCTTTTGTCCAGACCATTGCCGAACAATATTCACTACATCCTATGGGTGAGTGGCACTTGCAACTGGAAACCACAACGGCACAAGGCAAACGCACTTTGATGATACATGGTTCGCGTCTGCCTGGTAATCAAGACCGCGGACATCTGTTGATGTTTGATGATATTACTACCATGGTGCAAGCCCAACGTGATGCAGCCTGGGGCGAGGTGGCACGAAGACTTGCCCACGAGATTAAGAATCCACTCACACCGATTCAACTGTCTGCTGAGCGATTGGAATTTAAGCTGGCGGACAAATTGACCGAGTCTGATAGAAGTATTTTGGAACGTGCTACCAAAACAATCGTAGAACAAGTGGGCGCCATGAAAACTATGGTGAATGAATTTAGTGAATATGCCAGAGCGCCTGTGGTGAACTTAGCATTGGTGGATATCAATGATTTGGTGCGTGATGTGTTGGAATTGTATCAACCAGAGCATATCCAGATAGTCACAGATTTGTGTCATCAAAGCACGCAAGTGATGGGGGATGCGGTGATGTTACGACAAGTGCTGCATAATTTATTACAAAATGCGCAAGATGCTTTGGATGGTGTTGCCAAGCCTGTGATTGAGGTGCGCACTGACATCCAAGCACAACATGTCACTCTCTCAGTGAGTGACAATGGGAGTGGTTTCCCAATAGAAATGATGACGCGAGCATTCGAGCCATATGTCACGAGCAAACCCCATGGCACTGGTTTAGGCTTAGCTATTGTGAAAAAAATGATAGAAGAACATAAAGGACAGATTAGTTTGCATAATCTCAATCAACAGAAAAAAGTTTCAGGCGCGCAGGTAATAGTTTCATTACCATTAGCTAGCGAGATGTCCTCCCCCTCCAGCTCTGCAAGCAAGAGCAAAAAGACTAATAACAAATCCAAGAAAACCTCAACAGTTAAATCCAAACGGGTGACGTCATGAGTGCAAGACAAATACTCGTTGTAGATGATGAAGTCGGCATCCGCGAGTTGCTGCGTGACATACTGCAAGATGAGGGCTATCAAGTGCGTTTGGCTGAAAATGCTGCGCAAGCGCGTGAATATCGCCAACAATTCACACCTGATTTAGTCCTATTGGATATTTGGATGCCAGATTGTGATGGCATCAGCTTGCTCAAGGAGTGGGGTAATAGCGGATTACTTACCATGCCAGTGGTCATGATGTCAGGGCATGGCACTATTGATACTGCGGTCGAGGCGACAAGAATTGGCGCGTTTGATTTCCTTGAAAAACCTATCGCTTTACAAAAGCTATTAAAAACTGTGAGTGCGGCGTTGAAACACAGTGAGCAGTTGCCTAAGTCTGATATCCATTTCTTAAGATTGGGAAAAAGCGCACTGATTAACGAATTACGTGCCAGCTTTGAGTCATTGGCACTGCATAAATCTCCAGTGCTGTTATCCGGAGAGCAATTTGCAGGTACACATTTATACGCAAAATTCTTCCATAGACATGACACACCATGGATGGTGTTAGACGAACTGGATCGTTTAAGTAGCGAGCCGTTGGCGTTATTACAAGAGCTAGAACAAGGGGTTTTGCTGATTTCTGAACTTGCAGAGTTGAGTCGAACCCAACAAAAAGGATTGAATTTATTAATCGCTAATGCAGAAAAGCATCAAGTGAGAGTCATTTGTGCCACAGCCCTCAATTTAAATGCACTTTTAGAACAGCAATTAGATTCGCAATTGCTACAAATTTTGTCAGCGAACGCCATTCAATTGCCCATACTTAATCAGCACAAAGATGATATTCCCGATATTGTGCGTGCTCTTGGAGTGATGTTAGGGGAAAGTAATAGTTTGCCTTATCGTGATTTTGATACGGCAGCATTGAATGCTTTAAGAAAATTTGATTGGCCAGGCAATCTTTCTCAGCTTGATAATATTATTCGCACCTTAATGCAGTCCAGCAAGGGTGAGCGGGTCACAGAAGATGATGTGAAGCGCATCATGCTGCAATTCCAGCCAGAAATTGATGAGGCAAAGCAAGATGCTGGGGCTACATCTGGGGTCAATTTAGATCAGCCATTGCGAGAGGCCAGAGACGCTTTTGAACGTTTATACTTTGAACATCACATTCAAAAAGCCGAGCGCAATATGAGTAAGGTTGCGGAGAATGTTGAGATGGAACGCACCCACTTATATCGCAAACTGAAACAGTTGGGCATCAAAATTAAATAGTCAATCCGCTACTTCGTTCGTCCGAGACGATATAAGGAAGTCACTTCTTTTACCCTGGCTAAGTAAAGCGCATCTGAGCGATCAAAGGCTTTTCCGTGTTGCGGCTGTATATCCATTTTGTCGATGACATATAAGCCTGCCTGTGAAATCCATTCTAATAATAGTCCTTGTTCACGTAATCCCAACAATTCTGCGAGATTAGACATAATCAGCCACGCTTCTCCACCGGAGGAAAGGTGAGTGCCTACTCCGCTAAGAAAGCTGGTCAGCATTTGGCTGTCTTGGTCATACACAGCACGCTCTATTGGTGCGCTGGGTTTAGCGGGCAACCAAGGCGGATTACAAACGATTAAATCTGCCGGTTGTTTACTGTTTGGAAATAAATCAGCTATTTCAAGTTGCACGGTGGAGATGCCCATGTGTGCGAGATTTTCTTGCGCACAAGAAAGCGCGCGTGGGTCATTATCCGTGGCAATAATCTGTTTGATTCCGCGCTGTGCTAGTAAGGCACTAATTACGCCGGTGCCGGTGCCAATATCCCAAGCGCTATCTATCTTGTGCAAGGGCGCTTTTGCGAGCAGCGACAAATACTCGCCGCGTACGGGAGAAAATACCCCATAGTGAGGATAAACACGCGCCTGCAAAGGCTCCAACCAAACGCCTTTTTTTCGCCACTCAAAAGCTGCAATAATACTCAGCATCTCGCGCAAGGAAAGTACTCGCATCGTATCGCTGGGGTCTAATACTTGTGTGCATGCGAGTGCAACATCTGGCGCTCGGCGCAATGGAATAATGTTGTCTGCTTGTAATGGAATTAATATCCTGCCAAGGATGCGAGCGCGTTGCGCTTGCGCCATGCGATAGCGATGAAAGTCTTCTGCGCTAAGTACTTTAGCGTGGCCTAAGATATTGGCTTGGTTGCTGGGCTTAACGGATTTAGCCTTGCTTGTAGTGTTGATAGGTGTTTTTTTACCGGCCTGCATTTTCTTATCATGCCGCCTTGCCATAGCGCTGAGTACTTGTTTAGCCTGATGGAAATCACCTAACCATAGCAAGTCATTGCCTTGACTGGCGAGTTGATAGGCTTGGTCGGCACTTAAACTGTCATCCACTGCCATAATTTTTTGTGGCGCTATCACTCCTGCTTCTGAATGCCATACAGCAGAAAATGACTGCTCAGCCACTTGCCATTCAATGATTTGCGGATTGGATGCGAAAGCGTTCATGCGCTTGGGCTTAGGCAGCCAGCTCAAGCACCACCGGGGTGTGGTCACTCGGGCGCTCTAGTTTTCTTGGGCTTTTATCAATATAGCTTTGCTGACAATGCGGCTTAAGGCTATCACTCACCAAAATATGATCGATACGCATTCCGAGATTACGTCGGAAGGCTGCCATACGATAATCCCACCAACTATATTGACCACTGTCTTGATTAAATAATCGGAAACCGTCGTGCAAGCCTAAAGACAATAGTTGCCGAAAAGCAGCGCGCTCGGCCTCACTCACCAATACTTGACCCTGCCAAGCCTGTGGATCATGACAATCGATATCATGGGGTGCGATATTGTAGTCGCCTAATACTGCAAGACGAGGGTATTGCTGTAGCTCTTGTTTTAACCAACTGGTAAAGGCATTCAGCCATTGGAGTTTATATTGATACTTATCTGAGCCTACTGCCTGCCCGTTTGGAATATAGGCACAAACTAAGCGTATCCCATTGACGGTAGCGCTGATAACACGTCTTTGTTCATCCTCAAAGCCAGCTATGTTGGTACTCACTGACTCAATTGCATGAGGACTAATGATGGCGACTCCGTTGTAGGTTTTTTGACCATTATGAATGGCATGATAGCCAGCTTCACGCAATGCATCGTAGGGAAACTTGCCATCCTCTTGTTTGGTTTCCTGCAAGCAAAGTGCATCTGGTTTTGCGCTGGCAAGCCAATCCAACACATGAGGCAGACGCACTGTTAAAGAGTTGACATTCCAGGTTGCAATCTTCATCAAGCACTCATACCGTGATGACGTAACAAGGCCTCAATATCTGGGGTACGACCGCGGAATGCCACAAAGGATTCCATCGCTGGGCGAGAACCACCTTGCGCCAATATCTCGTGCCAAAAGCGCTGACCTGTTTCGGCACACAACACACCATTTTCTTCAAACATACTGTAGGCATCTGCGGACAATACTTCGGCCCATTTATAACTGTAATAACCTGCCGCGTAACCACCAGCAAATATGTGGGAGAAAGCATGCGGGAAGCGATTCCATTTGGGAGGTCTGACGACCGCAACTTGATCTCTCACTTGTTCGATTAATTGCAATACATCGATTCTGTTGTGATCGCGATATTCATGATGCAAGCGCATATCGAACAATGAGAATTCAATCTGGCGAACAGTTTGCATGCCTGATTGGAAATTCTTGGCGGCTATCATTTTATCGAACAAGCTGCGCGGTAGAGGTTCGCCGCTGTCGACATGACTGGTCATGTGTTTTACCACATCCCATTCCCAGCAAAAGTTTTCCATAAACTGACTTGGTAATTCGACGGCATCCCATTCGACACCCTTGATGCCAGAGACACCATAACTTTCAACGCGGGTCAGCATATGATGCAAACCATGGCCAAATTCATGGAACAAAGTGATCACTTCGTCATGGGTAAACAGTGCAGGCTTGTCACCGACAGGAGCAGAGAAATTACAGGTCAGATAGGCCACTGGCGTAGTTAACTGACCATCATGAACCCGTCTGGTAATAGCCTCATCCATCCAAGCACCACCGCGCTTGTTATTGCGTGCATATAGATCTAAATAGAATTGACCAATCAACTGTTGTTGCTGATCGCGTATCTCATAAAAGCTAGCATCTGTGTGCCAAACCGGTGCTTGTGTTTTGCGCACGTGTACCTTGAAAATACTCTCAACTACCTTGAATAAGCCTTGTAATACTTTGGCTTCAGGGAAGTATTGTTTGACTTCTTGATCTGAGTAAGCATATTTTTGCTCGCGTAATTTCTCAGACACATAAGCCACATCCCAAGCCTGCATATCAGAAATCCCTAACTTGGCAGCATACGTTTGCAGCTCTTGCATATCTTGTTGTGCATAGGGTTTGGCGCGTTGCGCAAGATTTTGCAAAAAGTCGATGACTTGTTGCGGGCTGTCAGCCATTTTGGTGGCCAAGGACATTTCAGCATAGTTGCTAAAACCTAACATGACAGCTGCTTCATGACGTAAAGCTAAAATCTCCTGCATGAGGCCAGAGTTGTCCCATTTTGCCTCACCTAATTCAGAGGCGCGGGTGGCATAGGCACGATATAAACTTTCTCGCAAAGGTCTGTGGTCAGCATATTGCAATACGGGCATGTAAGAGGGGAAATGCAGGGTAAATAAATAGCCTGATTGACCAACTGTTTCCGCCGCTTGCTTTGCTGCGGCTAAAGCATCTTGTGGAATACCCGACAAATGAGCTGTATCGGCTTCAATATGCTGAAACGCATCCACCGTATCCATAATATTCTCTTCGAACTTCGTGGTCAGCTTAGAGAGTTGTTCCTGAATCTGTTTGAATCTTTGTTTTTGTGCGGGTGGTAATTCAGCACCACCTAATTTGAAATCGCGTATTTCATTATCAATAATTTTCTTTTGCGCTTGTGTGAGCGAGGCATACTCGCGACTCGCCTTAAGTGCTTTGAACTTGTTGTATAAGCGCTCATCTTGGGCCAGATCAGAATAGAAATCGGTCAACTTAGGCAGATTGTCGTTATACGCCTCGCGCAATGCTGGCGAATTCACCACTGCATTCATATGGCCAACTTGCGACCAAGCACGTGATAATTTTTCCTCAATTTGCTCCAGCGGCTCAGCGAAGTTTTGCCATGTTGGTGCCGCATCGCTGATGGCGAGTTGCTCTATGGTTTGTTTGCCTTGCTGAATAAGCGTATCTAACGCTGGCGTGATGTGCTCAGGCTGAATACGGTCAAATTGAGGAAGACCAGAAAAATCGAGTAATGGGTTTTGCATAGTTGAGTTCACGTAGATACCTAGAAAAATTTTTGTACAACTTAGTGATTCAATTTAGCAATCAAAGGTTCAATCTTATCTACATCCTGGGTTTGCACAATCTTCTTGGCAATCGGTTGCAGTTTAGAAAGCTCGCTATTCAATACTAAATATTTGACATTCAAAATATGCGCAGGGTGCATGGAAAATTGTCTTAAGCCCAGTCCCAATAAAAGCTTAGTGAGTTTTGTGTCGCCCGCCATCTCACCACACACCGAAACTTTTTTACCTACTTTATCAGCGGCACGTATGGTCATTTCTATCATACGCAATACGGCGGGATGCACTGGATTATATAAATGCGAAACACTGTCGTCGGTGCGGTCAATCGCCAAACAATATTGAATCAAATCGTTGGTACCGATAGAGAGAAAATCTAATTCACGAGCAAAGGCCTCTGCACATATTGCCGCAGCGGGGATTTCTATCATGCCGCCCACCTGAATTTTTTCATTGAATGCGGCTTTTTCTAATCGCAGGCTTTGTTTAGCGCGCTCAATAAAAAGTAGAGCTTGGCGCAATTCGCTAATCGAAGACAGCATAGGTAACAAAATTTGAATATTACCAAAGGCCGATGCGCGTAACAGTGCGCGTAACTGGGTATGAAACAGAGGCGGATCTGCCAAGCAAAGTCGTATCGCACGCAGACCCAATGCTGGATTGGTGCAGCTGCGTTCTACATCTGCGCTGATTTCTTTATCGGCACCCAAGTCCAGTGTACGGATAATCACAGGTTTACCCTGCATGGTTTCTGCCACCAAGCGATAAGCTTGAAATTGTTCTTCCTCGTTGGGTGCTTCACGACGATTCATAAACAAAAATTCAGTGCGGTACAAGCCAATGCCAGAGGCCCCCGCAGCGTTTACTTGTGTGACATCCTCTGGCACTTCGATGTTGGCATATATCTCAACATCAATACCATCCAAAGTGACCGCTTTGGTATTCTTTAAACGCTTGAGTTTTTGCTGCTCGAGTTGCCATTGCTCTTGGCGTAATTTGTATTCGGCAAGAGTGGTTTTATCTGGATCGACGATGAGCACACCATGTGTTCCATCGACAATAATCAAGTCGCCATCACGCACCAATGAACGCGCTCTATGCAAGGCGACGATAGAGGGAATATTGAGGCTTCGTGCCAAAATGGCGGTATGCGATGTGGCGCCCCCAACATCAGTGACAAAGGCAGCAAATTGATGTTGTTTGAATTGGATAGCATCGGCTGGTGAAATATCATGCGCCACCAAAATAATGGCTTTTTCTTGTTCCAGCACAGGGACTTGGCTTGGTCTTCCCAATAGCACTTTGATGATACGTTCAGCTACTTGAATCACATCTTGTTTGCGCTCTCGCAAATATTCATCTTCAATTTGCTCAAACTGTTCTACGATGCTTTCTAGTTGTTGTTTCAAGGCCCATTCGGCATTGCAACGTTCATTGCGAATAATTTGCTTAGGGTCATCGCGTATGCTGTGGTCGTTCAGCAACAACAGATGAGTATGAATAAACGCTTCTAGCTCTTTAGGAGCTTTGCTAGGTAAGTGCTGACTGACATGATGCAAGTCTTGTTGTACTGTCAGTATTGCTTGGTCGTAACGGGCAATTTCTTGATCAAGCAAATTCTCTGGCACCATGTAGTGCACCACTTCCAATAGGGCGTGAGATACCAGATGTGCATGGCCTATAGCGATGCCACTGGATACTCCAACCCCATGGACAGAGAAACTCATTATTCGGCCTCTCCAAAGCGATCTTGAATTAAATTCACCAAGGCTTGAATGGCAGCATCAGCGTCTTGGCCTTGTGCCTCCAATGTCACGACACTGCCTTTGCTAGCGGCTAACATCATCACGCCCATAATGCTTTTGGCATTTACGCGACGACCATTACGCTCTATCCAAATTTCACTGGCGTACTGACTAGCAGTCTGGGTTAGCTTGGTGGAAGCACGAGCATGCAAGCCTAATTTATTGATGATTTCGATATCGGTTTTCATGCTTGTGCTTCTCTGCATGCCTGCTCGGTAAAATTAATCACACCTTCTTGCCCACCACTCAAGGCTTTTTCTGCCAGCGCATTCAAATCGCCATTTCGATAAGTGAGGGCACGCACTAACATAGGCAAATTGACACCAGCTACGCCCAATACTTTGCCTGTTTTGAGTAATTTGCTGACGATATTACAAGGCGTAGCGCCATAAATATCCGACAGAATTAATACTCCATCTCCTTGATCTAGTTGTGCCACCACTGCCTGCATTTGCGGCAACATGGCACAAGGGTCGTCGTTAGTTTGGATGCCAAATTGCTCAAGTTGCGGAGGTCGACTCCCCATGACATGGGTAGCACATTGAATCAAGCTATCACCCAAATTACCGTGGGCGACGATCAAAATACCTATCATAGTTTTATTTCCAACTCTCGATGTCTTATCAGCACTTGTTGCTGGTCTGATTGAAATTGCGCTGCAAGTTTTTCAACTAAATATACTGAGCGATGCTGACCGCCGGTACATCCTACAGCCACCGTTAGATAGTGGCGATTCTCTTTAACAAAATGGGGCAACCAGCGATTTACAAATTGTTGTATATCCTGATACATCTTTTCGACGAGGGTTTCTTTACTGAGAAATTCCTGTACAGCTAAATCTTTACCAGATAAGGGCCTGAGCTTGGCGTCCCAATGTGGGTTGGGTAAGCAACGAACATCAAAGACAAAATCAGCATCCAAAGGTACACCATGCTTAAAACCAAAAGAAGTAAACAGCAAAGTCATACCATGGTGGTCATGGGTGACAAGATCACGAACCCATTGCCGCAAGGTATTTGGGCTTAAGTCGCTGGTATCAATGTGGTGTCCTAGACTTGCCAGCGGTGCCAGCAAATTACGCTCATTTTGTATGCTCTCGGCCAAGGTCATATTACCTTTACTGAGCGGGTGGCGCCGTCGCGTTTCACTAAAGCGTTTGACCAAGGTTTCTTGATTGGACTCTAGGAAAATCATCTGCACCGCTATGCTACGTTGGCGCATATCATCTAAATGATTTGGTAGCGTTTCTAGCCCCTCACTGCGTGTGTCAATGCTAATTGCGATGCTTGTTTGGCTGGGGTTAAGCTTATCGATGAGCTGCGGAATAAGTGTGGCCGGTAAATTATCGACGCAATAAAATCCAATATCTTCTAGCAAGCGTAACACTACACTTTTACCAGAGCCGGACATGCCGGTGACGATAATCAGTTGCATTAGTTTTTCTTCATCTGCGCACGCATTTCGCGCTGCTGACGCTCCATAAATTGCTTAGTGCTGTTGATGCCGCGTAATAACAACATATGATTACGCACGGCGACCTCGACTAATACCGCAATATTGCGACCTGCCGCGACAGGGATGCAAACTTTAGGCACACGCACTCCCAATACCGTCTCTTGTTGCGCTTTGATATTCAGTCTATCCAAGGCTTGCGGTTTCAGCTCTTGCGCCAGCTCAAGTTGGATAATCAAATCCAAAGGTTTGGTGGGTTTTACGGAGCTATCGCCGAACAGCGCGCGAATATTCAGTACGCCGAGTCCGCGCACCTCAAGAAAGTCTTGTAGCAAGGCAGGACACCGACCTTCTATACGTTCTGGAGAAATGCGAAAGAAATCGACAATATCGTCAGCGACCAATCGATGGCCGCGTGAAATCAGCTCTAAGGCTAATTCACTTTTACCAATCGCAGGGTTGCCTTTAATTAATACGCCAAACCCTTGCACCTCCATAAAGACCCCGTGCGCACTGACCGATTCCGCCACGGCTTGTGCCAAGTAATGGCTCAGAATGTCCATCAACTCTGGACTGCGTAAAGGGGAGGTAAATAGGGGTGTTTGATATTGCTCAGCAGTATCTATCAATACATCAGGAGTGCTCTCGCCGTTGGCTACAATAATAGCGGCCAAATCAGTAGAGAATAAGTGGTTGATCGCGAGTTTGAGAGCGGCTGCATCGAGTTGCCGCAAATAATCCATCTCTGCGCAACCGAGCACTTGAACGCGGTTGGGATGCACAAAATTTAGATGTCCAATCAATGCCAGCGATGGCTTACTCACTGTCTCGCTGGTGAGCAGATTAGCGCCACCGCTCTTACCCGCCATCCAGCTCAGTTTTAGCTTTTTGTGGGTGTCTTTGAATAGTTGGGAGACGCTAATCTGTGCCATCTTTTACTCTGTAGCTTGGTGTTTTACCGCACCGTTTACCTTGTGGTGGTCGCTGATTTTTTCTTTAAAGCGCAACACTTGACGGTCTAATTTATCCGCCAATAAATCAATTGCGCTGTACATATTCTCGTTACTACATTCTGCATGTAAATCATTGCCCGGCACATGAACCGTAGCCTCGACTTTTTGAGAGAGTTTTTCAACACTCAGCGTGACTTTGATATCAATCACATGATCAAAGTGATTGCTGATTTTGCTCAGTTTGCTGGCGATGTAATCACGCAAAGCAGGAGTGACTTCCAAATGGTGGCCGGTTAACTGTAGATTCATGTTGAACTCCTTTATTTCATCGTTTTTAGTTACAGAGCTTTGCGTTGGCTAGCCGCAGGAATGTTTAATCCCTCGCGGTATTTGGCTATCGTGCGGCGAGCCACGACGATGCCCTGCTTACCCAAAATGGCGGACAGTTGATTATCCGAAAGCGGTTTTTTGGGATTTTCTTCGGCGATTAGTTGCTTAATCAGCGCCCGAATCGCCGTGGCGGAACACGCACCACCATTTTCTGTAGAAACATGACTTCCGAAGAAGTATTTTAATTCATAGATGCCCCTTGGGGTGAGCATATACTTTTTGTTGGTAACACGCGATACCGTTGATTCATGCAAACCTAATTCATCGGCAATTTCTCTCAATACCAATGGACGCATGGCAATCTCGCCATGCTCAAAAAACATTTTTTGTTGGTCCACAATCGCTTGTGCAACACGCAATATGGTGGAGAAGCGCTGCTGTATATTCTTAATCATCCACTTTGCTTCTTGCATCTGACTACTCAAATATTGACCATCGCTATTGCGATTTCGTTTCAGAATATCGGCGTAGATTTGATTGATACGTAGCTTTGGAATGGCATCATCGTTGAGACTGGCTAGCCATTGGCCACGTACTTTTTTGACGATGACTTCATGCTGGATGAAATGGCCGTGACTTAATTGGCTAAAGTCGCTGCCCGGTCTAGGATTGAGTTGTTTGATTAATTGATGAATCTCACGTAACTCAGCTTCTTTGACCCCTAGTAATTTACACAGCTTACTCATCTCGCGCCCAGCGAGTAAATCTAAATGTTTTTCCACCAACTGTATGGCTTTTTGAGCAAAGGGATGGTCGTGATGCAAAATGCGCAACTGCAAACTTAGGCATTCAGATAAATTGCGTGCAGCGACACCGGCTGGGTCAAGATGCTGTACATGTTTTAGTGCAGTTTCAAGCTCTAGCAATTCAATTTCTAATTCAGCGGGAAGTTGTTCTACCAATTCCGCTAAAGATTGCTCAAGATAGCCATCCTCGTTGATGGCATCGATTAAATACAAAGCCAAGCGTTGATCATGCAGGGACAAAGGCATTAATCGGATTTGCTGAATCAGATGCTCACGCAAAGTGGGAGTATCGGCCTCTTGGAATTGAAAGTCATTATCTTCATCGAGATAACTAGACTCTTCCCAACGTTGCTGTTGATTGTAGTAATCATCCAATAGTGGATCATTGAATTCGCTCTCTGAGGAATTGTCCGCAGGCGTAAACTGTTCTTCTGAATATTGTTGATCGTCTTGAGTATGGCCTGCTTGAGTCTCTGTCTCACTCGCATCGCCACGTTCAAGTAAAGGATTTTCTTGTAACAGCGTTTCTATTTCTTGATTCAGTTCTTGCGAAGATAATTGCAGCAAACGAATGGACTGCTGAAGCTGCGGAGTAAGCGCCAGATGTTGAGAAAATTTAAGTTGAAAACCTTGCCGCATTACAGTCTAAAGTCTTTACCGAGATAAACCTCGCGCACGCTCTCATTTTCTACAATTTCAGAAGGGGTGCCAGAGGCAAAAATTCTTCCCTCATTGACGATATATGCTTGGTCACAAATCCCCAATGTCTCTCGTACATTATGGTCAGTAATTAGCACACCAATATTGCGCTCTTTGAGTAATCTGACAATTTTCTGTATGTCTATCACCGCAATCGGGTCGATACCTGCAAATGGCTCGTCAAGCAAAATAAAGTTTGGGTTTGAGGCGAGGCAGCGCGCTATTTCTACTCTTCGTCTCTCGCCACCAGAAAGGCTAATACCCAAGCTGTCGCGGATATGCGAGATATGTAAGTCCTCAAGCAGTTCTTCTAAACGCTGTTTTTGTTGAGCCGCAGTCATTTTATTTAATTGCAAAATGGCAAGAATATTCTCAGCCACAGTCATCTTTCGAAAGATAGATGGCTCTTGCGGTAAGTAAGCCAGTCCCATTTTTGCGCGCTGATGTATGGGTAAGCGGCTGATATCTTTGTTGTTAAGAATAATTTTGCCTGCATCAGCGCGAATGAGCCCCACGATCATGTAAAAGCTGGTTGTTTTACCTGCGCCGTTGGGGCCAAGCAAACCTACTACCTGCCCACTGTGTAGTTGCAAAGAAATGCTTTGCACTACTTGACGAGATTTGTAGCGCTTTTGTAAACCTTCAACGACGAGTTCTGACATGTTTATTTGCTACCTGGCTGATTTTTAGGTTGGATAATCGCTTTTACTCGACCACCTGGAGTTGCGGGCGTAGCTGACTTAGGTCCGCCACCAATCACTTCAGAATATTCAGCATTAGCGTCATACATAATGTAATCACCATGAACAATGTCGTTACCTCGTTTTACCCAAGCTTTGGTAAATAATTGCACCTTATCCATGCGACCATCATACTCAATTCGCTGACCACTGCCTTCGATATACTCATCTTTGCCCTCACGCTTTTGACGGAAGCTGGTGGGATTGCCATATGAGGTCCCGTGCTGAAAACCAGCAGTATCCTCTCGTACTACTAATTTGTCGCCTTTGATACGTAAAGTCCCCTGAGTCAATACGACGTTGCCAGAGTAGATACTGGTCTTCTTCGCGTCATTGGATGTCACAGTGTCCGCTTCAATCTCAATCGGTTTATCTCGGTCAGCTTTCTCAGCCCATGCTTGGGAACTGAGCAGAGCTAAAAGCAAACTGATGACGAATTTACGGAACATACGCACTCCTAATGTTTATTTGTGGACTTTGAAGGGTTTTGGGAAACAGATTTCTTTGTCTGATGCGCAGGGCTGCCTTTTAGGTAGTGTATTTTGACATTATTTTGCAAGGTTATTTCCTGATTTTGTTTGTCATAAATCATACCTGTACCTGTCATGTAAGAGCTAGGTCCTTGGGTAATACGAACTTCTTCCGGAGTTGTGGCGAGATGCTTTTCAGGCAACACTTTCAAGTAGTTGGTATACAAGTGCATATCCGAACCATCACTTGTTGCTGGTCTACTCACGACCACATGATCAAAAAATTCAGCAATATTTCCATTCGCAGTGATGATGCCCCGTTGCCCCTCAATCTGACTGTAGCCGCCATTGGCATTGAATTGCGTTAACCTGGGCCGCGTCATATGCAAGCTATCATCGTCAGCGTAATGTTCAAGTTTGACTGCGGCTAACATGGTTTTTAATTTGCCGTTTTTATCGGTTTTGCTACTTACAAAATTTTCCATAAAATAGTCAGGATCGTGAGTCTTTTGCTTTGATGGCGCCTGTTGAGGGGCCTGCACATAACGATCAATCCAAAATGTCAGTACAGCCAGCACTGCCAAAACCACCAGTGGGAGCGTTAATGAGAAGCGTAGATTCTTCATCCAGTAACCACTACTTTAGGAAAACTGCCATTTGTTCATCAAACGTCCCCTGTGCCTGCATAATCAATTCACATAACTCACGCACTGCGCCGTGACCCGCCTCTCGGCTGGTAATGTAGTGCGCATATTGTTTAACTAAAGGCATAGCATGCGGCACTGTCACTGATAAACCACAACGACGCATGGGGGGCAAATCGACCACATCATCGCCCATAAAAGCACATTCTTCAGGGGTCACAGAAAAGTCTTGCAGCAATTTTTCAAAGGCTTCTAGCTTGTCTTCTACCCCTTGATAAATATGTTTTATCTTGATATTTTCAGCACGTTTGACGACAACATTTGAGGTGCGTCCAGTGATAATTGCCATCTGTATGCCTGTATTGCGTAATATTTTCAGACCAAGGCCGTCTTGAGAGTGGAAGTTTTTATATTCCAGCCCATCATCTCCAAGCATTAATCCACCATTGGTCATCACGCCATCAATATCAAAAATAACCACTTTAATTTTTTTTGCGCGGGCTTCTGGGGTCAAACTTGGGTCATGTGCAGGGATTGCTAACATCGTCATCTTTCTATACAACTTTGGCTAAGAGTAAGTCGTGCATATTGATTGCGCCGACCAATTCACCCTGTTGGTTTTCAACCAATAGGGCATTAATTTTGTTTTCTTCCATTATTTGCACTGCATGCAAGGCCAAATCTTCTGGCCTCACTCGTAAGGGATTGCCATGCATCATTTGGGCAATTGGGTTTTTCAGAATATCGCTACCAGTCTCTAAGGCGCGGCGTAAATCACCATCAGTAAAAATACCAAGCACGCGGTGGTTGTGAGTGATGGCAGTCATACCCAAACCTTTGCGCGAGATTTCCAACAATGCATCTTGTAGAGTGGCGTCTTGGCTAACTTGAGGAATCTCCGGGCCTTTACGCATAATGTCTTGAATACGCAATAATCTTCGACCTAGATTTCCGCCGGGATGTGCGCGGGCGAAATCCTCTGCAGAGAATCCGCGTGCTTCTAATACCGCGATGGCAATGGCATCTCCAAGGGCTAGTGAGGCGGTCGAGCTGGCTGTTGGTGCTAATCCCAAAGGACATGCTTCGCGTTCAACCGACACATCAAGATGGACATCAGCTTGTTTTGCCAAGCTCGAATCTGGATTACTCGACATCGCCACGATTTTAACGCCCAGTCTTTTCAGTGCAGGCATGATGGCCAGTAATTCATCACTTTCCCCCGAATTGGAAATGGCGAGCATGACATCTTGTGCTGTCATCATGCCTAAGTCTCCGTGACTTGCCTCGGCTGGATGCATAAAGAAAGCGGGGGTGCCAGTGCTGGCGAAGGTTGATGCAATCTTATTGCCAATATGCCCTGATTTACCCATGCCACTCACGACAACTCTGCCCTGACACTGTAAAATAAGGCTTGTAGCCTGATTGAAGCAAGCGTCGAGCCGCTGCGCCAATTGAAGGACGGCCTCAGCTTCAATTTGCAATACGCGTTGGGCTATTTGCAATGAGTTTTGGGCTTGCTCGTTATTTTGTGAAGTATTTTTCATAACGATGTAAGTATAAAAGGGATTCAGCCTCGAATAAAGGAAACTAATACAAAAATAGTGTTCATTTTAAAAATGCGGCACAGTTTTTGCCTATCGGTGCTAAATTCTGAAATATTGCTTGCTGAATTCGCATGATCAATTGTTTAACCTTAAGCTTGGAAAATTGGTGGTATGGAAAATTTATTGCATGACCCTCTGTTGTCAGTATTGATATTGCTGACCAGTGCCGTTTTGGGTGTGGCACTGTTTCGGGCTTTGCATTTACCTGCGATGTTGGCTTATTTTTTGGTAGGTATCCTGCTAGGCCCCAAAACATTTGGCTTGTTGCCAGATAGCGAGGCCAACCGAGAATTCGCCGAGTTCGGTGTGGTGTTTTTGATGTTTAGTATAGGGTTGGAATTTAGCCTGTCTCAGCTTTACGCCATGCGCCGCATTGTATTGGGGGTCGGTGGACTTCAAGTAATCTTTGGCCTTGCGGTTCTCATGTTGATTGCCATGACGCTGCATTTGGATTGGAAAACCAGTCTCGTGGTTGCTGGTGCCTTGACTATGTCCTCGACGGCCATAGTTTCAAAATTATTGGTTGAACGCTTAGACCTCAATTCACGGCATGGACGTTTATCCATAGGTGTACTGTTGTTTCAAGATTTGGCAGTCGTCCCCTTGCTCGTATTAATCCCCTCGATGGCCCACCCAGAAGGCACGCTTATGCATGATTTGGGTATTGCTGGGCTAAAAGCGGCCATCATGCTGTCGTTACTATTCGTGATCGGTAAAAACGTAATGAACCGTTGGTTCCGCATCGTCGCACGTCAGCGCTCGCGTGAACTGTTTGTGATGAATGTATTAATGGTGACTTTGTTATTGGCTTTTGCCACCAAGCTCACCGGCCTATCCTATGCCTTGGGTGCTTTTATTGCAGGCATGCTTATTTCTGAGACCAAATTCCGCTATCAGGTGGAATCAGATATTGCCTCTTTCCGCGATATTTTAATGGGGCTATTTTTTATCACCATCGGTATGTTGTTAGATATCCAAGTACTCTGGCGACATCTGTATGACGTGGTATGTTTGCTGATCTTTTTGGTCTTATTCAAAAGCGCACTGGTGGCTGTCTTGGCTAGATTATTCCGCTATGAAGCGGGCGTTGCTGTGAGAGCAGGGGTGACCTTGGCGCAAGCAGGGGAGTTTTCTTTTGTATTGCTTGCCTTAGGTTTAGAGCATGGCCTGATTCGTGACAGTGTGCTGCAAGTGGTATTGGGCGCCTCATTGCTTTCTATGATTATTGCTCCATTTATTATTCAACACAATTTACAAATCGCTGAATTTTTTGCGCGTAGTTATACCCGTAATCGCCGTCAGCAAATTGATGAAATTACCAATGTTGGCAAGGACCTCAGTCACCACGTCATTATTTGTGGTTTCGGGCGTAGCGGTCAGTATTTGAGTCGTTTTTTAAAAGAGGAGAATATCCCCTTTATCGCACTTGATATCGACCCAGTGCGTGTGCAGGAGGCAGCTGCTGCGGGTGAACATGTGATGTATGGTGACGCCGGCAAACGTATCGTCCTCAACGCGGCTGGTGCTGCTCGCGCTAAAGCGCTGATTATCAGTTATGACGATCCGCCCTCAGCGATCAAGATTTTGCATTTGGTCAACGATTACTTCCCCAACTTGCCTGTGATTGTGCGTACTGTCGATGATAGCAATATGGAAGACTTCCGTGATGCGGGCGCGGCAGAGGTTGTGCCAGAAGTATTGGAAGGCAGTTTGATGTTGGCCTCGCATGCTTTGGTGCTACTGGGTGTGCCACTTAACCGAGTTGTCAAACGTATTCGTTTGTTCCGCGAAGAGCGCTATAAAATGTTTAAGGGCTTCTTCCACGGACTTACTGATGGCGACGAGGCAGTTGAGCGCGCTGCCCCACGATTACATTCCGTGCCATTAAATGCATTGGCTTTCTGTATAGGTAAGGCCATCAAAGATATTTATTTTGGGGAGTGTCGTGCTGAAATCACTGCGGTGCGTCGCGATACGCACCCAGTCGAGGTAACCCCAGATTTTGTCTTCAAAGAAAACGACGTCGTGGTGTTGCTGGCAAAGCCACATGATTTGGTGATGGCCGAGCGTATCTTATTAACTGGGCGTGATCGATGAGACAACATGCGCTGATTGTCGGCGGTGGTATCGTCGGCTGTATGACAGCAATTGAGTTAATACAACGTGGTTACCGAGTGACCATCGTGGAGCGTAATCAGATTGCCAGCCAAACCTCCGGTGAGTCTTCATGGGCAGGCGGGGGTATTTTGTTTCCCTTGCTACCTTGGCTTTATCGCCCCGAGGTGAATGCGCTGACCAATGAAGGCATGCAGCGTTATCCGCAGTTGCTTCAACAACTGACAGAACAGACCGGCGAGCCCACGGGCTTCTTGCCATCAGGATTTTTGCTGTTACCACCTTTTAATCAAGCGAGGGCGCAAGCTTGGTGTGAACAAAATCAACAACCTTATCAGCCTGTTCCTTCAGCCCAATCACTTATTTCTGAAGATTTGATGTCGGGGGCTATGCTCTTGCCAAAAGTAGCACAAGTGCGACCACCTTACTTGATGAAAGCCATGCGCGCCTATTTGCAGAAGCATCAGGTCACCATGTTGGAGCAAACAGAGTTGATGCCATTGCAAAGCAATCAACCTATCTCCGCTTGGCAGACTAATGATGGACGTTATTTAGAGGCCGACCAGTTTGTAGTGACATCGGGCGCTTGGAGTTTTCAATTACTCAAATCAGTGGCCGCCAATTTGAATATCAAGCCTATGCGCGGGCAAATTTTGTTGTATCAACCGCCAGTCAATTTGCCACATATCGTTTATCACGATGGCTTTTATTTAATTCCAAGGGAAGACGGCTATTTGTTGGCCGGTAGTACGCTAGAGGATGTTGGTTTTGATGCCTCTGTCACTGAGCAAGTCAAACTTGCCTTGATGCAAAAAGCTGAGCGTATTATGCCAAGCCTGCGAGGCCTGCCAATTATCAAACATTGGAGCGGATTGCGTCCTGGAACGCCAGATAATTTACCCACCATTAGCCAGCACTCTGATATTGATAATTTATTCCTTAATACTGGACACTTCCGCTATGGGCTGACCATGGCGCCAGCCAGCGCAAGGTTGGTGGCGGATCTGATGACAGGACAAAGCATCGCTGAGCAAGTGCAGGCATACCAGCTCACCTAGACGCTGACCTAGATTTTATTTCTGATGAACTCGTGCTAATCTCATCTTAATAAAAATCTCTAACAACCACTAGGAGAGCTGAAATGCTGAAAAAAATAACAATATTGTTCGCTTGCTTGCTATTACAAACTTTATCGATAAGCTTGTTGGCAGCCCAGCAGCTCCCACCCCCTCAGCAATTAATCAAACAACTGGGTGAGCCCAAACCTATTAAGGTGAGAGAGCCGCATTTGAGCAGTCCTAGTCATGCAGTGTTTGTGGACTACATGGGTTACCCCATACAACAAATTATGCAGCACATGGCTTTAGAGAATTTAGCTCAGTCCCAACAAGCTGACTATTACATCGAATTTGTCTGTGCAGATGGATATGTATCAAGAATTCCAGCGGATAAATTTCGCCAATACACCGCATATTTAGTGATGGGCAGACAAGATAAGCAATCGTTTAAGGTCAAAAATCCCACACAAGCAAAATCCGACATCATGCTTGGCCCATATTATCTGGTATGGGATAACAAACACTCAGCAGAATTACAAAAATTAGGGGCATACCATTGGCCTTATCAGGTGGAGGCCATTGCCATCAAGGCCTATCATGGTGAGATGAAGCCAGCAAAATTAGCCAATGACTATTGTCTGACATGCCATCAGATAAATGGCGATGGTGGCAAGGTTTATCCAATCAATCTGGCGCAAATAGGCTATCGATACTCTGAGCAAGCATTTATGCAGTGGGTACTCAATCCCAATCAAGTTAAACCGAAAACTCACATGCCAGCACTAAACCCTCTGCTACCCGAGGCAGAACGCGAGGAAATCGCGCGGTCGCTTTATCGATATTTCAATCAAATCCCGATCAACAATCCCTAATTTTCTTCAGCGATAGGCAATATTTTTAAAAATGTAATGCAAGATTTAATAGCCAAAGTTGCCGCTATATTAGTCAAAATGTAGTCGATAAATAGTCAACATGTTTTTCGACTACATTTCTTGTGTTTTAATACACCATAATAATGACCTGAAGAAAGCGATTTTGGGCTAGACCATGATAAATTTTGATGAAGTCGACTTGGATAGTCTAAAAACCCGTCACAGAACTGCCCCTATTCCAGGCACTATGACTTCCGTACCGCATTACCCTAAAAAGCTAAAGGTGTATATGCATAACGCATCACCCTATTGGTGGGCGACCTATTATGAAAATGGACGCACCTATCGCAAAAGCTGCAAAACCCTAGACAAATTAGAGGCCTTTAGACGTGCAAGAGTGTTCTATGAAACGCTGTTACTGAGTAAATACCAACATCCCAGTCATTTAGCCAAGCATATGGAGGATTACGCGAAAGAGCCGGTGAATAAACAAAAGATAGACTTACGGCTTAAAACAATCGCTTTGCAATGGTTGGCGCGCAAATCTCTCCGATGGACGGAGGCTCACAAGGCGGAGGTAGAGAGAAGACTGGCGAATAATATTTTGCGTCATGCAGGGGATAAAAATATACAAAGAATCAGCAAAAGCGATTTACTTAGTTTATTGCAGCAAATTGAGCAACGTGGCTCGTTTAACCTTGCTAAGCGAGTATTGAGTGACTGTCGCCAGATTTGGCAATTTGCCATGGTGCTAGGACATTGCAAAACCGATATTACCGCTGGCTTGGGCTCTGTGCTGCATGATCACACCGTCAAGCACTTTAATTCGGTCACCCCCAAAGAGCTGCCACGCTTGATGCAAGATATTGCCAAGTATGACAAGCAAGATGATATGCAGGTGAAATATGCTTTGCAATTAATTGCACTCACCTTTGTGCGTACCAATGAGATGCTATTGGCGCGCTGGAGTGAATTCGATCTTAACAATGCCATTTGGAAAATCCCCGCTGAGCGAATGAAAATGCGCGTGGAGCATGTTGTGCCTCTTTCCAAGCAAGCGCTTGGTTTACTGCGCTACATTAAAAAGCTTTATCCGAGTGAAGATTATGTGTTTTATCGAGGCCAGCCAGAGACCCCCTTGGTTGATCATGCTTTGATTATTGCCCTGTACTATCTTGGATATAAGCATCGTATGACTGTGCACGGTTTTAGAGCGATTGCCAGCACGATACTGAATGAGCATGAGTTCCGCGCAGATGTGATCGAGCGCCAATTGGCGCACGCAGAATCCAATCAGGTGCGCCGTGCCTACAATCGTGCGCAGTACATGCAAGAACGAACTGATTTGATGCAATGGTGGGGTGATTATCTAGATAAAATGTGCCCTTTTAATAGCGACGAAATGCCAGATAATCGACTACTATTCTGATTTTTATAAAAAATAATAGAATCAATAGGTTAATAAAAAATTAGATGATGCTGGTGCTGTACTTATTTTGTCATCTACTGCTAACGCTGGAATTACCATTCCAGCGGGCGATTGGACATTGGATATTAGCGGTAATATCAATGCTTACTACCAAAATACACGTTACAGTGGCGGTAACCCAGGCTCTATTACTGGCAGTATTAATGATGTGCAAGGTGCTGGTAAAGATACTAATGGCAAACGTACTGTAAACGGCATCAATACTGGTTTGTTACCAGCATGGTTAGGTTTCACAGGTAAAACACGTCAAAACGACTTGGATATCAGCTGGACAATCAGCTTCCAACCAGGCGTATCTGAGAATACAGTCACTGGTGATGGTGCTGTAGGTCCAGGCAATAGCAACACATTCTTGAATCGTCAAACATTCTTAACTTTTGGTGATGCTTCTTGGGGTTCTATCAAATTAGGTAAGGATTTAGGTATTTTCGGTTCTGACGCTATCTTGTCTGATATGACGTTATTGGGCGTTGGCGCTGGTGCAAACCGCAGTGGTTCTGCTGACAATACCACATTAGGTGGTATCGGTACCGGCTATATCTATGCTGCATGGAAAGGCCAAATAACTTATACAACCCCTGTGTTTGCTAATGGCTTCCAAGCTACAGTTGGTGTAATTAATCCAAATATGGTTCCTGGTACAGATGGTATTAACCAAGACCGTCTTGGAATAGAGGGCAAAGCAACATATTCATGGGCTGGCGATATTTCTGGTAAAGCATGGTTTGGTTTTGCTTCAAGTAAAGTAACTAAAACTGCTGATGTTGATTACTCTATCCATGCCTATGAAGTCGGTGCTAATGCTAATACTGGTAATCTTGGTCTTACAGGTTATTACTACACTGGTTCTGGTTTAGGTACTACATTCTTCGGTTTTTTAGGTGCTGATGCTACTGGAAAAACACGTGATTCACATGGTGGATATATTCAAGGTACTTATGTAATTCCGACAGGAACAAAATTGGGCGTATCTTATGGTACATCCAAATTGGATAATGTAGCAGGTGATGCTGGTAACTTGGTTGATACAAACCGTCGTTGGACCATCGGTGCTTATCATCCTTTAACAAAGTCATTGAACTTAGTTGCTGAGTACAATGATGTTAAATCTGAAGCTCAAGATTCAAGTGCAAACCGAGACATTAAGTCCAAAAACATTTCTTTGGGCGCGATCTTGTTCTTTTAAGATTCAACGCTTAGTTTGATAAAACAAAACGGCATCCTCGGATGCCGTTTTTTTATTTTGGGAATCGTATGAAAATTTTTTTTGTAATATCAAGTGCGTTATTTTTTTTAACTGCTTGTCAGCAATTACTAAATGGTCAACAACAACCCGTCAAAACACGTTCAAATGGTGATTATTTTGTTGGATGTGGTGGCGCAGTCGAGACTTGGGGGAGTTGTAACAACAAAGCGATGAACACCTGTCCTAAAGGATATGACGTCATCGCGAAAGATGAAAATAGCGCGGGTACTGTCAGAGAGTTGACCTTTAAATGCAGAAAGTAAATCTTAGCGGATATTAAAACTGGATTTGGCTGACTCTATCTAGACCAGCCAAATCTTTGATATGACTGACATGGCTTGCCTGATTTTCATAAGCGATATTTGCAATGGATTGCGCCTGATCAAAACCGTGTTCTAGCAGTAGAAAACCGTGAGGGGAAAGATGTTGTTTGCTTTGTTGAATAATAGAACGGATGTCAGCTAAACCGTCATGCCCTGATGCTAGTGCGGAAAGTGGTTCAAAACGCAAATCACCTTGAGTCAAATGTGCGTCTTGCTGGGGGATATAAGGTGGATTGCTCACGATTAAATCGAAACTCAAATCAGTCAGCGGCGCGAACCAAGAACCATGGCGAAAATGAATGTTATTCACTTGGAGTAATCGGGCATTTTCTTGAGCGATTGTTAATGCCTCTTCCGACTGGTCAGTCGCCCATAACTGACAATCAGGTCGTTGATGCGCGATGGCCAGCGCAATCGCCCCCGATCCAGTGCCCAAATCAGCAATATGCCAAGCATTTTTTGATGGGATGAGTGCTAGGGCGGTCTCAACCAGAATTTCGGTATCCTGACGCGGGATCAGAGTGGCAGGACTTACCTTGAGTTGTAGTCCAAAAAATTCACGATATCCCAAAATATAGGCAATTGGCTCACCTTCAAGTCGACGGGCTAATACATGATGAAAGTCCTGGCCATGACGCTCGCTTAGCATGTCATCACCATGACTAATCAGCCAAGCATGCGATTGTTTCAGCGTATGTAATAGCAGCGTGCGTGCCTCAATTCGTGCTTCTGCGAGAGGCAATCCCGATGCGCTTATGATTTTTTGCGCTGCTTGTTGCAATGCTTGTTCAATAGTTATTTTTTGCGTATTCATTACCAATTTGTCAGTGGATAGATGCTTAAGCGCTCTGCCTCAGAGGGGCGAGAATTAGCTTTTAGCATGTATAATGCTCGCATGCAAGAAAACACAGCCATACAAGACAACTCCTCAGTGGGCATTGTTGCCCCAAAAACAGCGCATTTTAATCAGCCGCTCACTTTGTCCAGCGGTCAGATTCTGCCGCAATTTCATTTGGTATACGAAACCTATGGAAAATTGAATGCAGATAAGTCCAATGCGGTGTTGATTTGTCATGCACTTTCAGGAAATCACCACGTAGCGGGTAAATATAGCGCCGAAGATAAACATCCGGGCTGGTGGGACAATATGATAGGCCCCGGCAAGCCTTTGGACACCAATAAGTTCTTTGTGATTGGCTTGAATAATCTTGGTGGTTGTCACGGCAGTAGTGGCCCACTCACGACCAACCCAAGTACCGATCGACCATGGGGCGCGAGTTTTCCGATAGTGACCGTAGAAGACTGGGTCAATTCGCAAGCTTGCCTGTTGGACCATTTGGGCATTCAAAGTCTCGCTGCTGTTGTCGGTGGTAGTTTGGGTGGCATGCAGGCGCTACAGTGGACAATTGCACATCCACAGCGCGTAAGAAACGCCTTGGTGATTGCTTCTGCGCCCAATCTCACCGCGCAAAATATTGCCTTTAATGAAGTTGCGCGCCAAGCCATTATTACTGACCCAGAATTTCACAATGGCGAATATTACAACCATGGCGTATTGCCACGCCGAGGTTTACGCATCGCCCGCATGTTAGGCCATATTACTTATTTGAGTGATGACGCCATGGGCGCCAAATTTGGCCGAAAACTGCGTGGTGAAGAGTATCAATATAGTTTTGACGTTGAGTTTGAGATGGAGTCTTACCTCCGTTATCAAGGCGATAAATTTGCGGGTGAGTTTGATGCCAATACCTATTTGCGGATGACGCGTGCTTTGGATTATTTCGATCCAGCCAAACAAGCAGGGGGCGATTTATCCGCAGCACTGGCGCATGTGACGGCAGATTTTCTGGTCGTTTCGTTTACTAGTGATTGGCGTTTTTCTCCAGCGCGTTCCAAAGAGATTGTCAAAGCGCTGCTGGATAATGAGTTGTCCGTGAGTTATGCCGAGGTGACAGCTGCGCATGGCCACGATGCTTTCTTGATGCCCGATCCTCACTATCACAATATTGTGCGTAGTTATCTGAATAAAGTGAAGGTTTAGATAGGTGACCAAGATGAACTCTCAACAAATGCTAGCCTTGCAATCACAAAGCCGCGCCGATTTCGATTTAATCGCCAAATGGATTAAGCCTGGTGCCAAGGTGTTGGACTTGGGCTGTGGCGACGGCACTTTGCTGACACAGTTGACAAAGAGCCATCAAATTCGTGGTTATGGCGTTGAGAAAGATGATGCCAGTTGGCTAAAAGCGCTTGAGAATGGCGTAGATGTGATTCAGAACAATCTTGAGGAAGGCCTGTCAGGTTTTGAGGCGCAATCCTTTGATGTCGTCATTTTGTCGCAGACTTTGCAAGCGGTGTTACATACCGAAGCGATTGTGCATGAAATGTTGCGAGTGGGTCGTGAGGCGATTGTGACATTCCCTAACTTTGGCTATTGGCGTCATCGTATTCAGTTAATCGCGGGGCAAATGCCAGTTTCTAAATCTTTGCCTTACCATTGGTATGACACACCGAATGTGCACTTATGTACGATCAAGGATTTTGATGAGTTTTGCGCGAATCATCGCATTCGAGTGATGCAAAGATTAGTGATAAATGCCAAGCGTGAAATTCACCTACTACCCAATCTGCGGGGTAGCTTGGCGATGTATCGCTTGTGCGCACAAGAATAGAGTTGTCCTAATTTCGCTTTCATTGGGCTTACCAAAAAAGTCGATATAACCCCATGATGCCGAACATGGCAATCATGCCACCACAAATCATACGTAAACGCTCGCTTTGCAACACTGGTTTCAATTTCGCGCTGGCAAAACCAAGACTGATTAACATGGGTAAAGTACCCAATCCAAACATCAACATCATGATGGCACCATTTTGCGCGCTGCCGCTGGCTAGTGCTCCAATTAACACGCTATACACCAAGCCACAGGGTAGCCATCCCCATAGCATGCCAGCAAAGAATGCTTGAGGCAGATGCTGAATGGGTAATAATTTTCTCGCCCAAGGCTCGACTCGCACCCATAAGCGCCCCCCCAATTTTTCTATCAGCAATAAACCATGCCAGAGATTGGCGATATAAAGCCCTAGCAGCAGCAACATAAGACTGCTCAATAAAAATAGGATTTGTTGAATAGGCAAAATAAACTCTAGCACCGAGCTTGCCTGACCAAGTGAGCCAACCAGCGCCCCAGCCAGGGCATAGCTAGAAATGCGACCAAGGTTGTAAGTGAGTAGATAAAGCCATTTGGGCTGAGGAAGTTGCATGCCCACCGCCATCATCAGGCCACCGCACATGCCTATACAATGTCCCCCACCCAACATGGCGACTAAAAAGGCACTCCAAAGCGATAATTCAATCATGCGAATTTTCTATAATAAAGATGCGGTATTTTGGCATGAAGCCAACATTTTCGGTTACTCTTTATCACCATGACAAAACCAACATCACTCAGCCGGCAATTATTTAGCCGCAAAATGCTTATCTGTTTCTTTACTGGCTTTAGCTCGGGCTTACCGCTTTATATCTTGGTGAGTTTGTTGCCTGCATGGTTGCGCAGTGAGGGAGTCGATCTCAAGGCAATAGGACTTTTCGCGCTGATACAGTTACCCTTTACCTGGAAATTTATTTGGGCGCCGTTGTTTGACCGATATACCCTACCGCTAGGACGAAGACGGGGTTGGTTATTACTGACCCAACTGGGATTAATACTGACTTTGCCCATGTTTGGGCGCTTTCATCCCCAATTGGACATTTGGACAATTGCCTATTTTTGTAGCTTAGTAGCCTTTTTCAGTGCGAGCCAAGATATTGTTTTAGATGCCTATCGGCGTGAATTGCTGTTGGATGAGGAATTAGGTTTAGGCAATGCAGTCCATGTCAACGCATATAAATTAGCTGGCTTAATCCCTGGTTCTTTGTCCTTGATTTTGGCAGATCATTTAGATTGGTCTTATGTGTTTGTCATCACTGCCATGTTTATGCTGCCGGGTATGATGATGACATTATTAGTGCGAGAGCCAGCGCTATTACTGGACAGGCCTAAAACTCTTAGAGAAGCTGTGGTGGCTCCTTTCGTCGAGTTCATGCAACGTCGAGGTGTGCAATCTGCGCTTCTGGTTTTGTTGTTTATCTTTCTTTACAAGTTAGGTGACAGCATGGCTACCGCCTTAGCCACCCCTTTTTATTTGGATATGGGCTTTAGCAAAACCGAGATTGGTTTGATTGCTAAAAATGCTGGGCTTTGGCCCAGTGTCATTGGGGGCATGCTGGGCGGATTGTGGATGCTAAAAATTGGAATAAATCGTGCCTTATGGGTATTTGGCGTATTGCAGATGGTGGCGATTCTTGGATTTGCCTGGTTAGTCGATGCTGGACATAGCCTATTTTCCCTGGGCGCAGTCATTGGCATTGAGGCATTTGGGGTTGGTTTGGGGACGGCGGCATTTGTGGCGTATATCGCCCGTGAAACCAATCCGATGTACACCGCGACACAATTTGCTTTGTTTACTAGTCTTGCTGCGGTACCAAGAACAGTGGCCAATGCCGCCACAGGGTATATGGTAGAGAGCTTGGGTTGGCAACAATTCTTTGTGATGTGTTTCCTTATCGCAATCCCAGGGATGTTGTTGCTGGTCAAAGTTGCACCTTGGCGGGAAGAGTCCTCTCATTCCCTGAAATAAGCTAGGGGTATTTTTGTCAAAATTTCTTTGAATTCAAGTGGCTTAGCCTTGAATTACGGCACCTGTTTACTTTTTCAAAGCGGGTGTTGCGGGTATAATTCCGGTTTTGCTTTTTTGGAGGGCACATCATGCCGATTTATGACTATCAATGTAGCCATTGTGGTTTTAAACAAGAAGTGATGCGTAAGGTGAGTGAGCCTAGTGTCACAGCCTGTCCACAATGTCAGCAAAACACTTTTACTAAACTGCTATCCGCGCCCAGCTTTCAATTAAATGGCACAGGATGGTACGCCACAGATTTTAAAGGTGGCAGCAAACCGAGTGAGAAAGCAAAAGAGACAGAGGCGCCAAGCTGTGGCACAGGCTGCGCTTGTCACTAAATTTGAGTAAACGATGAAGAAAAATTTTATTACTGGCTTGTTGGTGCTCGTGCCGCTGTTAATCACTGTTTGGGTGATTAGCGCGCTAATCGGCGTGATGGATAAGAGCCTGCTGTTGTTGCCGCCTTCTTGGCGTGAGGAAATTACTATTCCTGGTATCGGCGCCTTGCTGACCTTGGCCATTGTTTTTATTACAGGGTTGATTGCGAGTAATTTTTTTGGGCGTCGCTTACTGGCATTATGGGAAGGATTGTTAGAACGCTTGCCAGTGGTCAAGTCTATCTATTCCAGCGTGAAGCAAGTGTCAGATACATTATTTTCTGATTCTGGCAACGCATTTAGAAAAGCTTTATTGATTCAGTATCCGCGTCAGGGCAGTTGGACCATAGCCTTTATGACTGGTCGTCCAGGTGGCGATGTGGCCAATCATTTGAAAGGTGATTACATCAGTGTATATGTGCCAACCACGCCTAATCCTACATCAGGTTTTTTCTTGATGATGCACAAGAATGAAGTCATAGAGCTGGAAATGTCAGTGGATGAAGCATTGAAATATATTATTTCCATGGGAGTTGTCGCACCCAAACACCCTTTGGTGCCTGAACCGCCATTAGCGATGGACGATACGGCGGACGCCTAATTTTTTTAACCTTTTTTAAACGATAACTCGAATATGATGCGTACACATTACTGCGGCCATTTAAACCGCGACCACATTGGACAAACCGTCACTTTATGCGGATGGGCACATCGCCGCCGTGATCATGGTGGTGTTATTTTTATCGATTTGCGTGACCGTGAAGGTATGGCGCAAATCGTGATTGACCCTGATACGCCAGAAGCATTCAGTATCGCCGAAACTGTGCGCAATGAATTTGTTTTGCGTGTGGTATGTAAAGTTCGCGCACGCCCAGAAGGCACTGTGAACGCAAACATTCCTACTGGTGAAGTGGAAATGTTGGCCACAGAGATTGAAGTATTGAACCCATCACTCACGCCGCCATTTATGTTGGATGATGACAATCTGAGTGAGGCAGTGCGCTTACAACATCGCTATATCGATTTACGTCGTCCTGCCATGCAGAAAAATTTGATGTTGCGTTATCGCGTGGCTAAAACATTACGTGATTACCTAGATCAAAATGGTTTTATCGAAGTAGAAACCCCTATGTTGACACGCAGCACTCCAGAGGGCGCACGTGATTACCTCGTTCCAAGTCGTGTCCATCATGGCATGTTCTTCGCCTTGCCACAGTCGCCACAATTGTTTAAACAATTGTTGATGGTGTCAGGTTTTGATCGTTACTTCCAAATCACCAAATGTTTCCGTGATGAAGATTTGCGTGCAGATCGTCAGCCTGAATTTACCCAAGTGGATATCGAAACTTCATTCTTAAACGAAGAAGAAATTATGAATATCGTCGAAGAAATGATTCGTCAGATGTTCAAACAAGTTCAGGATATTGACTTGCCAGCACAGTTCTCACGTATGAGCTATGCCGAGGCGATGAATAAATATGGTTCAGATAAGCCGGATATGCGAGTCACTCTGGAGATTACTGAGCTTACCGACGTCATGAAAGATGTTGATTTCAAGGTGTTCTCAGGGGCTGCCAATATGCAAGGTGGTCGCGTGGCCGCCTTACGCGTGCCGAATGGCGCTGAGATTAGTCGTTCTGAAATTGATGCTTATACAGAATTTGTCAAAATTTACGGCGCCAAAGGTCTTGCTTATATCAAAATCAACGACAAGACCAAGTTAAGTGAAGAAGGCTTACAAAGTCCTATCGTAAAAAATATCCATGAGCAGGCACTAAAAGCGATTATTGAACGTACCGGTGCGCAAAATGGCGACTTGGTATTCTTCGGTGCGGATAAAGCAAAGGTTGTGAATGAAGCACTGGGTGCCTTACGTGTCAGAGTAGGTCATGAAAAGGGTCATGTGGATGGACGAGCATGGGCACCTTTATGGGTGGTGGACTTCCCTATGTTTGAACATGATGAAGAAGCTGATCGCTGGGTAGCATTACATCACCCCTTTACCTCGCCAAAAGATGGTCACGAGGACCTGTTGGTGAGCAACCCTGGGGCATGCTTATCTAAAGCCTACGATATGGTATTGAATGGCTGGGAAGTTGGTGGTGGTTCAGTGCGTATTCATGATCAACAAGTACAGTCCAAAGTATTTGATGCTCTGAAAATTAGCCCAGAAGAAGCACAAGAAAAATTTGGCTTCTTGCTCGAGGCCTTGCAATATGGTGCTCCTCCACACGGTGGTTTAGCCTTCGGTTTGGATCGTTTAGTGACCTTGATGGCAGGCGCAGAATCTATTCGTGATGTGATTGCTTTCCCTAAAACACAAAGAGCACAGTGCTTACTCACCAACGCGCCAAACGAGGTGGATGAGAAGCAATTACGTGAATTGCATATTCGTGTGCGTCAACAAAATGTGGCGGGGGCATAGTCGCTGGCTACTGCCTTTAAAACGCCGGTTTCTGTCTTAGTACTGGTGTATACCCAGCAGCTCGAGGTGTTGTTGATTGAACGCGCAGATAAGCCAGGTTTTTGGCAATCGGTCACGGGCAGTATCGAGAGTGAGGATGCAGATTTACTCGCCACCGCCGCCCGTGAGTTGATGGAAGAGACAGGCATAGACGCGCATCAATACCAGTTGCAAGATTGGCAGTTCAGCCAGACCTACGAAATCTATCCGCACTGGCGTCATCGTTATGCACCAGGCGTGACACAAAATGTTGAACATGTATTTGGTTTGGAATTACCTGGCCGCGTACCGGTCAAACTCGCACCACGTGAACATATTGCCTATGAATGGGTGGATTGGCGCGAAGCTGCGCAGAGAGTGTTCTCGTGGACCAATGTGGAAGCCCTGCGCAAGCTGGGAGAAATGCATCAATTAAGTCTATAGGTGTTTCATCGCTATGCAACAAGCTGCTATTAAATTCGAACCATATCTTCAATCCAAGCAAGAGGATTTACAAGCACGTATCCTTGCAGCTAAACAAAAGCTGGGCAAAAGGGTGGTGATTTTGGGACATCACTATCAGCATGAAAGCGTATATCGTCATGCGGATTACACTGGCGATTCTCTCAAACTGTCGCGTTATGCCGCTGAAACGGATGCAGAATTTATCGTATTTCTGGGTGTGCATTTTATGGCCGAGGTGGCTGATATTTTGTCGCGCCCAGAGCAAATTGCCATTTTGCCGGACCTGTCAGCTGGCTGTTCTATGGCCGATATGGCGAATTTGGCCAAAGTTGAGCGTAGTCGCCGTGAGCTGAGCAAAGTATTAGATTTTGATGCCACTATCACGCCTGTGACTTACATCAACTCCGCCGCTGATTTGAAAGCCTTTTGTGGTGAGCATGGTGGCATCGTATGCACCTCAACCAATGCCCCTAAGATTCTTGAGTGGGCGTTTCAGCAGCGTGAAAAAGTTTTGTTTTTCCCCGACCAAAATCTTGGTCGCTGGAGTGGATACAAGATGGGTATTCCGCTAGAGCAAATGCCAGTGTGGGATCCAGATTTGCCTATGGGTGGACTAAGCGAAGAGCAAATCAAACAAGCCAAAATATTATTGTGGAAAGGACATTGTGCAGTGCATCAAATGTTCCGTGAGCAAAATATCACGCGTTTCCGTGAACAATATCCCGAGGGCAAAGTGATTTCTCATCCAGAATGTCCGTTTGAAGTTTGTTTGCATTCTGACTTTGTAGGCTCTACCGAATATATTTTGAAAACGGTCAACGAAGCCGAACCCGGAACACAATGGCTGGTAGGCACCGAGTTGAATCTGGTGAATCGTTTAGCAGAGCAAATGCAAGCGCAAAACAAATTGGTGCAATTTATGTCGCACGTGGTTTGCGAGTGCTCAACCATGGCACGTATCGACCCACAACATCTTGCTTGGACTCTGGAAAATCTTGCAGATGGTCATGTGGTCAATCAAATCAAAGTACCTGCCACCGAAGCGCAATTAGCTAAGCTCACTTTAGATCGAATGCTGGCTGTTTCATAAGCATTTTCACAGCGACTAAAATTCAATGCAGCTTGGGTTTAGTAGATGATCAGACTACAAAAAAATAATCATCTTCGACTGCTCAAAAATGGTCTGCAATACTTTCCTGCGCTTGAGCAAGCGATATTACGAGCGCAACACGAGATCTATCTACAAACCTATATTTTCGAAGATGATGAGACGGGCAGGCGAATTGCCCATGCGCTAAAACAGGCAGCGTATCGTGGTGTGTCGGTATATTTGCTGTTGGATGGTCTTGGTAGTCAGTTTTTGCCAAATCGTTTTGTACAAGATCTACGTCAAGCCAATATTCAAGTGATGTTTTATCGGCCAGTTCGACGGTTTAATTATTTCAGTAAAAACCGTTTGCGTAGACAGCATCGTAAAGTCGCTGTGATTGATGGAGCAATCGGATTTGTGGGAGGCATTAATATCATTGACGATTTTAATGTGCCGGATGATGCAAGCCCAAGAGTAGATTACGCAGTTGAGATTCAAGGGACTATGTTATTGCACCTTACCCAGAGTGTACATCGATTATGGCGACGATTATCTTGGTTTCAATGGCGCGAAATCCCACAGCAATTTATCAAACCCACTACCAAGCTAACTAGTCACTTGAGACCTATAAAATCGGCCTTGGTATTGCGTGACAATGTATTACATAGACGAGATATTGAGCAGGCTTATTTAGATGCAATTGCTCGCGCTAAATATGAAATTATCATCGCCAATGCTTATTTTTTTCCAGGCTGGCGTATGCGTAATGCGCTGGTAGAGGCCAGTAATCGTGGTGTCAAAGTGACATTATTACTTCAAGGTCGCATTGAGTATTGGATTCGTGTGGCGACCCATGCTTTTTACGCGGCTTTTCTGAGAGATGGCATTCAGATTTACGAATATAGGCGTAGCTTCATGCACAGCAAAGTGGCTGTGATTGATTCGGAATGGGCGACGGTAGGATCGTCCAATATTGATCCATTTAGTTTAATGTTAGCTAGAGAAGCCAATGTAGTTGTGCTCGATCAAACATTTGCAAATGAGCTAAGAGAGAGCTTGCTTCAGTCCATCCAAGACGGCGCTGAGCAAGTGAGCTCGCCTGCTTGGATAAAGGGGAATCTCTTTCGCCGTTTACTGTCTTGGTTAGTGTATGGCGTACTACGTGGTTTGATTGGTTTGTTTGGCTATGGTCGTGAGTGGTAGGGGTAGTATTCGGACATAAATAGCCATTGTGATTATTTCATTCATTGCGTCATATTTTTTGCGATAATGCGGTCTTTGGTTAAAGTCTTAATAGTGGTGATGACACACCGCTAATATTTAGGGTGATATGAAAACAACTTTTTTATTGAATTTAAAACTTGTCGCAGCTGCTTTTCTGATGGTGTTTTTAAGCAGTTGTAGCAGTATGGGTAATGCACTAGATAAGGTAAAGAATGTAGATTTATGGCCGTTTGATGATGGTACCAATAGCGAGCAAGTTCGCACCTACCGCCCGGCCAATTCGACAGAGTACCAATGTGATAAAGGTAAAAAGTTTTTTGTCAGATTATTAGACAAGGGTGAAACAGTTTGGCTAATCACCAAAGAGCGTGAAATAGCACTGCGCAAAGTCAGTCAGACAGAGTATGCTAGTGACAACACACGTTTGTCTCTAGCAAAAGATTCCGCAGATTTGACGATGTCAGCCGATACTGCTTATACCAACTGTAAACTTGTTCCGATAAAATAATCAGACACAATCACCCAATGCATTGATGGTCTCGACAAGGTGTTGACGATCTTGCATGGTGGTTGAGTTTTTTTCTGCTTGTTCAGCAATGATTGTTTTGTTTGAATTTTTGCTGGCTTCGGAGGTTTGGCCAGTCAAAATATCTGATGGTTGTGTTTGCATACTATCGAGTCCTTTTGGGAAATATAACTAATAAAAACCAAAATTTTGTTTTGGTCATGCTTTTGAGAACTTTTCTGTAAAAAAATTCCCAAACGCTGCAAATTGTATATCAACTTTGTTGCACGTATGCGACAAAAAACGAGGAAAATAGGATGAAAAGCTATCGCAAAGAGTTATGGTTTAATGTCCCTGCGCGTATGGATTTTGTGAATATTACTGGCGATATCAACCAATGTCTGCGTGAAAGTGGAATTAAAGAAGGTTTGGTGTTGGTGAATGCCATGCATATCACTGCCAGTGTATTTATTAATGATGATGAACGTGGTCTTCATCATGACTATAAGGTTTGGCTAGAGCGACTTGCTCCGCATGAGCCAGTGGCCGATTACAGACACAATTACACTGGCGAAGATAACGCTGATGCGCATATCAAACGTCAAGTCATGGGGAGAGAAGTCGTGGTCGCAGTGACAGAAGGGCGCTTAGATTTCGGCCCATGGGAACAAATCTTTTATGGCGAATTTGATGGTCGTCGTAAAAAACGTGTATTAGTAAAAATTATTGGCGAATAAAACGATAAAAAATTTAGAGAGAGTGGAATCATGAAAATCCCAGAATTACTTGCCCCTGCCGGTGACCTAGATCGAATGCGCACAGCTTTTGATTTTGGCGCGGATGCTGTTTATGCAGGGCAGCCACGCTATAGCCTGCGTGCGAGAAATAATGATTTCTCTATGGCGAATATAGAGCTTGGTATTCAAGAGGCGCATGCGCGTGGAAAAAAATTCTTTGTAGCCAGCAATATCCTGCCGCATAACGCCAAAATTAAAACCTATATGACGGATATGGAACCAGTGATTGCCATGAAGCCAGATGCTCTTATCATGGCTGACCCAGGCTTAATCATGATGGTGCGTGAAAAATGGCCAGAAATCGATATCCATCTCTCAGTTCAAGCCAATACAGTGAATTATGCTGGTGTGAAATTTTGGCAGTCGCTTGGATTGACCCGAGTGATTTTGTCACGCGAATTATCCATAGACGAAATTGAAGAGATTCGTCAAATGTGTCCAGATATGGAATTGGAAGTATTCGTCCATGGTGCATTATGTATTGCCTACTCTGGGCGATGTCTGTTGTCTGGCTACTTCAATCATCGCGATCCAAATCAAGGGACTTGTACCAATAGTTGTCGTTGGGATTACAAAGTGCATGATGCAGAAGAAGATGCCGCGGGTGTGATTCGTATGCAAGACTTTGACTTCCGCGCTGAAATGGAAAAATCTAATCTATCCAGCTGTGGCAGTATTGAACGTCACCCAGCTGCGGATAAAGTTTATTTGATAGAAGAGAAAGGCCGTCCAGGCGAGTTGATGCCCATTATCGAAGATGAGCATGGCACCTACATTATGAACAGCAAGGACTTGCGTGCTATTGAGCATGTCGAGCGCTTGGCAAAAATCGGAGTGGACTCACTCAAAATCGAAGGCAGAACGAAGTCCCGTTATTATGTCGCGAGAACATGTCAGTCCTATCGAAAAGCGATCGATGATGCAGTCGCTGGTCGTCCATTTGATATGCGACTATTGGGCGAGTTGGAGAGTCTGGCCAATCGCGGCTATACCGATGGTTTCTATGAGCGTCATCACAGTGAAGACCATCAGAATTATGTACAGGGTTTTTCCAAATCTAACCGCAGCTTATATGTTGGCGATATCGTGAGCTACGATGATCAACAAGGCTGGGCAGAAGTTTCCGTGCGAAATCGTTTCTGTGTTGGGGATAAATTGGAAATCGTTCATCCGCAAGGAAATCAGGATATTTTGGTAGAAGCGATGTTCAGCAAAAAAGGTGAGCCTTTGACTGAGGCGCCGGGAAGTGGCATCACAGTGCGTGTGCCTATGCCCAAAGTGCCAGTCAATAATGTCATGTTGGCGCGTTATCTCTAAAAAACGCTACAAAAAAAGCCGCATTCAATGCGGCTTTTTTTATGCGACAAGCTTCTAGCTTTGAATGTATTTTTCTAGCTGTTCAATCAAGAAACGTTGATAAGCAATCGTCTCTTTAACTAAGTCACCAATCGATAAGACTCCGATGAGCTTGCCCTGATCGAGAACAGGTAAGTGACGTATGCGCTTGTCAGTCATCAAATTCATACAGTCTTCCACCGTTTGATCTGGGCTGACAGTAATAACCTTTGCTGACATTACCTCGGTGATGCTGGTTTGCTTAGAGCTTAAGCCCTTAAGAATAACACTGCGCGCATAATCGCGCTCTGAAAAGATCCCAGCCAGTTTTCCTTTGTTCATGACCAGAAGCGCACCTACATCATGTTCAGCCATGGTTAATAGCGCGTCATAAACACTGGCAGAAATTTCAACAGAAAGGGTTTGGTTGCCTTTCTGAGCTAAAAGTTGGCGAGCAGTTTTCATGATTAATTCCTCCGTCTTGTTATTACTGTGATCAACACAGTTTTTTCTATATTAGCGCGATTGCAATGATTTGGATAATCATTCATAATAATTAGGTAGCTAACTATAAGGATATTAACCATGTTGCAATTACGTGATTTGCCCAATGAAGAAATTTTGAAAAAATTTGAGCAACGTTATCCTGATGCAGATATCGCCAGCATCATTATTTTTCTACGTTTGTTACGTGTTACCTCGGATTTATCCTCTGCGCTTGATCAGTATTTGAACCGACATGGTCTATTACAGGGACGTTGGTGGGTGATGATATTACTGATGCGCGAGGATAATTTTACTTCCACCCCCTCTCTATTAGCCGAAAAGGCCGGAGTAAGCCGCGCCACTATGACCCGTTTAATCGATGGCCTAGAGCGTGATGCATTGGTCAGTCGTCAATTCGACTCAGAAGATAGAAGAAGCTTTAGTGTGACCTTGACACGTGCGGGGCAAAAAAAATTGGATGCATTGATACCAGATTATTATCGTCGTGTTAAAGCCAGTATGCAGGCCTTGGGAAAAGAGCGATTTGCTGAATTAGATGACTTACTAGATGGCGTTCAAGAGGGCATAAAAGCCTTTGATTAGGGTGTGACTGTGATGATTAAAAAAAGAATCGAGATAATCAAAGCATTTTTAGCTTTGGTATTGCTCTCCATATTATGGGGATATAACTGGGTGGTGATGAAGTTCGCGCTTTTAGATGCTGGTGCTTTTCAGTTTGGAGCAATGCGGACATTTTTTGGGGCACTGTGTCTGTTTCTTTTGCTTATGGTGAGTCGAAGACCTATTAGCATACAAGCAATACCTTCATTAATCGTTCTCGGGATACTGCAGACTTGTGGCTTTACTGGAATGATTATTTGGGCCTTGGTTGAGGGTGGCGCGGGGAAGACCGCTGTTTTGACTTACACCATGCCATTTTGGGTCATGTTATTAGCGTGGCCACTGTTGAAAGAGCGTATACAGGGTATTCAATGGATAGCAGGTTTATTGATGGTGATTGGATTGTTACTGATATTTGATCCAACCCATTTGGGGAAAGATAGATTCAGTATGTTGCTAGCCGTAATGGGTGGAGTCTCATGGGCAATCGCAGTGATTTTGGCCAAAAAAATGCATCATCGACATCCCAATATGGACTTGATTGCCATGACCGCATGGCAAATGTTATTCGGCTCTATTCCTTTGGTGCTTGTCGCATTTTGGGTAGATGCGCCACCTATTCATTGGAGTGGTATGCTGATTTCAGCAGTGATTTTTAATGCAGTTTTTTGTAATGCCTTAGCCTGGTTGTTATGGCTATATGCCCTCAGACGCTTGGCGGCAGGGGTGGCGAGCATGACCTCTATGTTGGCTCCTTTAATCGGTGTCATCGCCGCTTGGGCGCAATTGGGCGAGGTGCCCAGTGTTTTTGAAGGATGGGGAATGATACTTATCGCGATTGCTTTGGTATTAATTTCATCGCATGCCATACGACAACATCGTGAGATAGACCCTGCGATGGGACAAGATTAAAGCCAGCACAAGTGCTGGCCATGCATATGTTAAAATAAGCGACATTTCGAATAGATATTTTGAGGTAAGCATAAAATGGCAGGGCATTCCAAATGGGCGAATATTCAGCATCGTAAAGGCAGACAAGACGCCAAAAGAGGAAAAATCTTTACGCGTTTGATTAAAGAAATCACAGTCGCTGCGCGTATGGGGGGTGCAGATATTAGCTCTAATCCAAGATTGCGTATGGCAGTAGACAAAGCAAAGTCTGAGTCTATGCCTAAAGACAATATTGAAAATGCGATTAAGCGCGGCACTGGTACATTAGAGGGTGTGAACTATGAAGAAATCCGTTATGAGGGTTACGGCATAGGTGGCGCAGCGGTGATAGTGGATTGTCTAACGGATAATCGTAATCGCGCAGTGGCAGATGTTCGTCATGCCTTTACCAAATATGGCGGTAACCTTGGTACTGACGGCTCAGTCGCTTTTATGTTTACTCACTGTGGCAGTATCGTTTTTGCGCCTGGTACTAGCGAGGAGCAAGTGATGGAAGCTGCACTCGAGGCCGGTGCTGAGGATGTGATCAATAATGATGACGGCAGTATTGAAGTGATCACCGCCCCAAATGAATTTGATGCAGTAAAACAAGCATTACAAACGGCAGGTCTGACGCCCGTATTGGCGGAGGTCACCATGAAGGCGAGCAACGATACTGTATTGGCGGGTGAAGAAGGCATTAAGATGCAAAAACTGCTGGATGCTTTGGATGATTTGGATGATGTGCAAGAGGTGTACACCTCTGCCGTTATAGAGGATTAATTTGCATACTGATTCAGCACCAGCGAGTATCAAAATTCTTGGGATAGATCCGGGGTTGAGGCTCACTGGTTTTGGAGTCATAGAAAAACGAGGCGAGAAGCTACACTATATCGCCAGTGGCACGATTAAAACTGAACGCGTAAAAACCGATGAACGTGAATTGTTGCCAGCACGTATTAAAGTCATTGTGGATAGTTTGTTCGAGGTGATAGACAGTTATCAACCACAAGAAGTCGCGATTGAAAAAGTATTCGTGAACGTAAATCCTCAATCTACACTGTTACTGGGTCAGGCGCGTGGAGCGGCGATTAGTGCTGCAGTCATACGCAATTTAAAGGTCGCTGAATATACAGCCTTGCAGGTCAAACAGTCAGTCGTAGGTAATGGACATGCACAAAAGCAACAAGTGCAAGAAATGGTCAAACGTTTATTACTACTTCCCGGCTTACCCCAACCTGATTCGGCTGATGCTTTGGCGTGTGCAATATGCCATGCGCATGGTGGACAGGGTTTGGGGCATTTAGCCACAGCAGGTTTTAGAGTTCGAGGTGGACGCTTAATATGATTGCAAGATTGTACGGAAAATTACTACAGAAGACACCTCCACTCGTCTTGATTGATTGCCAAGGTGTAGGCTATGAATGTGAAGTGCCGATGAGTACCTTCTATCAATTACCAGCAATAGGCGAAACGATTACCTTGATGACGCACTTTGTGGTGCGCGAAGATGCGCAATTATTGTATGGTTTTGCTACTGAGCGTGAGCGCACCGCTTTTAGGCAATTACTCAAAGTGAATGGTATTGGTGCAAAATCAGCGCTTTCTATCTTGAGTGGCTTATCGGTAGAAGATTTATCCAATGCCATCGCCTTGCAGGAAGTTGGACTGCTTACCCGCATACCAGGCATAGGTAAAAAAACTGCCGAACGTTTGTTGTTAGAGCTAAAAGACAAATTTCTACCGGAAGCCATTACCTTGGCATCGGGTGCTAAAGCCATTGGCAATGATGTGCTCAACGCTTTATTGGCACTAGGCTATAGCGAAAAAGAATCCTTGCTCGCCGTGAAGCAATTAGGCGATGATTTAGATGTTTCAGAAGGTATACGCCAAGCGCTTAAAATGTTAGCCAAATCATGATTGAAAACGACAGACTGATTGCCCCGGAAGCTGCAACCCCTCAAGAGGATAGTCTTGAACGTGCGCTTAGACCTAAGGTGCTGGACGAGTACGTTGGGCAAGAAAAGGCGCGTGGGCAGTTGGAGATTTTTATCAATGCCGCGCGCAGTCGCGCCGAAGCCCTAGACCATGTTCTTCTGTTTGGCCCCCCAGGTTTAGGTAAAACTACTTTGGCCCATATCATTGCCAAAGAAATGGGCGTCAATTTGAAACAAACCTCAGGTCCCGTGCTGGAACGAGCAGGTGATCTGGCAGCTATGCTGACCAATCTTGAACCGAATGATGTATTGTTTATCGATGAGATACACCGTCTCTCACCCGTGGTCGAAGAAATTCTCTACCCAGCGATGGAGGACTACAGATTAGACATCATGATAGGTGAAGGTCCTGCCGCTCGTTCCGTACGCCTAGATTTGCCCCCATTCACTTTGGTCGGTGCTACCACGCGGGCAGGGATGTTAACCAATCCATTGCGCGATCGTTTTGGTATCGTATCCCGTCTTGAATTTTATTCTCAAGACGAATTAGCCAAAATTGTGACACGTTCGGCTTCATTGCTGGAAGTTGATATCCAGCAAGACGGAGCCCTTGAAATTGCCAAACGATCCAGAGGTACTCCGCGTATCGCCAATAGATTATTGCGTCGAGTGCGTGACTTCGCTCAGGTTAAATCTGATGGTATCGTCAGTGCAGACATCGCTGATCAAGCACTCAAAATGTTGGATATTGATGCCTTGGGTTTTGATGTGATGGACAGAAAACTTTTGCATTCAGTATTAGAGAAATTCAACGGAGGCCCAGTAGGATTAGATAATCTTGCGGCAGCTATTGGAGAAGAGCGTGACACTATCGAAGATGTCCTTGAACCCTATTTAATCCAGCAAGGTTATTTAATGCGTACTCCTCGAGGCCGAGTGGCAACACGTTTGGCTTATGAACACTTTGGACTGCCTTTACCACAAGCTTTATCTAGTGGAGATTTATGGGCGGCGGAGACAGAGTAGCCATGCAATTTATGTGGCCAGTTCGTGTTTATTATGAAGATACCGATGCTGGTGGCGTGGTCTATCATAGCCAATATCTAAATTATATGGAGCGTGCGCGTACCGAGTGGTTGCGCAGCCTAGGTTTGGCGCAAACCGAAATTCGTGAGCAGCATGGTATCGTATTTGTCGTGCGACAAATGCAGATTCAGTTTCATAAACCGGCAAGGTTTGATGACGCTTTGCAAGTTAGTACCGGGCTATCCCAACGCAATGGGGCTAGCTTAAAATTCAGCCAAAAAATTTTACGCGAGGATGAAGTTTTGATAGCTGCAGATGTTGAGGTTGTTTGCGTGGCCTTAGATAAATTCAAACCTGCGCGTATCCCTGCAACAATGTTAGCGCGTTTAGACAGTATTCCTTTAATCAATCAAGCCTGAAATATGGAGTAAGCATAATGGCAAGCCCTGTTAGTTCTAATTTGTCTTTAGGTTCAGACTTATCCCTGATTACCTTAATTACTGGTGCTAGTGTACCAGTGCAAATTGTGATGATTTTGTTATTGATGGTTTCAGTTATTTCGTGGTGGTATATCTTTATAAAAATGATGACGCTGCAACGTGCTGAAAAAGAGGCCGAAAACTTCGAGAATACTTTTTGGATGGGTGGTGATTTGAACAAGCTCTACGATGGGCTCACTCAAGGTCGAAATAAACCACATGGAATGTCGAGTATTTTTGAAGCAGGGTTTAAAGAGTTTTTACGTCTTAAGCAACAAGGTGGTATGGAAGTCAGTGCGGTCATGGAAGGTGCAAGACGTGCCATGCGCGCAGCCTATAATCGAGAGATGGATGATTTGGATTCCCATTTACCCTTTCTTGCGTCAGTTGGTTCGGTCAGCCCCTATATCGGTTTGTTTGGAACTGTATGGGGGATTATGAATGCGTTTAGGGGTTTGGCTAATATGGCACAAGCTACGCTTACCCATGTGGCGCCCGGTATCGCTGAAGCACTGATTGCTACCGCGATTGGTTTGTTTGCGGCGATTCCTGCGGTGATTGCATATAATCGTTTTGCTTCCTCCGTTGATCGCTTGGCAGTTCGTTATGAGAGTTTCATTGAGGAGTTCACCAATATCTTGCAACGCAAGGGTTAATCATGAGCAGACAACGCAAAAGACGCATGATGAATCAAATCAATGTTGTGCCTTATATTGATGTAACGTTGGTATTGTTGGTCATTTTTATGGTCACTGCGCCCATGACAAATCCCGGTGTAGTGGAATTGCCCAAGGTGGGAAGTGACATCCTTAAGCCTCAAACCACTCCATCTGTGATTACAATCGAAGCCAATGGCAAGGTACGATTTGATGATAAGGAATATGCGAATGATCAATTGCTGGTAAAAATCAAGCAAGAGATTCATAAACAGCCGGATAAGTCTTTTGTGATTAGCGCCGACAAAAAAGTAAGCTATGACAAAGTGGTGTCTGTACTCGAATTGCTCAAAAAATCTGGTGCCAAAGTTGGATTATTACTGAATCCTAGTTAGATCATTTAGATGATTAGAAAACACGAAAAACCAATTGCTTTGCGTGCCGGTATTATGACCATGTTGGTTCATGGCATTCTATTGCTGCTATTGTTTTTCTCCATACATTGGAAATCTGTACAACCAATGCAAATTGCTACAGTAGAGCTTTGGGATCATTTGCCATCACATCCCATAGTTACGCCAGCTCCCGAGCCAGAAGTTAAGCCAGAACCTAAAGTGGAGGTGAAACCTGAACCTCAGGTGGAGCCTGAACCTCCTGCAAAGGTCGATATTCAGGTGAAAAAAAATCCAGTTAAGCCAGAGCCAAAAGTAGAAATTAAAAAGAAAGAAATTGAAAAAAAACCTGAGCCATTAAAAGTTGAAAAAAAATCTGATGAAGATCTAAAGAAATTACAAGAATCAATGCTGAAAGAAGATACCCAATTAAATAAGCAAGATAAACCCAAAAGCTCGCCTGCTGCAGAGGTAAAAAGTAATGTAGCGGTTCAGGGCTCAACCACAGACACGAGTGAAATGGCCAAATATATTGGGTTAATTACCGCGCAAATTAAGCAACACGTAAATCCGCAGGTGTGCGGGAATGGAAAACCAGAATTGCAGTTTGTTATTAGTTTGATGCCTACTGGATATTTGATAGGTAAGCCAAAATTGAGTGTAAGTAACGCAACCGCGGCTTGTAATGAGGCAGTCGAACGAGCCATTTTAGAGTCACAACCACTGCCAGTACCCAAACAAGCCGACTTATTTAGTCAGTTTAGAGAGCTCAAGCTAAAATTTAGGCCAAATGAAGAATAGTTTGTTTGGTAAAATGATAATGAAATTAAAAAACCTCATTAAAGTAAAAATATCTGTACTATGAAAAAGTATCTATTGTTATTGTGCTTTAACTTACTTGTTCTATTCTCTAATTCAGCTAGAGCTGATCTAACGATAGAAATCGTAGGCGGCGCTGCTAATCAAATCCCTATTGCGGTAGCACCATTTCAAGCCCAAGATCATAAGACCAATAGCAACACAATCTCTGCTATCGTTGAAGCAGACCTAAATCGTTGCGGCTTGTTCAAAACTTTAGATACTCGCGGAATTAACACGATTCCTCATAGTCCAGCCGAAATCAACTTTTCTGATTGGACTGCCATACAGGCTCAAACTTTGACCATCGGCACGGTAGAACCGATTTCGGGTAATCGCTTGCGTGTTACTTTCCGACTGTTCGATGTGTTGAGGCAAACCCAGTTATTGGGCATGGAGTTCAATATTTCTCAAGCTCAGCAAAGGGTCACAGCACATAAAATTGCAGATATGATTTACGAGAAATTAATTGGTGAGCCGGGTGATTTTGCTACAAAAATTGCCTATGTTGCTAAGACATCCAATAAATATCTGTTGCAAGTTGCAGACGCAGATGGCTTTGCTGTTCAAACTATTGTGACTTCGCAAGAACCCCTTATTTCACCCAGTTGGTCTCCTGATGGGACTAAACTTGCTTATGTATCATTTGAAAAAAAGAAGCCTGTCATTTATGTGCAATCACTGTTGACAGGGCAACGCAGTATTCTTGCAAATTTTAAAGGCAATAATAGTGCGCCCGCTTGGTCACCTGATGGTTCAAAGATTGCGATTGTTTTAACTTACAGTGCCAACTCACAAATTTATGTAATTAATGTTGATGGTTCTGGATTAAAAAAACTTTCATCCAATAATGCGATTGAGACTGAACCAGCTTGGTCAGCAGACGGTAATTTGCTGTATTTCACATCTAACCGAGGTGGTGCGCCACAAATATATTCAATGCCTGTCAGTGGAGGAGAGGCAAAGCGTGTTACCTTCGAGGGTGGCTACAATGTGAGTCCTCATATTTCCAGCAACGGCAAATTGCTGACCTACATTAAGCAAGTGCCCGAAGGGTTTAGAGTGGCTGTGATGGATTTGCAGAATGGTTTAGGTCAAGTATTGGGCAATAATTCTGAGGATGAGTCACCAAGTTTCTCGCCTAATGGGCGTATGATTTTGTATGCTAGCAAAATTCGCGGCAAGGGCACTTTGGCAGCCGTATCAACTGACGGTAAAATAAAACAAACGTTTACTGATACTGGCGTCGATATTCGGGAACCCTCTTGGGGACCTCGAGTCAACTAGTATATGTGTAGTTGTTTTGGTGATTGTGTAAAAGTTTTTTATGTTTGTTAAGGAGAGAATGATGAATAAAAAGTTAATTATTAGTGCGGTATTGTTGAGTTTATTGGCTGCCTGTTCCAGTAACACAGTCAAGGATAAGCCTGCTGCACCAGCGCCAGTCACTGAATCTGCACCAGCTCCAGCGCCAGCAGCAGAAAATGCGGCTGATACTAGCTCTGCTAAGTCCAGCGATGTGGCTTACAACCCACTTAAAGATCCAAATAATATCTTGTCTAAACGCACGATTTATTTTGATTTCGACAAGGATGAAGTCAAAGCAGAATATCGTGATCTAGTTGCTGCGCATGGTAAATATGTGGCTGAGCATGCCGGTGCAAAAGTAACATTGCAAGGTGGCGCTGATAACCGCGGTTCAAGAGAGTACAACCTTTCATTGGGTCAACGTCGTTCAGTTTCTGTCAAAAAAGCTATGAACTTAAACGGGGCACCTGATGCGCGTATCGAAACCATTAGTTATGGTGAAGAAAAAGCGCATGATTGCAAAGACGAAACCTGTTTCCAACAAGATCGTCGTGTTGATATCGTTTACGATAACGACTAAGTCTTAAGTGATTGCTTTAAATGTTTTAGCCCGTAGATTATTCGGGCAAATCACAGCAGTTCTTTGCTTACTGGTATTTTCCGGAAACGCTTCGGCGTTTCTGGAAGATTCTGGTGCTCGCAAAGATATCAAAGATCTTCAAGAAAAAACTGACCAACAAAGTTTACAAGTTAAGAACCAAATCCAAGAATTAATCAGCAGTATTAAATCTTTAGAAAATCGCCTTCAAGGCGTAGAACTCACCATACAAAGTCAAGCATTGATGGATTTACTCGCCCAAGTGGAGAGAGTCAGTGGACAAATTAGTTTTTTGAAAGGTGATCTAGAAGTTATTCAGCATCACCTCGATCAGGCGCTACAGAGAGAGAAGTCTCTGTATGAAGATATTGATAGTCGCCTTAAGAAATTAGAAGCAGCTGCAGCAAGCCAGCAAACTCAGGCTGCTGCAACGCCTGCCCCTGCAGCCAATCCTGAAGGCGCCTCCCAGGCTGCTGAAACCAAGCAATTTAATGACGCAATGACACAACTGAATGAGGGGCAGTTTAAACTTGCTTTTGAGAGTTTTAATCAGTTTATTCAAGCCAACCCATCCAGCAAACTGCTGCCGGAAGCTCAGTATCATCTTGCTTTGAGCCAGTTTTCACTAAAAAACTTCAAGGCGGCGATGCTGACTCAGCAAAAATTAATTAGCCTTTATCCTGAGAGTACCCGCATAGCAGACGCAAAAATGATGGTCGCTAACTGCCAAATACAACTTTCTGATATTCAATCTGCCAAGCAAACTTTGCGAGATTTGATTGCGCAGCATCCGGATAGCGAAGTGATTCCGGTCGCAAAAAAACGTCTCGCTGTACTCAACTCACTAAAAAAATAACTTTGGCTTGAGCCGTCATGTCCTTACGTATTCATGAAATCTTTTTCTCACTGCAAGGTGAGTCCTCTCGTATCGGTTTCCCCACTATCTTTATTCGTCTGACGGGTTGCCCGTTACGTTGCCAGTACTGCGATACCGAATATGCATTTCGTGGCGGTAACATGATGACCGAGCAAGAAATCTTGCAAGCCATAGCACAATATCCATGCAAAACCGTATGTGTCACTGGGGGTGAGCCTTTGGCGCAAAAAGCATGTTTTGGTTTGCTGTCAACATTAGCGGATGCTGGATATCAAGTCTCTCTTGAGACGAGTGGGGCTATGGATATTGCTGAAGTCGACGCACGCGTCTTGGTGGTGATGGATATCAAAACGCCAGATTCTGCTGAGGTGGAAAAAAATCTATGGGGCAATATTCAGCACTTGAAACCTAGCGACGAGATTAAATTTGTCATTTGTTCTCGTGCCGATTTTGATTGGGCTGTGCAATGTATTGCGCAATATCAGTTACAACAATTCCCGCTTATTTTTTCCCCTAGCTATCATCAGATTCAAGCACAAGATTTGGCCGAATGGTTGCTGCAAAGTGGTCTGCCAGCGAGGATGCAGGTGCAGTTGCATAAAATTCTATGGGGCGAAAAGCAAGGGGTCTAGTCATGAAGAAAGCGGTGATACTACTCTCTGGCGGGTTGGATTCGACGACGGTATTGGCGATTGCCAAGTCGCAAGGATTTGCCTGTTACTGCTTGAGTGTGGATTATCATCAGCGTCATATTGCTGAATTACAAGCCGCACAGCGGGTAGCCAAGGCGATGGGTGCCGCACAACACCATACTATACAACTAGACATGTCTTTTTTTGGAGGCTCCGCCCTCACTGATAGCCATATTGCAGTCCCGGAGTCGCCAACAGAGGGTATTCCAGTCACTTATGTGCCTGCTAGAAATACCATCATGCTCTCCATGGCATTGGCTTGGGCCGAGGTATTACAAGCCCAAGATATCTTTGTGGGAATCAATGCACTCGATTATTCTGGCTATCCAGATTGCCGACCCGAATATATTCAGGCGTTCCAACAGATGGCAAATCTAGCTACAAAAACCGCTGTTGAGGGTAAACAAATTAATATTCACAGTCCGCTAATAGACATGACCAAAGCAGAGATTATTAAAACTGGCGCAGCCTTGGGAGTGGACTACAGTCTGACTGTCTCTTGTTATCAAGCAAATAAAACAGGCGCGGCATGCGGGGTATGTGACTCTTGTCGCTTCCGTAAAGCGGGTTTTGAGCAAGCAGGTGTGCCCGACCCAACGCCTTATCAATCCTAGGGTTGAGTGGCTTGTTGACACTTGAGCTCATGTCTTGAGCAGAAAATGATGAAATTTCATCAATTTGCCTTGCCAAGCAATGACAAAATAACGTAAAATCCGCCCCTTTCCGTAAAACCTACTAGAGTAAAAAATTATGGTCATTATTCGATTAGCCCGTGGTGGCGCGAAGAAAAATCCTTTTTACAGCGTTGTTGTTGCTGATTCTCGCAACAGACGTGATGGCCGCTTTATCGAGCGTGTTGGCTTTTACAGCCCACTTGGTAAAGAAGGTCAAGAAAACTTGCGCTTGGACTCTGCCCGTATTCAATACTGGCGTGATAATGGCGCGCAGTTGTCTGACTGTGTGGCACGTTTGGTAAAAGAACACGCTCAAGGTCCAGAGGGCGAAGCTAAGCGCCGCGCTAAGGACGCTGCGAAAGTGGCTAAAAAGCAAGCTGAAATTGCTGCTAAAGCCGCTGCTGCTGCAAAAGAAGCTGAAGCTGCATTGAAGGCTGAGCAAGAAGCTGCTGCCGCTGCTGCCGCACCTGCTGCTGAAGAAGCACCAGTGGAAGCTGCGCCTGCTGAAGAAGCTGCTCCAGCCGCAGAAGAAGCACCTGCTGCTGACGCTGCACCAGAAGCTGCAGCTGAATAAGATTAGCAACGGTTGTTGCAACCGGAGCAATTGAGTTTGGAAAATATGGTCGTTATGGGGCGCGTGGTCGCCCCATATGGCATTTTAGGCTGGCTAAAAATTCAGCCTAGTACTGAGCTGTTAGACGGTTTGTTAGATTATGACCGTTGGTGGTTGGGACGAGCTGAAGAGACTTTGAAACCTGGCTTAAAAGCCGCGCCATGGCGTGAGTTTGAAGTTGAAACAGCGAAAATTCATGCGGACTTTTTAATCGTTAAATTAGTCGGTGTGAATGATAGAGAAGCTGCGATGGCCCTCAAAAGCCAGCATATTGCGGTTCCCCGAGATGCCTTGCCAGCGTTGTCAGAAGATGAATATTATTGGTCCGATTTGATTGGTATGCAGGTAGTTAACCTGCAACAACAGGCACTTGGGCAGATACAGGATGTGTTTGCTACGGGAGCCAATGATGTGTTGGTGGTAGAAGACAGCACACACAAAAAACAACGTTTGTTGCCGTTTGTTGCACAAACCGTGATTGAGGTGAACACGACAACCGGCGTGGTCACAGTAGATTGGTTAGCTGAGTGGGATTGATGGTATGCAGTTTGATGTAATCACACTGTTTCCCCCTATGTTTACCGCGCTGACTGAGCATGGTATTAGTGCCCGCGCAATAGAGCGTCAGTTGTATCAATGCCATTTGTGGAATCCGCGAGATTTCACTGAGGATGTACATCACACTGTGGATGATAGACCTTATGGTGGTGGCCCAGGTATGGTGATGTTGATTGAGCCCCTTGCGGCGGCGATTAAAGCCGCCAAGGCGCGGCAACAAAAAGACAAAGTCAGTGGTCCTGTGATTCATTTGTCGCCTAGTGGCAAAGCATTGCGTCATGAGGATGTGATGCGATTAAGTAGTTTTTCAGCGCTGACATTATTGTGCAGTCGCTATGAAGGAGTAGACCAGCGCTTGCTGGATACTCAAGTTGATGAGGAATATTCGATAGGAGATTACGTCCTATCTGGTGGCGAGTTACCTGCCATGGTATTAATGGACGCCATCATCCGGCAATTGCCGGGCGCGTTGGGTGATGCTGATTCTGCAGTGCAGGATTCATTTGTAGACGGATTATTAGACTGTCCACATTACACCCGACCAGAGGTATATCAGGGTATGGCCGTGCCTGAAGTATTATTATCAGGACATCATGCCAAGATAAAACAATGGCGACTTCAACAGTCGTTATTGAAAACACGGGATCAACGTCCCGACTTATTGGCCGCAAGGTCTTTAACAAAAGAAGAATCTCGGCTGCTTGCATGTGCAGAGCAGGAACAAGATTCAGATAAATAAAAGGAGTAGTAAAGTGGCAAATATTATTGAAACCCTAGAGAAGGAAGAGATTGCCCGCTTGGGTAAAAATATTCCTCAGTTCGCACCTGGTGACACTGTCGTCGTGGGCGTGAATGTGGTTGAAGGTAACCGTAAGCGTGTACAGGCTTATGAAGGTGTTGTGATTTCTATGCGCAACCGTGGCCTGAATTCCTCATTCGTTGTGCGTAAAATTTCCTCAGGTGAAGGTGTGGAACGTACATTCCAAACATATTCACCGCTGATCGCCAGCATCGAAGTGAAACGTCGTGGTGACGTTCGTCGTAGCAAGTTGTACTACTTGCGTGATCGTTCTGGTAAATCCGCTCGTATTAAAGAAAAACTGCAAGCGCGTGAAAAAGAAATCATGGCGCCAGAAGCAGCAGCTGAATAAGCCAAAGCTCAAACAAGCCCCACTTTTTGTGGGGCTTTTTTTTTGCCTATCAAATCACGATTATTGCGTGAAAATTGTGTTCAACTTGCGCATAATGGACGCTATGTCTCAATCAGATTTATTGCAAGAAGCTGTTATTCCGTCGCCTTTTGGCTCGGTCGTCATCCGCTTCGATCAGACTGGCCGGCTTGCCAGAATCGATTTGTGCTCAATTTCTGCGCCATCCTGTTGTTCTTCGCGCGCCAAAAACTTGGCAAACTCTATCGAGGCCTATCTGATGCAAGCTAGTCTGCTGCAAGTGGATGTGACAGCTATACTAGAAAAGCTAGATGATGGTACTGCTTTTCAGCGCAGAGTCTGGCAAGCCATCGCCCAAATCCCATCCGGCTCAGTAATGAGCTATCAGGATTTAGCGCACAAAGTTGCTTCAGGTGCCCGTGCTGTTGCCAATGCCTGCGGGGCAAATCCTTTGCCGATTTTAATTCCCTGCCATAGGGTAGTGGCGGCAAGGGGATTGGGTGGGTTTATGCAGGGCAGTCCCGAGGGATTGGCCATCAAGCAATGGCTGTTACAACATGAAGGGGTGAACGATGGCTATCGTCTTGCAAGCTGACAATCAGCAAGCATTGGATATGTTTATCGATGCGTTGTGGCTAGAAGAAGGCTTGGCCAAAAATACGCTCGATAGCTACCGCTTAGATATCAGCCAATTTGCCACTTGGTTAGAGCGAGAGCATCAAGGCCGATTATTGCAAGTAGACCAAGCGCAAATCCAACGCTATCTTGCGCATCGAACCCCAATCACCAAAGCTCGCAGTGTGTCTCGCTTAATTGCCAGTTTGCGGCGATTTTACCGCTACTATTTGCGCGAAAATCGGATTAGCAAAGATCCTAGTGCCTTGATAGAGGCACCCAAGTTGCCACGCTCTCTGCCCAAAAGTTTGAATGAAGAAGAAGTTGAATCCCTATTAGCTGCTCCCGACATACATCAAATCATCGGTATGCGCGACAAAGCTATGTTGGAACTGTTGTATGCCAGTGGTTTGCGGGTGAGTGAATTAGTGGGCATGAAAGTGATGGAGGTGAGCCTTAATGAGGGCGTCGTGCGGGTGACGGGCAAAGGCAGTAAAACGCGTTTAGTGCCTATGGGCGAAGTGGCGGTTGAATGGATACAACGCTATATGCAAGAGGCACGGCCGCAAATTTTGCAACAGCGTCTATCCGATGCTTTGTTCGTTACGCAACGTGGCGACGCCATGACGCGTCAAGCTTTTTGGTATTTGATTAAACGTTATGCGTTACAAGCCGGCATACGCAAACAACTCTCCCCACATGTATTGCGTCATGCTTTCGCGACACATTTATTAAATCATGGTGCTGATTTGCGCGTGGTTCAGATGCTTTTGGGGCATGCAGATATCTCGACCACACAAATCTACACGCATGTCGCGCGTGAGCGTTTGAAACAGTTGCATAGCGTGCACCATCCACGCGGCTGATCAAGCTTGATGGCGTTGACCTCTTTCCATTATGACCCCCACCGCTTTTGCAGAACGCAAAATATTGGGTTTGCTAATTTTAATGCGCACCCAAGGGGCTTTGAAATCTTGCAGGATATGTTGGCAAATCTGTTCCGCCATAGTTTCGACCAACTTAAAAGTTTGTTCTCCCAGCAATCTTTCTACCATGGCACAGACCTCACCATAATCAATCGTGTCTTGAATATTGTCTGAGTTGAAATTCGCGTGATTAGGAAGCGCGATTTCAATGTCTATCAGCACGCTTTGTGGTAATAGTCGCTCCCAATCAGGCACGCCCAATTTGGTTTTGACTTTGAGGTCTTGAATAAAAATACTGTTCATCGCACTAAACTAGCTTTCTCTCATGGTGGTGACTTGGGGTGATGGTTTACAATAAGATTTTATCTCCTGATGATTGTAGAGTAGAACATCATGAATGAGCTAGGTTTTATTGACGTGAATCCGATTGCAGTCGTACAAATTATTGCAGCCTATTTATTGGGCTCGATTGCATTTGGCATCGTGGTCAGTCGGATATTTGGTTTGCCAGATCCACGCACCGTGGGGTCTGGTAATCCCGGCGCCACCAATGTGTTGCGTAGCGGAAAAAAAGCCGCAGCTGCACTCACCTTGTTAGGGGATACTTTTAAAGGCTGGTTTCCTGTTTGGTTGGTGATGCAACCTGATGGCGGAGTGTTATGGATTACCAGCGCTGTCGCGATAGCTGTGTTCGTGGGTCATCTTTATCCCGTATTTTATAAATTCAAAGGGGGTAAAGGAGTTGCGACTGCCTTGGGCGTGATTTTGGCATTATCTGTACCCTTGGCTTTTGCAGTATTACTTACCTGGCTGTTGGTGTTTGCGTTGAGCAAATACTCTTCTTTGGCAGCGCTTTCTGCAGCGGTCTTAGCACCAGTGTTCGCTTGGTATTTATTGCCCTATCAGGATTTGGAATTGGTGATAGCGTTTATCTCATTGATGCTGATTTGGCGTCATCGCAGCAATATACAAAAATTATTGGCAGGAACAGAGGCTGGTTTTGGCAAAAAATAAAATCCCTAAGCTGGATTTAAATCCGCCAAATCCCAGCGTGGTTTTACCGAGAAAGCACTTTCTTTAATCATATTGTGATTGGCACGCATAGCTCCAGCAAAGGCAATCATGGCGCCATTGTCGGTGCAAAACTCGATGCGCGGATAGTGGACTTGCGCGCCTGCTTGCTGGGCACGAGCACTCAGCTTTTCTCTAAGACGTCGATTGGCGCCAACCCCACCGGAAACTATTAATTGCGACATGCCATTCTGTTTCAAGGCAAGCAAACATTTATGCGCCAATACGTCAGTCACTGCTTCTTGAAATTCATAGGCGATGTCCGCGCGCGTTTGCGTATCTAAAGGTGCCGCTTGATTTTGTATCAGTGTCAAAACCGCAGTCTTGAGTCCACTGAAACTAAAATTTAAATCACTGCTATGCAACATAGACCTAGGCAATTTAAATCGATCTGGTCGACCTTGTTCAGCTAATTTAGCCAGTGCTGGACCGCCAGGATAGCCAAGCTCCAGTAGTTTGGCAGTCTTATCAAAAGCTTCCCCTGCTGCATCATCAAGCGTATCCCCAAGCAAGCGATATTCGCCTATGCCTTGCACTTGCATGAGCTGCGTATGCCCACCAGATACCAATAAAGCCACAAAAGGAAAGGCCGGGGCGTCGGCTTCAAGCAGCGGGGCTAATAAATGACCCTCAAGATGATGAACGGGGATGGCGGGGATGTTCAGACTAAATGCCAGAGCGTTGGCAACACTGGTGCCAACCAATAAAGCCCCTGACAAGCCTGGGCCTTGTGTGTAGGCAATAGCATGCAGGTCGGACAGCGATTTGTTGGCTTGTTGTAAAGTGTGAGTAAGTAGAGGGAGTACTCGCTTAATATGGTCGCGCGAGGCTAATTCTGGCACTACCCCGCCATATTCAGCATGCATTTCCACTTGTGAATGCAGGGCGTGCGCCAAAAGGCCGTGTTGTGTGTCATACAGGGCGACACCAGTTTCATCACAAGAAGATTCAATCCCTAAAATCAGCATGGCTGTTCGCTCAGCGATAAACAAAGGCGAAATTATTGCATATCTTGTTGATTAATTACTCTCATGTCGCTAGAATGTCGCACTTTTCTAAGCAAGTAACGGAACCGATTGTTATGACCACAGTTCGTGTGAAAGAGAATGAGCCATTTGACGTAGCGCTACGTCGTTTCAAGCGTTTGATTGAAAAGACTGGTTTGCTAACCGATTTGCGTGCCCGTGAGTTCTATGAGAAACCAACATGGGAACGTAAGCGTAAAGCAGCAGCTGCTGTAAAACGTCACTATCGCCGCATTCGTAGCCAAACACTGGCACCTAAACTCTACTAAACCTTTTAGCAGAGCCTTCTCGTGTCGTTAAAGACGCGTATTACCGAAGATATGAAAAACGCCATGCGCGCCAAGGAAACGGCGCGTCTTGGCGCTATTCGCCTTTTGCAAGCTGCTATCAAGCAGCGCGAAGTAGATGACCGTATCGAGCTGAATGACCAACAAATCATCGAAACCATAGAAAAGATGCTGAAACAGCGTCGTGACTCTATTAGCCAATACGAAGCTGCACAGCGCCATGATTTAGCTGACGCAGAAAAATTTGAGGTAGAGGTTTTGCAAGCTTACTTGCCGGCACAACTGAGTGAAGATGAGATTGCTCAAATTATTGCGCAAGCCATTACTGACAGCGGCGCACAAGGCATGCAAGAAATGGGCAAGGTGATGGCTTTGGTTAAACCTCAAGTGGTGGGTCGAGCCGATATGGGTAAAATTTCCGGGCTGATTAAAGCAAAACTCGGTTAAATCTGAACGATTTGGCTTACAATTTAGAGGAGCGCAAGCTCCTTTTTTATTTCTAACGGTGCATTCTCAACAAGCTAATGACAAGCCATGATTCCAGATAGCTTTATCCAAGAACTGGTCAATCGTATCGACATTGTTGATTTGATAGACAAAAGCGTACCGCTTAAAAAAGCCGGTGCCAATTACATGGCTTGCTGTCCATTTCACCAAGAAAAATCCCCATCCTTTACCGTCAGCCCAAGCAAGCAGTTCTATCACTGCTTTGGTTGTGGGGCGCATGGCACAGCCATCGGATTTTTGATGGAATATTTAGGTTTAAGCTTTATTGAGGCGGTACAAGAACTGGCGAAGCAAGTCGGTATGGTCGTGCCACAACAAACCCGTGATGCTCAACAAGTAGCCGAGCAAAAAGCAGTGAGTATGGGCTTGTTGGATGTGCTACAAAAAGCCAATGAGTTTTATCGTATGCAATTAAAACAGTCTCCCGCAGCGATTGAATATCTGAAAAACCGAGGCTTAACAGGTCAAATTGCAGCGCGCTTTCAAATTGGCTATGCCCCGCAGGGTTGGCAAAATTTACAGACAGTATTCAAACAGTACGATGCTGAGGTGTTGGACACAGCAGGGCTTGTGGTGAGTAACGAGCAAGGCAAGCGATACGACAGATTTCGCCATCGGATTATGTTCCCCATTCATGATCAAAAGGGTCAGGTAGTCGGGTTTGGTGGTCGCATCATCAATCCAGAGGACAGTCCCAAATATTACAACTCACCAGAAACCCCAGTATTCCAAAAGGGGCGTGAATTATATGGCTTGTTTTTGGCGCGTCGCGCCATCCGCGATGCCGGTAAAGTGTTGGTGGTAGAGGGCTATATGGATGTCGTTGCCTTGGCGCAATACGGCATAGACTATGCTGTCGCTGCTTTGGGAACGGCAACTACGCCATTTCATATCAGTAAATTATTACGCCACACCGACCATATCATCTTCTGTTTCGACGGCGACAATGCAGGTCGAAGCGCAGCTTGGCGAGCTGCGATGAATGCATTGCCAGCGCTGACAGATGGACTGCGCCTAAGCTTTTTATTCTTGCCTGCTGAGCATGACCCTGACAGTTATGTGCGTGAACACGGCAAACCTGCCTTCGAGCAGATGATGCAACAAGCCATGCCTTTGTCACAGTATTTATTGCAAACCTTGACGCAAGACAATGCGCTGACCGCGCAAGAGGATAAGGTTAAGTTTCTTAAGCAGGTGGAACCTATACTGCAACAAATCCGCGCAGGAAAATTTCGTTTATTATTAGAAAAATCTGTGGCGGATATGGTGGGGCTTACCGTCCCCGCTTTGCGAGAGCATATTCGCCCTGCTGCGCGTAGCCAAGAGAGTAACAAAGCGCCACAGAAACTACAGCGCAAAGCGTTCTCGCTGGCACGTAGGATGTTACTCATTTTGTTGCAGTTCCCTGAGCTGGCTAAAGCAGAAGATTTGACTGTGTTGCAGCGCGATGAGCCCGAACAAGGTTTGCTGGCATTAGCGATTGAAACTGCCATACAATTTCCACAGTCAAACGCAGGTAGTTTGTTGATGCATATGCAGTCAGCCATGAGCGAATCGATTTCATCTGCCTTGCATCATGATGTTGCTTTGACCGACAAAAACCCTGATATGACGCAGGAATATTTGGCGGGTATGGAAAATTTGCGTAGAGGATACCAAGAAAAATCGCGTGAAGAACTACTGAAAAAACCTTTGAGTGCGCTGACCGAAGAGGAAAAAGCCATACTCAAAAAAAGGTGATTCCTCAAATTAGAGAGTGGTTTTGTGATATAATATAAGGCTTTCCGCAGTTTTTACGAACTTTCGGCATAGAGGTAGTGATGGCAAAAGACATGGCAAAAGATAAAGACCTAGCAAACAAAGAATCCCACAACGATCAGGAACAACAGTTAGACGGCCGTGCACGTCTAAAGATGTTGATAGTGCTGGGTAAGGAGCGAGGCTACCTGACCTATGCAGAGATCAATGACCATTTGCCGGATGATGTTCAAGATTCTGAACAAATAGATAGCATCATTGGCATGATTAATGACATGGGGATTCAGGTTTACGAAGAAGCACCTGACGCCGAAGTGTTATTGATGTCTGATGCCCCTCCAGCAGTGGCAGATGAAGACGCTGCTGAAGAAGCAGAACAAGCCTTGGCCACAGTTGATTCTGAATTTGGCCGCACCACCGATCCTGTGCGTATGTATATGCGCGAAATGGGGACCGTAGATTTGCTGACACGCGAGGGTGAAATTGAAATCGCCAAGCGTATTGAAGATGGTCTCAAGCATATGGTGCAAGCCATTGCAGTTTGCCCCACCACGATTACCGAGTTGCTTGCGCTGATTGAAAAGGTCGAAAAAGACGAATTAAGCGTAGATGAATTGGTAGACGGTTTAATCGATGCTGATATGGGCATGGATGATGTGATTGCATCGGCCTCTGAGGACGAAGACGCTGATGTAGAAGAAGAGGACGAAGAAGATGATGATGACGGTGCAAAATCCGCTGCCATCTCTGCCGAAGCGTTAGCCAAACTTAAACAAGAAGTATTAACACGCTTTGTTGATATCCGTGATGCTCACCAAAAGATGAGCAAAATATTGGCTGATAAAGGCTCTCAGGATAAGAAATACCAAGAGTTACAAGCCCAAATTTTAGAAGCGCTGACGGTTTTCCGTTTCTCTGCAAAACAAGTTGAAGCCTTGTGCGACCAAGTAAGAACCATGGTGGACGAAATCCGTGGTCACGAGCGCAAGATTATGGATTTCTGCGTAGATAAATCTGGCATGCCTCGTCAGCACTTTATTAAATCATTCCCTGGTAATGAATGTGATATGGAATGGTTAAATCGTGAGCTGGCAGTGGATAAGCCTTATGTTCAGAAATTGGCACGCTTTACCCATTCTATTCAAGATCAACAACAACGTTTGTTGGACATTCAAACCCGTGTTGGAATCCCCATCAAAGAGTTGAAAGAAATCAACAAACAAATGACCACAGGTGAAGCAAGAGCCCGCCGTGCGAAACGCGAAATGATTGAGGCCAACTTGCGTTTGGTCATCTCTATCGCTAAGAAATACACCAACCGTGGCTTGCAGTTCCTCGACTTGATTCAAGAAGGCAATATCGGCTTGATGAAAGCGGTGGATAAGTTTGAGTATCGTCGTGGATACAAATTCTCGACTTATGCAACTTGGTGGATACGTCAGGCGATTACTCGTTCTATCGCTGACCAAGCGCGCACTATCCGTATCCCTGTGCATATGATTGAAACCATCAATAAGATGAATCGTATTAGCCGTCAGATTCTGCAAGAAACAGGCTTAGAGCCTGATCCAGCAACATTGGCAGAAAAGATGGAAATGCCAGAAGACAAAATTCGTAAGATCCTAAAAATCAGCAAAGAGCCGATTTCTATGGAAACCCCAATCGGTGATGATGATGACTCCCATTTGGGTGACTTTATTGAAGACAGTGTTACTTTGGCACCTGTTGACGCGGCGGTTTATGCCAGTTTGCGTGACGCAACCAAAGAGGTATTGGAATCACTCACACCACGTGAAGCAAAAGTCTTGCGTATGCGTTTTGGTATTGAGATGAATACTGACCATACCTTAGAGGAAGTGGGTAAACAGTTTGATGTGACGCGTGAGCGTATTCGTCAGATAGAAGCTAAGGCTTTGCGTAAATTGCGCCATCCAACACGTTCTGAGCGCCTACGTAGTTTCTTGGAGAATGGTCAGGATTAATCAGTTTCGGGCCTATAGCTCAGTTGGTTAGAGCAGAGGACTCATAATCCTTTGGTCCCAGGTTCAAGTCCTGGTGGGCCCACCAAATGACCCCAGTTAGTAATAACTGGGGTTTTTTATTGCCTCATTTTTGTGTAATCAGTAATAGTTTTAATGGGTCAATTTTGTCACCTTTTAGCATGGTTTTAAAATGCAAGTATATATTAGGAGGCCAACTAAAAAAAAAGAAAAGCATCGATAAGACAGTCGGACTTTTTTTAGCGAGAAACTTGGCGCATGGTGACAAATTCTTCAGCGGTACTGGGGTGTATACCAAGCGTTGCATCAAAGTGGGCTTTAGTAGCCCCAGCTGTCATAGCAATCGCAAGTCCCTGAATAATCTCTGCTGCTGCATCCCCCACCATATGTGTACCTACGACCAAATCATTAGAAGTTTGCACAATCAACTTCATCCAAACGCGATCTGATAAGCCTGAAAGCGTATGCTTCATTGGTCTGAACTGCGTGGTAAATATTTTGAGATCTTGACCATATTTTTGTATGGCCTGTTCTTCAGTAAGTCCCACGCAGGCATATTCAGGATGAGAAAAAATCGCAGTCGGTATATTGGCAGGTGCTGGTTTGGCACTATCGCTATAAATCAGATTGACCCAACGGCTGGCATCAGCCAAAGCTAAGGGGGTTAACTGTATACTATTTGCCACATCCCCCAAGGCGTAAATGCTGGCAATATTGCTTTGATAATGCTCGTTTACTCGAATCCGCCCATCTTGCTCACACGCCAAACCTAAAGCGGATAATCCCAATTGATGGGTATTAGCGCGTCTGCCAGTGGCAAACAGCACAGCATGCGTTGCCAAGATTTGCCCATCATCAAGCATTAACTCGAGTTGCTGATGGGATTGCTTGATTGAGACTAGACGTCTCTCGCTAAGAATATTGATGCCCTGGTGCGACATTTGTTGCGAAATAAATGCTCTGGCCTCTTGGTCAAAACCGTTCAATATCAGTGGATATTTATCGATGAGGGTGATTTTTACCCCCAGCCTGTGCAATATACCGGCAAACTCCACACCGATATAACCTGCGCCAACAATGGTCATCGATGGCGGAAGCTGGTCTAGATAAAAGATATCATCAGACACCATGCCAAATTGCTTGCCGGGAATATCGGGTATGTTGGGACTAGCCCCCGTGGCGATCAAGATACGCTCAGCAGAATAATGTTTACCTTCTACGCTGACTTGTCTGGGACCAGTTATTTCCGCGTGCCCCTCAATTAGGGTAGCCCCCGATTCGCGCAGCATTTTTTCATAGATGCTTTGTAATCGAGCGATTTCTTTATTTTTATTTTCGACCAGTGTTTGCCAGTTAAATTGTGGATTTAATCCTTGCCATCCAAAGCCTGCAGAGGCTTTGAATTGCTCGGCAAAATCTGCAGCATAGACGAATAATTTTTTGGGTACGCAGCCTATATTGACGCAAGTCCCACCATAAAAACGTTGCTCGCAAATAGCCACTTTTTTGCCCAAGCCAGCGGCTGTGCGTGCCGCTCGTACTCCACCCGAGCCAGCCCCAATCACAATTAAATCAAAATCATAGGCTGACATTAATAAGCACTTCTGGCATGGTTGGGTTGATCAGGCCTTAGGTCGAAGGCAATGCAAATACGCTCCTCATCTGAGGAGAAAGGAATCGTTCTATGAAACAGCGACGAAGGAAACAGGACGATGTCGCCTACGTTCGGGACGACATGCGCGACAGGAAAGTTTTGGTGTTTTTGCGGGTAAGCGTCACCATGTGTGCCATATTCAAAAGCGCCTTCATCAGGCGACTGTTTGTTTTTGGGCATGGCCAAATACACCGCGCCACTAATCCAGCCTATTTCATGAATATGTGAATCTAGATGACCCCCCTGACGCATCTTTACATACCATGAGCTAGTGAATTCCAGCTCTTTGGGGAAAGACTTAATCAGCTCACAGTCTGCCCCGGCAAACTTTTCTCGGTACAGCATAAATTGCTGTTTGACCAACTCTGCAAGTTTTCTAAAAGAGGCTTCCGGACGTTTAAATAAATTACCAGCAGACTGTTTACCGTTATGCAACATCCCTTGCACTCGTTCAGCAATCTCGGTGTTATTGATATCGTCTAACAAGGCTTTCAGCAACGAGCTATTTGGCTCAGATAATTCTGGAATGCTGGCTCGGTAGACAAAATCTAGACCATTTTTGCAAAAATTATACGGGTCTTCAGTGCCAAAATTGAGGGCGTAATGCGTAGACAGAGTGGCCATAAAGGGGGCGATATGTGGCCCATTTTTGACCGTCTCATCCAAACGCTTTTTGAAGTCATCAAATCTTTCAGCTTTATAAAGACAGTACATACTGCGTTCGAACCAGTCATCCAACTGGCTGCGCTCAAAAAATTCGACAGCTTCGTCAAAGCGTTTGGCAAGATATAAAAACTCACCCATATTGTAGTTGGCATTTGGATGGTTGGGATTTAAGGCTAATGTTTGTTGATACTGACTGACCGCATCTTGCATATCGCCGCGGTCACGCAATGTTTCACCTAAATTGCAATAGGCGTCGGCATAGTTGGGGAATAGCTTAATCGCTTGTTGGTAACTGTCGATGGCCTCATCCAGCTTGCCTTCATCACGCAAAGCGGTGCCGAGGTTGAAATAGCCACGGGCATCCTTATGTATCGCGAGCGCCTTGCGGTAAAAGACAATGGCTTGAGCTAAATCACCTTGCTTTTGGTACAAAGTCCCAATGTTGCCATAAGCTTCAAAAAAGCCTGGCTCTAATTGAATCGCTTTTTGATAACTTGCAATGGCTTCGTCAGCCGAGCCCGCATTGCTGAGGGCAATCCCAAGATTGAAGTGAAGGTCGGGAATATTGGCTTGTAGTGCAATGCCTTTACGATAGGACGTTACAGCTTCGGCATGCTTACCTTGGCCATCCAGCGCTATGCCCAGCAGGTTATATAACATAAAGAAATTGCCTGCATTCTGAAGCAAGCTCTTGGCTTTAGATTCCGCTTGGGCAAGTTGGCCGCTGTTAATCAGCTGCATCAATTGTTGCAGCTCAAACTGGCTGGGTTGTTTGTTGGATATCGCCATACTCTCGTCGCTCTAAATATTGTTTAATCTTGTACGGATAAATGTTGGTGCTTAAGCTGCTGCGCCAAATGCTTTAGAAAGCGCATAGCCACTTGAGGTTCATTCAATATCAATGATTGCGTAATGTCCTGTTCAATGACCAAAATATTTGCGTAATCCGATTCCACCACAGCATCAGCAATCCGGATAGTATCAGTGAGTAGGGCCATCTCACCAAAGTAATCCCCTTTTTCCATCGTGCGCATTAATTTGCCATCTAGGTATAAGCTAATCTCGCCAGTCACAATATAGAAAAGATGGTGACCATGTTGTCCAGCCTTAAAAATCATTTCACCACGTTTGTAGGTTTTGCCGTAGCGATCAAACAAATTACGCACATAAGGAACATATTCGCCTTTCTTCTCGCTGAACAGTCTTCTCAGTAGCAACAAATCCTGTCGGTTCAGAGTGGCAATCAGCTCAGTTCCCAATATAAAAATAATGAATGAGTAATATAACCAAGCCAGCGAAATAAACAGATTTTTCATACTGCCAAAAATGGCTCCGTAAGAATGGTTCACATTGATGAGTTCATTGAACAGAGGCTTTACAGCGACCCACAGGGTTGCAGTCAGCAAAGAACCCAGAACCAACCAACGTGGCTCAACTTTGACCGGAAAGAAAAGTTGATAAAAAATGCCTAACAATAAAGCAATGATGAGTACCGCACCGATGAGCTCAAACCAAATACTGCGCACCATGGCGATATTAAATAAGCCCAGCAGCTTACTCAGTGCCAAATCCAAAAAGGTGAAAATAAAAAACATTAATAAGATACCGACCACGGCCAATACGTCCTGTAGGGCTTTTTTTAAGAAGGATGGATGTTCTGAAATGGCGCAAATCGTATAAAAAGTATTTCTTAATGTGCTAGCTAAAGGAATAGATATCCATAACAACAGCACCCCACCCACTGCACTCCAAGCAGTTTTGTGGCTGGCTGCGCGATAAATTTCGGTCATGATGCGGCGACTTAGCTTAGGCTCTAAGTTGTTGGTGATAATGGCAATCTCATGAACAGCATGACTCGATGAAATGACCAGGGAGCTGATAATGAAAAATAAGATGAGGGCCATTGGAATCATGGCAAACATCGAATAAAAAGATAATGAGGCAGAAGTGATTAGGCCTCTATGAAGGTTAAATGCATTGAGCGTCTCTTTTAGAATAAATAGCGAGTGATTAAATTTCAACGTGTTGAATACCTTATATATGTTGTGGTGTTAATTTTATCTATTCACTGAATGTTTAAAATTTTCAGTCGCATTAACCAAGGCGGATGTCACTCCAGGTTCCATGGCAGAGTGACCTGCATCAGCAATGATTTCTAAGTGAGCGTGCGGGGTTTGATGAAACAATTCCCAAGCTGTTTTCGGCGGGCAAACCATATCATACCTGCCTTGAATAATCGTCATAGGAATGTTGCTTAACTGCTTACAGCTTTTAAGTACTGCATCGCCATCTATAAAACAATGATTTTGGATGTAATGAATTTGTACTCGCGCTCTAGCAATTTCCACTTCAACAGGCGTAGTGCTTGCGCCACTCTCGCGTGGCATCAGGGTCATGATGGACGATTCATAATGATTCCAAGCGACTGCGGCTGGACCAGCAATATCTGGATCAGCATCAAAAACCAATTCTGCATAGCTCTGCAAGATATTCTGACGTTTGTCAGCCTCAAGGTAGTTCGCCCATTTAGCCCAGGCTTCAGGGAAAAAATGTTGGGCATCATGCATAAACCACTTAAGTTCATCGGGACGGCTTAAGAATATTCCACGAAGAATTAAACCAGAGATAGATTGCGGGTGATGAATGGCATAGACAAGCGCCAAAGTGCTGCCCCAAGACCCCCCAAACACCATCCATCGGGAAATATTCAGGTGTTTTCTTAATGCTTCAATATCTTCAATTAAATCCTGAGTTGTATTGTTTTCAATGCAACCAGCCGGCATGCTTCTCCCACAACCACGCTGATCAAAAAGAACAATTCGATAAAATTCGGGATCAAAAAATCTTCTTTGCGCAGCATTACAGCCACTGCCGGGGCCGCCATGCAGAAAAATCACTGGATAACCCTTGGGATTCCCACATTCCTCGTAATAAAGAGTATGTTGCTCAGTTACATTTAGATAGGCCGAATTAAAAATATTTAACTCAGGGAATAAATTTTTTAACACTGTTTCCATTGGGGTTTTTTAATTTAACCTATTGATAATTAATAAAAAAGTTTTTAATTCGGGTCTTCGACATTAAAAACATAACAAATTTGTTAAGAAAAATGTAAATAAATTGTAAATAGACTATTGCAAATCATTTTTGACTGTTCTAATATTTCGGAACGCCCACTTAGGTGGTGCGAAAGTAATGAGTAGTTTAACTAATCATTGCTTTGTTGTTAAACCCTAAAGTAGTAACAACTATGGAGATTTAAAAAATGGAGATGAGCAAAATCAAATTAGCTCTAGGTATGGTATTAGGTGCTTCATTGGCAATGCCAATGGTTGCATCTGCTGCCGCTGACCAAGAAGCTGCAGCAAAAGATCCAAACAACTGGGCAAGCCCACGTGCTAATAACCTGAACCACGGTTATACTCAGTTGACACAAATCAACCAAGCTAACGTTAAAAACGTTAAAGCAGCTTGGACATTTGCTACCGGTGTAAACCGTGGTCACGAAGGTGCACCATTGGTTATCGGTAACATGATGTACGTTCACACAGCGTTCCCAAACAACGTTTACGCTTTGGACTTGAACGACAATCAAAAGATCGTTTGGTCTTATTTCCCTAAACAAGATCCATCAGTACAAGCTGTATTGTGCTGTGACAACGTTAGCCGTGGTCTTGGTTTCGGCGATGGCAAGATTTTCTTGCAACAAAACGATGGTAACTTGGTTGCTTTAGATGCTAAGACTGGTGCTAAAGTTTGGTCTGTACAAAACACAGATCCAAAAGTAGGTGCTACTAACACTAACGCTC
>JACCDV010676456.1_pt1 | contig 153712 bp, 147 predicted proteins | sample 7446131 | NCBI WGS metagenome assembly JACCDV01 (sample SAMN15323448, study PRJNA562643) | freshwater metagenome | isolation source: river surface water | place: USA:Blue River Watershed | collected 2017-08-17 | reverse complement strand
TTTTATCTCTATTTTTAACAAAAAATCACACCCTAGTGCGGGAAAAGCAAAAAAATAGCTTCGGGAGAGCCCTAGTTTATTGGATGGGGAGAAAATTAGTATGGTGGTTGCTCAAGTCAGGAAAAGGATTAACAAATCCCTTTATATTTTATTTAAGAATGAATTGCGCGTTTGTCAACCGCTAAAGCTGCTTCTTTTACAGCCTCGTTATATGTAGGGTGAGCGTGACAAGTGCGGGCAATATCTTCGGCGCTACCGCCAAATTCCATCGCCATAACAATTTCGTGGATTGTGTTTCCAGCTTCACGTGCGATGATATGGGCACCTAAAACGCGATCAGTTTTTGCGCAAGCCAAAATCTTGACAAAGCCTTGCTCATCAAAAGTTGAGCGTGCACGAGAATTGGCCATCATACTAAATTTGCCGATTTTATATTCAATGCCGGCGGCTTTGAGTTCTTCTTCAGTTTTACCAACTGAGGCGATTTCGGGATAAGTGTAGATCACATTTGGTATCACATCATAATTTACATGACCTTTTTGGCCAGCGATAATTTCGGCCACGGCTACGCCTTCATCCTCAGCTTTGTGCGCAAGCATTGGGCCCGTAGTAACGTCGCCAATAACATAAATATTGTCGATATTGGTTTTAAGATGATGATTTTCAATAAAGCCGCGTTGATTGGTTTTAATGCCAATGTTTTCTAGGCCTAAATTGTCAGTGTTTGGTTTGCGACCAATTGCCACAAGCACCACATCTGCCTTGAGGGTTTCTTTAGTGCCGCCAGTAGAGGGTTCAATCTCCACTATTGCAAAATTTTTATCAGCTTTAACCGACAATAATTTGGTTGATAAACGAAACTTAAGGCCTTGTTTTTCTAAGATGCGTTGGAAATTTTTAGAGATTTCACCATCCATTGCTGGAGTGATTTTATCAAGATATTCAACTACTTCAATTTCGGCACCAAATCTGCCCCAAACTGAGCCTAATTCAAGCCCGATAACACCAGCGCCAATCACGATCATTTTTTTAGGAACAGTTTGTAATTCAAGCGCGCCAGTTGAAGATATAATGATTTTTTCATCAATTTCTACATTTGGCAATTTAGCTACTTCGCTGCCGGTTGCGATTACAAAATTTTTAGCACTGATGATTTCTTTTGAGCCATCTTCTTTACTGACTTCAACTTGGTTTTTGTTGATAAATTTAGCATGTCCGTTGATGTGGCTAACTTTGTTTTTCTTAAATAAGCCAGCAATACCTGAGGTTAGGCCAGAAATAATTTCGTTTTTATTAGCCAAAAGCTTTTTTATATCTATTTTTGGCTTGTTGGTGCTGATACCTAGTTTTTCGAATGAATGTTCGGCATCGTGAAATTTGTGAGATATTTCGAGTAAGGCTTTAGAGGGGATGCAGCCTACATTTAAGCAGGTTCCACCTAAGGTTTTGCGTTTTTCAACGCAGGCGGTTTTTAATCCTAATTGTGCCGCTCTAATTGCAGCGACATATCCACCTGGGCCTCCGCCAATCACTATTACATCAAAATTTTGTTCTGTCATTTTATATAAAAATTAGTTAGGCACTACTAACAAAAACTAATTATCGATAATTACTCGAAATATTTAGATATTTTCTAAAAAATATATCAAAATTAACGGTTCCTAGTTTTTTGCTAGAATTTATCAACCTGATTTAAAAACAAAGTCAAAAATCAAGAATTTTAAGCTATTTTATAAGAAAATATTTAATCCGCCACATTTTCTTTGGCCGGAAATTTTTGTGATTTTACTTCATCAACATATTGTTGTATTGCGAGGGTGATTTGATTGGCTAGATTAGCGTAATTTTTAACAAATTTAGGCTTAAATTCTTGATTTAAACCCAAGACATCGTCAATTACTAATATTTGCCCATCGCAATCAGCTGAAGCACCAATACCAATAGTAGGGATTGTGAGGTTTTTAGTGATCTGGCTTGCCAATTTTTGCGGAACCGCTTCAACCACGCAGGCAAAAGCCCCGGCTTCTTGCGCTAAAATAGCGGTTTCTAGGATTTTTTTAGCCGAATCAGCATCGCGTCCTTGATATTTATAGCCGCCAATTTTTCGAACTTGTTGTGGCAATAGTCCAACATGCGCCATCACAGGGATATCGTGCTGCACCATCATCTTAATGGCCGCGATTTGATCAAGGGTGGTTTCGATTTTAACTGCATCGCAACCAGTTTCGCTGATAATTCTTTGTGCGGTTTTAAGTGCTTGATTGGCTGATTTTTCAAAACTATTGCTTGGAATATCCACCACCACCAATGATTTTTTTGCAGCTCGCATTACCGCTTGACCGTGATTGATCATCATCTCAACCGATACATCAACAGTGTCTTTCATGCCATAAATACACATTCCCAAAGAATCGCCAACTAAAATTATATCGCAAAATTGGTCGATAATTTTTGCCATACCAAATGTATAAGCGGTAAGACAGGTTATTTTTTGCCGATTCTTTTTTGCTGCCAAATCCTTGATTTTATTGAGCTGATTCTTGTCTTGCATTTTCTAAGCTATTAATAAAAAATTTGCTTTCTTCGGGATAATCTTGTTGATTATTATTTACGGGTTTTTGATCGGGATTTTGCATAACTTCTTCAATTTTTTTCGAAGCCGCTTGTAACTCTATCATAGTGTGATTTTGTTGCTGGTCAAGAGGTAAATTTTTATTGATTTCGGGCGATATTTTTTGAGCATTTATTGAATTGTTATCAACAATAAGATTATTTTGTGTAATATTGTTATTGCGCGGTGCAAGGCCAAGATATTGTTTTACTTGATCGATATTGGTGCTGTGCAACATGTTGCTTAGTGGGCCGCGAATATTGCTTGCAATATTGATCGGCGTTTGTTTTTTGCGATCTCCGGTTAAGAAAATGATATTTGCTGCCCCATCGATTTTTGGATCAATTAAATTAATTTTGCCGCTAAATATACCGCTAACCGCAGGCGCAGTAAACTCAACCTTGAATTTATTATCTTGTGCTTTGCTAAAAAAAATGTTGCCACTGGCCTGTCTAAAAGTGGTTTTAGCGGTTGGATTGAACAATATTTTTTGAGGATCGCGCAAATCGTTAATATAATAACGCGGGTTAAACATTTTACGCACTAAATCATTCAGGCCATATTTTTCAATATTTACATTAGCGGCGTTAAATTTAATTTCGCTGGTGAGATTTTTAAGAAAATCAGCCTTTTTATCGGCAATACTGGTTATGCTGCTAGAGATATTTGCAGTGCCATCGATATTATTGATATTAAAAAATCCTTTTAATAATTTACTCAATTTAACTTCGCTAAAATTAAGATTTCCGCTTATAGTTTTATCAAATTTAATACCAGTTGATCCAGTATAATCAAGGCTTCCGCCATAAATATCACAATTAAATTTACTAAAATCAATAATTCCGTTTTTTATTTTGCCTTCAATTGCGATATTTTCAATATTAAGATCTTCAATTGTCGAATTTTTAAATTTTAAATTAATATTGCCATAAAATCCTTCAAGAGAAGGTAGGGCGAAGAATTGGTCGATAATATTTGTGTTTTTTATAATTTTGCTATTTTTTATATCATTATGTGTTTTATAATAAAAATTATCCGAACTGACTGATAAATCAAATCGTGGTTTCTCGCCAGTTATGTCGATGGATAAAGAAGCGTTAAGATCAATAAAATCATCTGACTTTAATTTTAGATCTACAATCTCAAAATAACCTTGCCCAAAGCGCATTTTTATTGATTGGTTTTGAAAAGTTAGATCTTCATAATTCAGTTTGTTAAAGGATAAAGTCAAATCATTATTTGATGAAAATTCATTTAGCCATAATAATTTTTTAAGCAATTCTCCAGGTGATAAATAGGCATTTTGTCCTGAAATTAAGAAATATTCATTTAAATTGAGTTCGCTAATTTTAAAATCGCTTAAAATATTGGTGGCGCTACGCGAATAATCTACTAAAACTTCACCCAAAATTTCACTTTGGCCTTTATTTATGTTTAAATAAAGATTATCTAAAGACGCATAATCAGGCGTAATCATTATATCGGAATAAAGTGAATATTCTTTTAAATTATCATATTTTAGATTTTGTGATTCAATTTTTAACCATTTGAAAAATTCACCCAATTTGTCGCCAGAAATATCGATTTTTCCAACAAATTTTAATATGTTGTCATTTTCAAGAACGCCATTCATTCTCAGCAATCCGCCACCTTGTAACTCTAAGGTTAGAGGCAATAAAAGCAATTGCCCATTTTTTGAAATTGTGGTATATAAATCGATATTATTAATTTCTTCTTCAAGATAATTTAAGCGATTAATTGTAATTTCGCAAGTTAGATCAAAATTCTTGAAATTTTCTGTAATATTTGTTGATAAATCGCTATTTTCAACGGTTTCATCTAAGTTAACAATTTCACTTTTTTTAAGATTTTCTTGATCGATGATTTCTTTAGTAGTGATAATATCTTGTTCATAAACCCAAATGCCATTCATATCAAGATTCTCTAGATCCAATCTGATATCAACTAATGGAATTTGCGAAGATAAATCAACTATAATATTACCGCCGCCATTAATAAAATTTGAGTTTAATAAAATAGTATCAAAAATAATTTCTCCACCATTATTGTTGATATTGGTCGAGATTTTAAGCGGCTTCGCAAGCGGATTTAATTTATTGTAAATAAAATCTTTATCGCTGATATAGCTTTTGTAAAAATCTTTTATATTAAAAATTTCGCCTTCAAGAATGCCATGAAAATCGCTTTTTATTAAGCCATGATTAGGGCCGCTAAAATCACCTGTAATCTTAAAATTAGAGTGTGCAGAGTTGATTTTAAGATAAGATTTATTACCATGTTTAGAATTAAAACGCGCCACAAATTCAAAATTATTGAGGATGTCATGACTTAAAAATTCACCATGAGCATAAATCGCTTTTTTTGAAAATTTGAAACTACCGTTGATCCTTTTGACTTCGTGGCGCGCGTCGTTTTTATCATAGGTTATTATATTCGCATTTTCTAAGGTGATGCGCGGTAAATTTGTGGCGTTTAATTTTTGTAAATCAAGATTTTTTGGCTCAAATAATTTTGTGGTAAAGCCAGTAGTAGAGCTAATAGGAGGCGTTTTCTTGCGTTGCAAAGCCTCAGTAAAAATATCGCTTTGTTCAGTAATACTATTTTTAGATTCAGATCTACGTAAAATCGCATCACTAAAAATAATTTCTTTGATTGAAAAATTATTTAGAAAAAATGCAAAGAAAGAAGTTTTTATCTTAATATTTTTGGCATAAAAATCATAAGCTGTGCCGTCGAGGATATAATTTTCGCTAAAAACATCATTAAGACTTATTGCTGGAGTAGGAAACAAGGCTATGTCAACTTTCCCGCTTATCTCAAAATTAGTTTTAAGATTTTCGGCAATTTTTTTTTCGAGGCGAAATTTCAAGCCCGAATTATCAAAAAAAGACGGCGCTAAAATTAACAATGATGTCCCTATAAAGATTACAGGCAATATCTTTTTATAATTGCGCGAATGACTTAAAATGGGTTTAACTTTTATCCATAAAGCTTCTAACTTGGGTTTGATTTTATCTAAAAATGGCATTAATCGCAATTTGAAAAAATATTTTTCTCGAAATATTATAGATTAAATTTTATAACACAATTTTTCTTCGCAAAAATTATTGATTTTTTAAAAAATTACAAAATATTTCAATATATTGTAAAGCCAATGTTTTCTAGTATAAAACGCCTATATAAATCTCTAAATGATTGCTGTTGCTGGTGTTGGGACCTATGTCAATTTTAAGGGCCAATTTTTTTATAAAATTTGTTCAATTTTATAAAAATTGACCCTTAAGATTTATGGCTTGGCAGCTATTTATTTTTCCACCAATTCTCAATTTCTATTGAGAGTTTTTCCCATTTTGAGTGATAATTTTTGTCCGAAACTTTTTCGATATTTTCAAGCTCGCTGCGTAAATCTCTAACTTTTTGCTGTTCTTGTGGCGAATCTGACATCGCTTCGATCAATCGCAGCATCAATGAATCGGTAATTTTTATGGTATTTTTTGCAGCTCGTATTTGACCATAATCCATCAAATATTTTGCCACAGTTAAATGATCGCGAATCTTTAAAGCCATGCTAGCCTTGCTTTCATGATTGATTAGAATTTCGTCATAAATTCTATTTACAGTTTTATGAGCAGCTTTAAAGTCATATTCTTCAATATTGGTAATTAATTTATACAGATCCAGTCGCAACTCTTTATTATCCAAATTATAACTGATATAACGAACTTTTGCCTCGTTAATTTCATTTTCAGCAAAAAAATTACTTAGATCTTTTTTTGTAAAATTTTGTAACAGCATTTTTTCTCTCAATTTTTCTTCAAATGGCACGAGTAAAATCTTTGAATTTAGCCAGTTGCCATATTCAAGTTCAACTACTTTTTGACCCATATAATTAAGATCCGACACCACATTTTCTTGTTGACGTTTTTTGGCTTCTTTTTTATAAAAATCGATAAAATCGCTTATATTTTCAGCTTGCTGATTAAGTTGATCTAAATTCTTGGTTTGCAAAGATTTTTCAATTTGTACCAACAGAATCAACAGTTCGCTACCTTCATATTGCTGTTGTTTATCAAAAACTGCTTTGATTTTTTCTTCGGCAATCTCCAATGTCTGCTTAATTTCACTGCTTGTGACGTCATCTTTAATATTTTTGCTATTAGCATAACTCGCAAACGCCGCATTAATGGCGGCCAACACCGAAATAATTATTAGCTTATTTTTCATAAAAATATTTTTAAAATTTATTTTTGCCAAATATTCAAATTTTGTTTTCTAACATTTTTATCATTGTTCGAGTTTGATCTTAGAAATCTCTTTGGATCCAAGGCTTCAATAATAGTTTTCTCTTGTAAGATTTTTTGATACATGCTTGTCATATTTAAAAAAATTCGTTAACATTAATTGCTTTAATTAGCCTAGAAAAATCTAACGCTAGCAGTAAAATAATTTGATTGATTAAATCATGAAGCAAGAATAGAAATAAATGAGATAAAACATCTATATTAATCGACCTGCAAAAATATAAATTTTGTATAAAGATGATGTTGTAAAAGCTTATGGTAGTAAGATAAAATGCAATTTATTTTTAAAAAAATTGATTTATTCAATTATGCTTATGAAAATAGAAAAATTGCAGCTTTCTAAACAAAAAACTGATTTTAACTTAAAGTTTTATTTTTTCCTAAAATATCTAGTAAAGATTAATGCGACAAATCGTCAGGTTATTCTAATGCTTGAGAATATAAATCTTCTTAAAAATAACCAAGAAGCTCTAATTGAGGAATTCAAGACATTATTTATCAAATCTGAATCTAAGCTTGATTCTATAAAAGAAATAGTGTTGAGGATAGAAAATTTAGGTGATGCTAGTTTGCTAGAATTTAGTTTAAGACTTTATCAAATAAAAGATTTACTTCTCTGGCTGAGGCAAAAATATTTATTGGTTGGGACGGAAGGATTCGAACCTACGCATGGCGGGATCAAAACCCGCTGCCTTACCACTTGGCTACGTCCCAATAAATGGCGGCAAAAACGCGCCAATAAAATAAGAAGGCGCATGATTTTACATTTTTTGTTGGCGAAGTCAAGTCTGATTTATTTTTGTTGTAATTGACAGATAAAAAAATATCGCTAACCTTACAGCTAATTAGAAAAAAAGATATATTTATGAGCAAAATTCAAGAGATAATCGAACTTTCAGAACAGCTAAATCGCGATAGTGAAATGCTAATCAACAAAGTGGCTGAAATCAGCGCCACATCTGCCTATGGCGGTGGTGTCGATCCATTTATTTTTGGTTTAACCATCTTTATTTTATCTTGTTTTGTCGGATATTTTGTGGTATGGCGAGTTACTCCGGCCCTACATACACCTTTAATGGCGGTTACCAACGCGATTTCGGGGGTGATTTTAGTTGGTGCAATTATTGCTTTAGGTTCAGCAAAAAGCTTTACATTTGTTGCGGCTCTAAGCTTTGTGGCTATTGTAATCGCCAGCATCAATATTTTTGGTGGTTTTTTTGTAACTTGGCGGATGCTAGAAATGTTTAAAAAATAGCCAAAATATTCGCTTATCAAAGCTTGATTTATCTGGTATCTAACCTTAGATACAGCAAAGCGCAATCAGGCTTTTTTATCACCAGAATTTGCATTTGAAATTCTTTTCAAACAAAATTTTAAATCAGCTAAGATTTTTTCATAATCAATTGCCACAACTTCTTTGCGCGCAATAATCACATAATCGTGATGCATCTTGCCATAAAGAGGCAATAGTTCACTTGCGGCCGCGCGCAGTCTTCTTTTAGCGCGATTGCGTTCAACCGCATTGCCAACAGCCTTACTTGCCGTATAACCCACGCGCATAAAATCATCAGCATTTTTGCCGTTTTTTACATCTTTAAAATAAAAATTATCAGTGGGATTTTGCTGTAAAATCAAGCTTTTAGCAAAAAATTTCTGCCCATGTAAATTGATAGTTTTAAAATCAGCGGATCTAGTGATAGAGAGGATTTTAGGCATTAGAGATTATGTTTTTTTCCTCAAATTAGGCCGAAAATTTGGTGTTGTAAAGAAAATAAAAGTCGCTTTATAAAAAATTTTGCTGATTTTTAATAAAATCTTAAAGCAAATATCTTATAAAACGACCTTTATATAATCAAAAATCTTGTAAAATAAGCCAAATTATGCAGTCAAAGATGCACGACCTTTAGCACGACGACGAGCAAGCACTTTTCTGCCGCCAACTGTTGCCATTCTAGCTCTAAAACCATGTCTTTTTTTGCGCACCAATTTGCTTGGCTGCCAAGTTCTTTTCATATAAAATCGAGTTCTAAATTAAAATTAAGAGTCAGACATTTTAAATCAAATTATTTAAAATGCAAATAATTTGTGAAAAACTAATTGTTTAAGACAAAATTTGCTAAAAAAGCTAAAATTCGAAGTTTTTGAAGCCATAATGTTGCAAAAATCTTTGGTCATTTTCAAAAAACATGCGCAAATCATTTATGCCATATTTTAGCATGGTGAGGCGCTCTACTCCTATTCCGAAGGCAAATCCTTGATAGATTTTTGTATCGATTTGGCAATTTTTTAAGACATTTGGATGGATCATGCCGCAGCCTAAAATTTCTAAGAATTTATCGTTAGAGCCAATTTTTATACGACCCTGGTCAATCTTATAGCCAATATCCACTTCAGCCGAAGGCTCTGTAAAGGGAAAAAAACTCGGACGAAAGCGCAATTCAACATTTTTTACTTCAAAAAAACGTTGTAAAAATTCTTCCAAAAGCCATTTTAATTGCGCCATATTGGTAGTTTTATCAAGCACAAAGCCCTCAATTTGGTGGAACATTGGTGTGTGGGTTTGATCAGAATCACGACGAAAAACTCTTCCCAGAGCAACAACGCGTAAGGGCGGCTTTGAGTTAGTCATCTTGCGGATTTGCACGGTTGACGTGTGTGTGCGCAACAAATTTTCGGTATTTTCTAGGTAAAAACTGTCTTGCATTTGGCGCGCAGGATGGTTTTGCGGCATGTTAAGTGCGGTAAAATTATGAAAATCATCCTCAATTTCAGGACCTTCGGCAAATTCGAATCCTAAAGACGAAAAAATCTCATGAATTTCTTTTATCACCTTGCTTATTGGATGCGCAAAGCCAGTTTTTTCTAGGCGAAAAGGCTCGCTAATATCAATTTTTTCTTGAGCTAATTTTTTTTCTAATTCAGAATTTTCAAATTGTTCTTTTTTGCCATCAATTTTTTTCGTGATTTCATCGCGAATCTTGTTAATAGAAGCTCCCAGTGCCTTTTTTTCATCTGCATTGGCATTTTTTAATTGTGAAAATAATTCAGTTACAAATCCCTTTTTTCCTAGAAATTTAACCCGAATCTCTTCGAGTTGTTGTTCATTTTTTATCTCTAAGAATTGCGAGTTAAAATCATTTATTATATAATCTAAATTCATGATTAAAAATTAAATAAAATATCATTAAAAATGACTATCAATTGGTATGGCGCTCTAAGCTTGCTTAAAAAAGAAACTTGGCGCTTTTTAAAAGTATATCACCAAACTTTATTTTCGCCAGTGGTAAATATCATGCTATTTTTGGCGGTATTTTCACTTTCGGTTGGCGGCCATGTTGATAAAATTGGCGAAGTGGATTTCTCACTCTTTGTGGCTGTAGGCTTGATGATGATGGCCTCGATGCAAAATGCCTTTGCTAATAGCTCGTCTTCAATCGTGATGGGTAAGGTGATGGGACATTTTATCGACTACCTAATCCCGCCACTCGGGGCTTTTGAGTTGCTTCTTGCTTTTACAATCGGCGCAATTCTACGGGGACTAAGCGTCGCAGTGATTGCTTATATCGCCATATCATTTTTTGTTAAAATCCCATTTTTTAGCCCATTTTATGCGTTATTTTATTTGCTCTTTGCCTGCATGTTTCTAGCGATGATGGGTGTTTTATGTGGTATAATTTCTGACACATTTGATCAAATGTCAGCTGTCACCAGTTATATCGTCACTCCACTAACCTTCTTATCGGGTACTTTTTATTCAACCAATTCTTTACCAGATTTTTGGCGCAATGTTGCCCATTTTAATCCATTTTTTTATATGATTGATGGCTTTAGATACGGTATTACCGGCCATAATGACGGTGATTTAACTATCGGAATCATATATATTTTATTTATCAATTTTGCGTTGCTCTTGGTGCTATATTTTATGTTTAAAAAAAATTATAAATTGCGCACTTAATCTGCTATCAAGCCTTGATTTTATTGGATTTGTTAAGATATTTTTGATTTTTCTTGCTAAAAAATAAAATTATGTTATAATTACCTCCAATTCTTGAGATTTTTTGTCTTTTAGAAAAAACCATATATAAACCTAAGGCACCAAAAATGAAACCTAAGCCCCTCTCTAAAGCCGTTTTGCGCGGTGATTATGACAATTTTAATCTTACAACTAAAATTAATAAATTGGTTGCAGACGGCTTATTTGCTGATTTTATGGCAAATCACGATATCCATTCGCAATCCGAAAGGATCAATTGGATTAGACTTGCGCGTAGCGAAAATATTGGTCCGGCAACGTTTTTTAGATTGCTGGAAATTTTTGGATCAGCAACTGAGGCGATCGAAAAAACTCCTGATTTTACTGCTGTGGCTGCACCTCGCAAAATTATTTCGATTTGTTCAGAATCTATTGTTGAAAAAGAAATGCAGGCCGCAAAAAAATTTGGTGCCGAAATGTTGATTTATACCGATGAAAATTATCCACGTTTATTGCGCGAAATATATGATCCTGCGCCGGTTTTAACCGTGCGTGGTAAAAAAGATTTGCTAAACCAAGATGCAATTTCAATCGTTGGGCCTAGAAATGCCTCGTTTCATGCCTGCAAATTTGCCGAACAAATTTCTGAAGAATTGGGGCAAAATGAAATCACAATAATATCGGGTTTGGCAAAAGGTATAGATGCTGCAGCGCATCGCGGATCCATTAAAACTGGCACTGTAGCAGTGATTGCTGGAGGCATTGATCAAATTTATCCATCAGAAAATTCTACGCTTTTTCGTGATATTTTTGAACAAGGCATTATCATATCTGAGCAGCCATTTGGCGGGCCTTCGCGCGGGGCAAATTTTATTCAACGCAATCGTATAATTTCTGGTATGTCTTATGGTGTAGTGGTGGTTGAGGCTGGCTTACAATCGGGTAGCCTAGCAACGGCGCGCTTTGCTTTAGAACAAGGAAGAGAGGTTTTTGCGGTGCCGGGTTTTCCGAATGATCCGCGCAATTTGGGCAGCAACTTATTGCTTGAAGATGGGGCGATATTTACGCAAAATGCCACCAGAATTTTGCGTGAAATTTCATCAATGAGATCACGTTTTTCAGAGGTGGGAATCCTGCGTGAGCCTGAAAACATTGAGTTTGAAGGTCCGGAAATAAAATTTCCTTCTAAGGATGATCTTGATAAAATTCGTGAAGAAATTTATGCTCGCATTAGTTTTGTTGATATTCAAATCGAAGAAATAATAATAGCAACTCAATTGCCCGCAAGGCTTGTCAATATTGCTTTGGTGCAATTAGAATTGGCGGATAAAGTTAGCATAAATTTTGGTCGCGTGGTGCGCAAATAAAATTTAAAAAGAAAGATATATAACGTTTTTTTGATAACAAATGGCAAAGATTTAATTAAGAGAAAATTTCTCGCAATTTTTGTTAAAAAAAGCCAAAATTACTATTAATTGCAGCAATTTTAAGATAATATTTGCTAATTAAGCCTAATTTAACCATAAATTTAAAAGATTTTGATTATTATTAAAAGTGGCTTTACATCAATTAAATTGATTTCAATCAGCTTAAATAAAGCGATTGGCTAAAAATAAATTATTATTTATGACAACTAAAATTGTCGGAATCCTCAATATTACCCCAGATTCGTTTTCGGATGGCGGTAAATTTGATCAACAAGAAACCGCATTACAGCAATTAAATAAAATGCTGATAGATGGCGCAGATGTTATTGATATAGGTGCCGAATCTACGCGCCCTAATGCCAAAAGCATAAATTATCACGAAGAAATTTCGCGCTTAGAAAAAATTCTTCCTTTAGCAATTGAAGCAATAAAAAAATTTAATTTTGATCATAAAAAAACTGTTCAAATTAGTGTGGATACCCGCCATGTACAAACCGCGCAAATGGCTTGTCAACTGGGTGCAAATATCATCAATGATGTATCGGGTCTTGATAATCCTGAGATGGTTGAATTAATTGCTAAAAATAATCTCACAACGGTTTTTATGCATAGTATATCAGTGCCCGCCGATCCTACAATCATAATCAATCAGGGCCTTAATGTGGTGCAAGAAATTTTATTATGGGCAAGGCAAAAAATCGCTTATTTTGAAAAAAAATCTATTAAGAAAGCACAATTAATTTTTGATCCCGGAATAGGATTTTCTAAGAACGCCAAGCAATCAATTAGAATTATTCGTAATATAGAATCTTTTCGAATCCTTGATTTGCCTATATATATAGGGCATTCCAAAAAAAGTTTTCTTGATGAAATAAATATCGATGGCTTGCAAAATGATATTTCATCTCGGGAACAAAAAACCTTAATAATTTCTCAATATTTGGCAGATAAGAAAGTAGATTATATAAGGGTTCATGATGTTTTAGAAAATAAAAAAGCCATAGAAAAAAAGCCATAGAAAAGCCATAGAAAAGCCATAGAAAAATTGTAGAAAATACCGAGGAAAAAATCGATATATAAAAATTGTCCTCAAGATAAACATAAAATTTTTTAAGAATAAAAAATAAACTCGAGCAAAGCCTTGATTAATAAGGCTTAAAGAGAATATAACATAACAACGTCATATTGACATTAAAAAGATGAAGTTATTTTGGTGTCAATATGGGTTGTTATGCGTATATAACCTTAAAATTTTAAGATAATTTCAAATCACCCTTGTAATTCTAAAACGTAATTATTATATCAGTTTTATAATGTTTCGAGTCCTGAGTCTGTTGATTTGGTGAGATTGTTTAAAAACAATCATTTTAAAAAACTGGCTTGAGATGATTGTTTTTAAACAATCCGATATATTGCGGTTAAACTAAGAATCGTTTTTTGTCGAACAAAATTGATAATATAAACTCAAATTTAATTTTATGAGCAAAGTCATAGGAATCGACCTCGGCACTACAAACTCATGCGTTGCTGTGATGGAAGGAAAAAATGTTAAAGTAATTGAAAACTCAGAAGGTGCGCGTACAACGCCATCAATTGTAGGTTTTTTAGCAAGCGGTGAAAAAGCTGTCGGCGCGCCTGCAAAGCGTCAAGCGGTTACTAATCCTAAAAATACAATTTTTGGTATTAAAAGATTAATTGGTCGTCGTTTTGATGATCCAATTACCGCTAAAGATAAAGATCTTGTGCCCTACGATATCGTGGCTTCGGGCAATGGTGATGCATGGGTTGAAATTAAAGGCGAAAAATATTCACCAAGCCAAATTTCGGCTTTCACTTTGATGAAAATGAAAGAAACGGCAGAAAGCTATTTGGGTGAAAAAGTTGATAAAGCAGTGATCACTGTGCCTGCTTATTTCAACGATTCGCAACGCCAAGCAACCAAAGACGCCGGCAAAATTGCTGGTTTAGAGGTTCTTCGCATCATCAACGAGCCTACTGCTGCCGCGCTTGCTTATGGTATGGATAAAAAAACTGCGCAAACTATTGTGGTATATGATTTGGGCGGTGGTACATTTGACGTATCAATCCTAGAAATTGGCGATGGTGTGTTTGAAGTTAAGGCTACCAATGGCGATACTTTCTTGGGTGGTGAAGATTTTGACATGCGCATCTTAAAATATCTAAATGAAGAATTCCAAAAATCGAATTCGGTTGATTTATCTAAAGATCCACTAGCTCTACAACGCTTAAAAGAAGCTGCTGAAAAAGCTAAAATTGAGCTTTCAACTTTGATGGAAACCGAAATCAATTTGCCATACATCACTGCCGATGCTACAGGCCCTAAGCACTTAAATGTGAAGCTTACTCGTGCTAAGCTTGAGCAAATTGTTGAAGATCTAATCCAACGTACAATTAAACCATGTGAAAATGCTTTGCAAGACGCTGGTTTAAAGGCTTCAGACATTGATGAAGTGATCCTAGTTGGTGGTATGACTCGTATGCCAAAAGTGATCGAAACTGCCAAAAAACTTTTTGGCAAAGAACCAAATAAAAGCGTTAACCCAGATGAAGTTGTGGCAATTGGTGCAGCCATACAGGGTGCGGTTTTGCAAGGTGATGTTAAAGATGTATTATTGCTTGATGTTACTCCGCTTTCGCTTGGTATTGAAACCGCGGGTGGCGTGTTTACTCGCTTGATTGATCGCAATACAACAATCCCAACTAACAAAAGCCAAGTATTTTCAACTGCTGCGGATAATCAAACGGCGGTTACTATCAAGGTTTTCCAAGGTGAGCGCGATATTGCAATTCACAATAAATTGCTTGGCGAGTTTAACTTAGAAGGTATCCCGCCAGCTAGACGTGGTATGCCGCAAATCGAAGTGACTTTTGATATTGATGCCAATGGTGTGGTAAAAGTATCTGCTAAAGATAAAGCCACTAACAAAGAGCAACAAATCAAAATTCAATCTTCGGGTGGTTTATCTGAAGCTGAAATCGAAAAAATGGTAAAAGATGCCGAAGCTAATGCCAGTGCGGATAAAGCGCGCAAAGAATATGTCGAAGCTAAAAACCACGCCGATTCAGCCGTTTATGAAGCCGAAAAAAGCATCAAAGAATATGCTGATAAAATTGATGCTAACACCAAATCAGCAATTGAATCTGAAGTGCAAAAAGTAAAAGATTTGATTGCAAAAGAATCATCTACAGCCGCTGAATTAAAGGCCGCAACTGATGCCTTGATGCAAGCAATGATGAAAATTGGTGAAGCACTAAATGCTAGTGGTGCGGCTGGTGCTGCTTCTGCAGGGGATGCTTCGGGTGCTGGCTCTGCTTCAGATGCTTCTGGCACAGCTTCTGGCACAGCTTCAGGCGACAAAGAAAAAGTTGTCGATGCTGAGTATGAAGAAGTTAAGGATGAGGATAAAAAATAGGATTCTTTAACCGATCACTGTTTTTTCTAGGGGCGGGCCTTTGTGTCCGCGCCATAAAAAAATCGCATTCACACATGCAAAACCACAAAAAACTCATCTTAGTTTTTTTCATTATAGCTTTGTTTTCTAGCTTTCGCAGTCATGCATCGACTCGCGTTAAAATCAACCAAAATCCAATATTTCATCCCGATAAATATAACGAAATATTTACAATTACTGACCTCAAAGAAATTTATGCAACCGAGTTTCCTTATGAGTTGCGTAGGATTCTTGATTTTTATTCAAATCTCAATTTAATGCAAGATCAAGCCAAGATTGATGATGTGGCAAAATTTACCTATATTGACAAAAACACTGAAATTGGATTGGAAGAAATTATGGAATATGTTGATTTATTTTCTGAGAAATTCATTGTTGGTGAAATTCGTAGATTTGACCATAATCTAAACTGCGGAGTTTCTCCAAGCTATATGGTCTCAACTTTTATTTCTTATAAAAAACTCGAATCGATGGATTTTTATATTTATAAAAACAGCAAAAATGAATATGTAATGTGTGATATGATGTGGCAGCGGATGACTGATTTTAGGAAGCGCAGATATTTTTATTGGAGAAAATACAAGCAATATTGGATATAAAATATTAACTTTAATTAACTAAAATTATGTCAAAAGATGTTGATAAATGGCTAAAAGACTATACCGAGCAGCAGATGCGAGCAATCGAAACAGCCTCAAAAGTGTTTGATGATGAAGATTTTATGGATGTTAATATAATAGAGGGAATTTTTGCACGAGAAAGCAGTTTTGGAAAATCTAAAAATATAGGATCGCGTGGCGATAATGGACCAGCAGGATATTTTCAGCAGAAAAAAGATGCAGCTAACAGAAGTGGAATTAAAACAGAGAAAAACAATGATGGTCGATTTGATATAGATTTTGCTGCAATTGGTGCGGCAAGGCAGATGAAGCATTTAGATGGTTTATTTGGCAAAAAATCAAATCTCGGTAGCGGGATAGTTACAATTAAAATATCTAGCAAACAAGAAAGAATGAAATTTGTAATTGCTGCATATAATGCCGGTGAAGGCAGGATAGCTAGGGCTCAACAAGTTGCGCAAGCTGATGGTAAAGATCCTACAAAATGGGAGGAGGTCAAAAATTATCTTGCTGAAGCTGGGGCATCAGAGGCTCAAATAAAAGAAGTTTTGGAATATGTTGAGAAAGTTTTAGAATATGCTGAAGAATTCTCTAAAAAATCAAAAGCGAGAAAAAAATTTAAGGATAAGGATTTGAGGGAAAGTGCTATGAATGAAGATGGGCATTGGATCACTCTTAAAAATGGTCGACATGTATTTGTAGAAAATAAAAAGGATTAAATCAATATTTAAAATTCGGATTATACCAAGCCATCATAACATCACTAGATAAGCGTCCTTGCGCATCTAAAATGCGGTTTTTTTGCACGCCTTCAATCACAAAACCCACGGATTCATAAATTTTGATCGCCAGTTGGTTGTTTTGACGCACTTGCAACTCTGCGCGGGCAATATCGGGGCGGTTTTTAGCAAGTTCTGTCACAAAATCAACAAAAATTCTTTTGCCAAGACCTTTACCAAAATAATTTGGATCAACTGCCATCGTCATGTTTCCGAGCGTGTGTTTAAAGGCTTCAGGCCCATGCTGAAAACTTAACATCGCACCGACAATTTTGTGATTTTCATCTTCAATTAAAATTCCAAGGCCGCCATTTAAGGTTTTTTTTAGAATTTCATTCATATATTCTGGAGTGATTTCATTGGGGTTGCGCGCTAGTCCTTCTTTGATTGCGGCTGATTTTTTATATAGCTCAACAAGTTGTTCTAAATCCAATTTTTTAACTTTTCGTGATTTCATATATAATATTTTATAACTTAAGAGGCCGCTAATTTATTGATCTTAGGCTTTAACAAAATAAAAAATTTTTTAGATTTAGCAAATTAATTTTAAACAAATCGCCCTTAAGACTCTCTAATCTTGGGCGCGGCAATAGATTCAACTCCGCCAATTTTTCTAAATCCAAGTGCCACCAAATAAACCTCTGACGAATCTTTTCTTGAAGATTCGGGCTTAAAATATTTGACTTGCGTAAAATTTTTGCGCAAAATTTTGATCAAGCTATCGCTGTTTCCGCCCTGAAAAAGCTTGCCAACAAAGCATCCATTATGATTAAGAATTTTTTCGGCCAGCAAAAGCGCATCTTCAAGCAATGTGATAATTCGCAAATGGTCAAGAGACGCGTCACCTGTAGTGTTGGCGGCCATATCTGACAAAACAATATCACATTTTTCACGATTGGTGTTTTCTCTTAGCAATTCAATAATTTTTTCAGCCGCATCATCAGCCAGAAAATCTTGTTTGATAAATTTTACACCTGCCAAAGGGTCAATATCCAGCAAATCAATGCCCACAACGTTTCCTGTACCAACTTTTTCAACGGCAATTTGGCTCCAACCACCTGGGGCAGCGCCTAAATCAACTACAATTTTATTTTTTTTAAGGATTTTAAATTTTTGATCGATTTCAATTAGCTTAAAAGCCGCACGGGATCTGTATCCAGCATCCCTTGCTTTTTTTACAAAAGGATCGTTAATTTGCCTAAGCAACCATTTTTGCGAAGATTTTTTTAAGCGTTTTCCTTGTTTTAAAGCGACGGTTTTTTTCATAGTTAGAAAAAAATGCGAGAATTTTTTTTAGTCTAAAATCTGAAGATTGCTTCGGATTTTTTTAAGATACTCACGATAAATTTGTCTGTTTTAACAGACAAATAATATTTTATATTATTTAAGAAATCCCGAAGAAATCCCGCTATTTGTCTATATTCAGACAGTCTTTCTATCTCAAGAATCTTGTTTTTATTTGATTTATTCCCATTCAATTGTTCCTGGTGGTTTTGAAGTATAATCATACACCACTCGATTAATGCCGCGCACTTCGTTGATTAAGCGCGTAGTCACATTGCACAAAAATTCTGAATCAAAGCGATAAACATCGGCTGTCATGCCATCAATTGAGGTTACTGCGCGTAGGGCTAGCACATTTTCATAAGTGCGACCATCACCCATCACGCCAACAGTTTTAACGGGCAACAACACCGAGAAAGCTTGCCAAATCTCGCGATAAAGGCCCGCTTTTTTGATTTCTTCGATATAAATTGCATCAGCTTGTTGCAAAGTTTTTATTTTATCTTCAGTGATGTCCGATATAATGCGAATAGCTAACCCAGGCCCTGGAAAAGGATGACGATGAATCACCGAATCAGGTAAACCAAGCTCTTTACCAAGTTCACGCACTTCATCTTTAAACAGCGTGCGCACAGGCTCTAGCAGTTTTAGCTTCATATCTTTTGGCAAGCCACCAACATTGTGATGTGATTTGATTGTATGGCTGGTACCTTTATTTGGATGCATCGATTCAATAACATCAGGATAAAGTGTGCCTTGTGCTAAAAACTCTGCATCCTTGATTTTAGCGGCTTCAGCATCAAAAACTTCGATAAAAATTTTGCCGATAATTTTGCGTTTTTGCTCAGGATCAGAAACGCCTGCAAGCTTAGATAAGAAAAGCTCGCGAGCATTTACATAAACTAAATTTATCTTAAAATTTTTAGCAAAAATCTCTTGCACTTCTTCGGCTTCACCCAAGCGCAGCAAGCCGTGATCGACAAAAATACAGGTTAATTGTGAGCCAATTGCTTCATTAATCAAAGCCGCCACCACAGACGAATCAACGCCTCCGCTTAATCCACAAATAACTTTTTTATCACCAACTATTTTTTTGATGCGCAAAATTTCTTCGCTTTTAAAATGGCCCATATCCCAATCAGGCTGGCATTTGGCGATGTTGATCACAAAATTATGAAGCATAGTTTTTCCATCCAAGCTATGCACAACTTCGGGGTGAAATTGCGCGCCATAAATGTGGCGAGCCTCATCAGCAATTGCCGCAAAAGGTGCGTTTTGACTAATCGCAATTGGCTCAAAACCTTGAGGGATAGCTTCTACTTTATCGCCATGGCTCATCCATACTTGACTTTTGGCACTTGCAATACCAGCAAATAAAGGCGAATTGGCAATCAAAGCAATATAAGCCTTACCAAACTCACGCTCAGAAGCCTCGCCAACTTTGCCACTAAGCAAATGACAAATCAATTGCTGACCATAACAAATTCCCAAAACCGGCACTCCAAGGGCAAACACCCCTTTATCAACAGTAGGCGCATCTTTTTCATAAACCGAAGAAGGCCCACCCGATAAAATAATCGCTTTGGGATTAATTTGTTTAATCTCATCAAGCGTAATATCAGGGTTTTTAATCTCTGAAAACACATGAAATTCGCGCACCCTTCGAGCAATTAGCTGAGTAACTTGGCTGCCGAAATCAATAATTAAAATTTTGTTATTCACAAAAGAAATGTACTTTTTATTAGACAATTAAAAAAACTTTTACCTCTAATCACCACCACCCCAAACCTTGCAAAATAAGGCCACAAGGCATATGAAGTAAAAAGGGAGTAAAAACCACTTGTCTGTTTTAACAGACAAAAATAAATTTATAATTTTAGAGTATTTTACTTAGAGTTTTGCTATTTGACCCGCTTTAGTGCAGCGAAGCGAAACGTGCCGTAGGGCCAAATAGCAAAACTCTAAGTAAAATACTCTAAAATTATTCAACTTTAAGCTAAAATAGCCAAACTAATTTTGTGCTTAATATCTTGAAGCGAATAGCTATTTTGCAAGATCTCATCAATAGTTTCGCATAAAACTAATTTTAATTCAAGCCTTGATATCAATTGCGCCACAGATTTAGCACTAACCGCGCCTTCATAAGTCTTTTTTGCGGATAATAATTGTGCTACATCCAACCCTTGTGCAATACTAGAGCCCAAAGAGTTGTTGCGTGATTTTGTAGTTGAGCAAGTCAAGAAAATATCGCCAAAACCCGCAGCAGAATTAAAATCAGCGCCCCCATTTAATTTTTTGCTTAAAAGCTCAATTTCGTGCAAGCCACGCAAAACAAGGGCTGCTTTGGCATTTTCACCTAATTTTAAACCATCAACAATACCACAACCAATGGCAATAATATTTTTCATAACCCCGCAAATCTCAACAGCCACAACGTCTGGTGAATAATGCGCCTTAAAATAATTATTTTGTAAAAAACCAATAATTTTATTAGCAAAAGTCTGATTTTTTGAAGCAATAGTAGTAACGCTAGGCACCTCTGCGGCTACTTCGGCGGCAAAATTAGGCCCAGATAAAATCGCATAATTTTTGCCTTGCAGATTTTTTTCGATGATATTATGAAAAAACTCTAATTTTTGATGATGCAAACCTTTAGTGCAAAGCACCAGACCGCATGAATTCTTGATTTTAAGATTAGCAATTTCTTCAATCACTTGCGCACAAGCTAAAGAAGGAGTTACGATAAAAACATAATCTGCATCAGCAATTTGACCTTGCAAATCAAGGCTTGATCTAAGATTTTTAGATAAAGATACTTGCGGTAAAAATTTATTATTGCTATGATTTTGATTGATTTCTTGTGCAATTTCGCTTTTATTTGAAATCAAACAAACATCATGATTATTTTTTGCCATCATATTGGCAAGCGCTGTGCCCCAAGCGCCGGCACCAATTATTATAATTTTATCTTTCATTTATGACTCGTATTAGTTTTTTAAACGGCCAATTTATCGATCATGATAAAGCATATATTCACATCGAAGACCGTGGTTTTCAATTTGCAGATGGAGTTTACGAGGTTATTTTTTTCCATCAAGGTAAATTAATCGATGATATGCCTCATATTGAAAGATTATTTCGCAGCCTGCGTGAAATCAAAATCGCTCACAACTATACAGCCAAGCAGATCCAAGATATTTGTTTGCAATTATTTTCCAAAAATAATTTATCCGATGGTTATGTTTATATGCAAATCACGCGCGGCGCCACAAATCGTGTGCCAAATTGCCCAAGCGGCTTAGAGCCTACTATCGTGATGACAGTTTCATCCGCCAAAACATTCACCTCAGAAGAATTTGAAACCGGCCTGCATCTAATGCCGCAAGAAGATTTTCGTTGGATGCGTTGTGATATCAAAAGCGTGGGCCTTCTGGCCTCAAGCCTTTCTAACCAAAAAGCTCGCGATTTAGGCTATAATGATGCTTTATTTGTGCGTAGTGGCATTGTTACTGAAGGCAGTTTTTCTAACTTTTTTATTGTTGATCACAATAATAATCTAATCACCAAAGCTGCAGATAACCTTATTTTACAAGGCATTACGCGCAATCGTATTATCGATTTAGCGGCAAAAAATTCGATCAAAGTTATTGAAAAAGATTTTTCGCTGCAAGAAGCAATTGGGGCTAAAGAAGCATTTTTAACTAGCTCGACTTTAGCGGTTAGGCCGGTTACTAAGATTGATCATAAAATTATTGGTGATGGGCGTGCAGGGCAGATTACGCGTGCTTTGAGTGATTTATATAAAGAATTTTTGCGTAGTTGTTAATGGTATAACGCCTTGATATTATTGGGTTTAGTGATTTTTATTTGTCTGTTATATCTTACATCTGGTTTGGGTTTGTTATGGTTTGTAGTTATTTGTAACTTGGCTTGTTTAAGACCGAGTTGGGATAGTCCCCAAAACATAGCTCAAGATAAGTCGCGCGTTATATGGGGCCATCCCTGTCTGAGGTCTTAAACAAGCCAAGTTACAAATAACTACAAACCATAACAACTTTATTTTGTCTGTTAAAACAGACAAAATAAAACCTACCGCAACCATTTTTTAGCAATATAATTTTGTTTATAAAATAGGTTTTTTATATAAAAATTACTAATAATTTCTAGTTAGGATAAAATATGTATCAATTTTTAGAAAAAAACCATTAAGTGATAGATTTTTTTGGTAAAAATGGGTTTTTTCTAGTAAAATTAGATAAATTGACACTTAATATTACTTATTTATACAAAATACTTGCAATTTAGTAGCATAAATGTATGATTTTATTTACTTTGTTAAGTAAATGTATCATTTTTTGCAAAGCAAGAATTATTTTTTATCAAATTATTAAAAAATGAATCATATTTCACAGCATATAAATATTTTTCAAGATCGTGTTGCTCCTGAAGATGTACAAACATTGGTTGGATATGGTGCTCTTATACTTAAATATGAATTAAAAGTTGTGCTTCCAGAATCATTATCAGTTATTGGATTTGGATATAGAAAATATTCTCAGAAATACTGGAATATATACACTGCAAGCTATTTACCCCAAGATTCAATAATAGGACATCTAACATTTGCTCTAAAATACGAGGGAGTTGATTTAGCGATTTTAAATGCATTATTTCGCAAAATAGAAGTTAAGCAATTAGTTGAAGAGATAAAGCAAGCACCAAATGATCGTTATAGACGTCGTATATGGTTTTTCTATGAATGGTTAACGCAAAATATCCTACCAATAGATGATGTCAAGATAGTGCACTCAATAGATCTACTCGATCCTAAGCATTATTATGTAGGGCCTTCGATTTTATCTAAAAGACATCGGGTCAGAAATAATTTGCCGGGGGTAAAAAATTTTTGTCCTTTGGTGAGAAAAACAGAAAAATTAGAGTATTATATTGCACAAAATTTAAAAGTTTTAGCTCATGAAAAAACCAAAGCTATACACCCTGATGTATTAGCAAGGGCTGCAGCTTTTCTCTTATTGAAAGATTTTCGCGCTTCCTTTGCAATTGAAGGTGAAAGACCAGAAAGAAATAGAGCTGAAAGATGGGGAAGGGTAATATATAAAGCTGGCCAAACTCCTTTGTCCGCTAAAGAACTAGAGCGTTTGCAAAATATTGTAATTGAAGATACACGTTTTGTAAAAATGGGTTTTAGAAAAACGGGTGGTTTTATAGGGACTCACGAACGTTTAACCAATGTGCCAATCCCAGATCACGTGTCTGCAAGATGGCAAGATGTTGATACTCTAATAAAAGGTTTAATTGAGGTGGATGAACGTTTAAGTAAAAGTGAGATTGACCCAATCATTGCCGCAACTTTAATTGCTTTTGGATTTGTGTTCATTCATCCATTTGAAGATGGCAACGGACGTATCCATAGATATCTGATACATCATGTTCTTAATGAACGTGGTTTTTCTCCTGATAATATAATATTTCCTGTTTCAGCAGCAATTCTTAACTCAATTAAAGAATATAAAAATGTGTTAGAACATTATTCTAAACCACGCTTAGATCTTGTAGAATGGCGTTCTACTAAAAATGGAAATGTAGAGGTTATAAATGAAACCATAGATCTTTATCGCTATTTTGATGCAACTAAACAAGCAGAGTTTTTATATGATTGTGTAAATCAAACTATAAGAGAAATTTTACCAGAAGAGGTGCGTTATTTAGAAAGATATGATAGGATGAAAAGTGTAATTAACGAGCGCTTTGATATGCCTGATCATATATCAGATTTATTAATTAGATTTTTAGAGCAAAATAAAGGAATTCTTTCTGATAGGGCAAAAGAGAAAGAATTTAAGAAATTATCGGAAGATGAAGTTGAAGAGCTAGAGAATATTTATAAAAATATTTTTGATATTTAAGTGATTCTTCAAATAACTACAAACTTTATTTTGTCTGTTAAAACAGACAAAATAAAACCTACCGTAACACCCCCCCACAATCATAATTTCCTCGTTTTTGAGTAATAATTTTCTTTTATAAATTTAGTTTTAGAAGCGCGCTTAAGACCGAGTTGGGATAGCCCCCAAAACACAGCCAAAGATAAGTCGCGGCGCTATATGGGGCCATCCCTGTTTGAGGGCTTAAGCGCGCTTCTAAAACTAAATTTATAAAAGAAAATTATTACTCAAAAACGAGGAAATTATTACTCAAAAACGAGGATCCACCTCTCTCCATGCAGATAAAAACTCACGCAAATGTGGTTTTTTATCACCGTGCAAATCCAAAAACTCAGCTAATTCTTTGCGTGATTTATAAAAAGAATCTTTATTCATTGTGCCTGTATGATATTGATAAGTAAGATAAAGCAAAAATGTGTTAATAACATCAGTTTCACAATAATTGCGAATATCCTCTAAACGCCCTTGGTCGTAGTATTCTTGCACCATTGATCCATCGATGCCGGTTTTGCCAGGCAAATTTACGCAAGCACAGACTTCATTCATTTTGATGCGCGACGAAGATCCAAAATCAGAGAAAGCATCGGCCAAATCACAATGCCAATCTAGTGAATATTTTTGATTATAATTATTCCATTTATCGCCTAATTTGTAGAGCCAAGGAGCATCTATTTCATATTTCATAGCGCGATATTTTAATACGGGAAGATCAAAATTTTTACCGTTAAAGCTTACTAATCTAGGGGTTTTCTTTTTGAGATAAGAAAAAAATCCGCGCACAATTTCTTCTTCTAATGCGCTTAAATCGCCGCCTGAGCGGATATCGTTGATTTTATAATATTCTTGACCCGAATAATCGCGTAAAATTTCTGCATCCAAAAAACTAATTGATACCACATGATGAAAAGGCTGGCGCAAGAAAGGATTGCGGCCATCAGTGATTTTGAGATGGTAGTCTGTCAAGGCTTGGCGCAGCTTTGAGGTATCTTGATCGTGTAAATCTAGTAGATTGCGGGCGGTTTGGGTATCCGGGATTGTTTCGATATCGAAAACAAATAAATTTTGGTGTTGCATTTAGTTGAAAATCAGTTGAAATTGATGTATAAATTTTGTCGTAAATTATGTTTTTTGCAATCTGTTTTTTTGCAAGTCAGAATTTTTTCGGACAATATAAATAAAAATGCCAATAAAAAAATTTATCAATGCAAGCGATTATTCTTACAAAAACCGGTGATGCAAGTGTTTTGAAGATAAAAGAAGTTGAGGATCCAAAGCCTAAAACTGGGCAAATTTTAATCAAAAATAAAGCAATTGGAATCAATTTTTTTGATATTTGTTATCGTAAAGGTCAATATAAATTACCAGAGAATCATAATAATATCCTTGGTATTGAGGGATGCGGGATTGTTGAGGCTGTGGGACCGCAAGTGATTGATTTTAAAATTGGTGATCGTGTGGCATATGCTGCAATCGCAGGCGGGGCATATGCCGAGAAGGTTGTTATCAATCAACATCACGCAATTATAGTGCCACAAAATATTACAGACTTGCAGGCCGCTGGTTCGTTGCAAAAAGGCATGATGGCGCACACTTTATTGTTGCGTGCTTATAATGTAAGGCGCGTCAAAAGGATTTTAGTGCATGCTGCTGCTGGTGGAGTAGGACAATTTTTGTGTCAATGGGCGCGCTATCTGGGTGTAGAGGTGATTGGTACTGTAGGTATTGACGCTAAAATTGCTTTTGCTCAGGCTAACGGTTGCCATCATGTGATTAATTATCGCAATAAAAATTTTGTTGAAGAAGTGGCCCGTATCACGGATCATAATGGTGTAGGTATGGTACTTGATGGTGTTGGTAAAGATACTCTTACCAAATCCCTTGAATGTTTATGGCCATTTGGTTTTTGCGCTAGTTTTGGCGAAGCTTCAGGAAATACCGAAGCATTAGACCTTAATTATTTGGTCGCCAATTCAATATATTTAGCACGTCCTACTTTGGCTCTTTATAAATCGCATCGAGTTGAGTTGGCTCTAGGTGCTAGTGAGGTTTTTTATATGCTAGAAAAAGGAGTGCTAAATCCTAAAATTACCCCATTTGCTTTTAAAGATGTAGTGCGAACTCATACCCTGCTTGAGGGTCGCCAGAGTGTAGGATCGCTAGTGTTGACTTTATAATCACAATTTGCATAATTGCCATCGTTGCTTGATTCATAAGCCCTCGTAGCTCAGGGGATAGAGCAGTGGTTTCCTAAACCATGTGCGCATGTTCGAGTCATGCCGAGGGCGCCAATAACTTGTCTGTTTTAACAGACAAGTGCAAATCTTAAGTTAGTAAAATCAAAGCTTCGTTAAGATTAATTGTAAATTGAAACAGACAATAAAATTGTCGAGCACAAGCTAGATAAGGCTTCATAAAAATAAACTGTCAATTAAAACAGACAAAAATTAAAATGATTAAAATTGGCGATATAGCCCTCAAAGACAATGTTTTACTAGCTCCGATGTCAGGTGTCACTGATTTACCTTTTAGGCGTTTGGTTAAAAGTTTTGGTGCATCTTTGGTGATATCTGAAATGATTGCCTCGCGCGCAATGATTTTGCAAACGCGCGAATCGCTAAAAAAATGTCAAAAAGATGATGCGCATTATCCAATGTCGGTGCAGCTTGCGGGCTGTGAGCCCGAAGTGATGGCCGAAGCTGCAAGGCTCAATGAAGATATGGGTGCTGATATTATTGATATAAATTTTGGTTGTCCTGTAAAAAAAGTAGTCAACGGATTTGCTGGATCTGCTTTGATGAAAGATGAAGATCTTGCTGCGCGCATCATGGAGGCCGTAGTAAAAGCTGTAAAAATTCCTGTCACTATGAAAATGCGCTTGGGTTGGAATTATGAAAATCTAAATGCACCAAGTTTGGCTAAAAAGGCTGAAAATACCGGTATCAAAATGTTGGTGGTGCATGGTCGCACAAGGTGTCAAATGTATAATGGTCATGCCAACTGGCAGTTGATTGCGCGTACTAAAGAAGCGGTTAAAATCCCTGTGATTGCTAATGGTGATATCAAAAATGTTGAAGATGCCAAAGAGGCTTTAAGCCTTTCTGGTGCTGATGGCGTGATGGTTGGACGTGCTTGTTATGGCAAACCATGGCTGATTGCGCAGATTAACGCAACTCTATCTGGACGTACGCCAATAGAGGCACCAAGCCTTATCGATCAAAAACAAATTGTGCTTAATCACTTTGCTGAAATGGTTGATTATTATGGCCAACAAACCGCGATTCCGTTGGCACGCAAGCATATTGGCTGGTATAGTAGTGGCCTAAAAGGTTCGGCTGAATTTCGTGCTAAAGTTAATATTACTCAAGGTTATGATAATGTGCGTGAGGTAATTGAGCGCTTTTATGATGGCGTGATTGCTGAAAAATAATAAAAATAATAAATTTTCGTACAAATTTTTTCTTGGCCAAAATTATTTCTTGCTAAAACAGTAATAATTTCTGAAAAATTTATACTCGATAAAACTGCATCCTTGATTCTTTCTTCTGCTATTTGATAACCTTTCTCCATCTGAAGCAAGGCAAATACTGTAGAAGAATCAAAAATAATTTTAGCCATTCCTAAGATAATATTCAGTGTTATGTCAAATAGAAAATGCAGAATTTGCGGATATGATTTTTAGATAACTATATTTATTTAATCACCGAAAAAACGCCCAAATCTTACTGGCTGTAGCTTTGCTAATGCCTTCAACACGCATCAAATCATCAATAGTTGCGGCTTTAATTTTATCAAGAGAACCAAAATGATTTAGCAGCGCTTTTTTGCGTTTGACTCCAATATCTTTAACCTCGTCAAGTCCTGATTTGGTGACGGTTTTTTGCCTTTTAGCGCGGTGTGCAGTAATTGCAAATCTATGGGCCTCATCTCTTAGGCGTTGTAAATAAAAAGCCAGCGGCGAGCCTTTTTTAAGTTGAAAAGATTCGCGTCCAGTTTGGTGAAAAAACTCTTCTCCGGCGTTGCGGTTAGGGCCTTTTGACATACATATAAAAGGAATTTTTATTCTTAATTCATCAAATACTTCTTGTGCTGCACTCAATTGTGGCAAGCCACCATCGATGATTATAAAATCTGGCATTGGTAATTCGCGCATGCTGCCAGAGCTAGATTTGAAGCGGCGATAGAGCATTTCTTTCATCATTGCAGTATCGTCGCGCTGGATTTTTGGTGCCTCTTGTATTTGCGAAGTTAAACTATTAGTTGGATATTCAAAATTAGTTTGTGAATAATCAGTTTGTGTAGTTGCAATATCAGCACCATTAATTTTTTCAATATGATGTAAAGCCATAGATGGAGCGGTTTTGATGATATCATCTTTTTTATTATCTTTTTTTAAAACATCTTCAAAGCGAATATTAAATTTGCGATAACCATTTTTTATAAATCCATTAGGACCAGCACAAATCAAGCATCCAACCGCATTTTGATTGGCGGTATGACTATTATCATATACTTCAATTCTGTCTGTTAAAACAGACAAATTAAAAACGTTTTTTAATTCAACTAATAGCTCTTTATCACGTATATTTTGTTCGATATGTCTTTTTAAAACTTGTTTTGCAATATCTTCTTGATCCTTGATTAGATTGAGTTTGTGTCCTAATTTTGGTGTAGAAATCGAGATTTTTTCCTCTGCTAATTTGCTTAAAAAATCTTGCATCAAATCATGATCGGTGATTTTTAAATTTAACAAGATATTTTTTGGTGGAACCTGATTCAAATAAAATTGTCCTAAAAATTTTGATAAAAATTCTTCTTTTTCTAAATCGTCCTGTGCGCCGTAGAAATATGGCTTTGATCCATAATTATTGCCGCCACGATAAAATGAAATATAGATACAATATTGGTGATTTTTTTCAACTAAGCTAATAATATCTTTGTCTGTTATATCAGACAAATTAATATTTTGTTTTGCTTGAATTGAAGATAGTGATCTAATGCGGTCCCTTATGGCAGACGCTTTCTCGTATTCTTGTAAATTGCTAAGATTTTGCATTTTGTCTGCTAAAACAGACTGAATATGAGACGATTTTCCACTCAAAAAATCAACTGCATCACTGATAGATTTTTTATAATCTTGTTTGGAGATATAGTCAACGCAAGGTGCCGAACATCTTTTAATTTGATATTCCATACAAGGTTTTTTGCGCGATTTAAACTCTTGATCGCTACAGCTGCGCAGCAAAAAGCTTTTTTTCATCACGTCAATTACGCGATTAACATCCCCTGCCGAAGCAAAGGGGCCAAAATAATAGTTATTGTTGTCTTTAAGCCCGCGATGCTTGAAAATACGGCCATAATCATGGATTTTATCAATAGCAATAAGTGGGAAACTTTTATCATCGCGCAGTAAAATATTAAAACGCGGTTCGAATTTTTTGATGAGATTATGTTCAAGCAAAAGCGCTTCAAGCTCGCTATTGGTTTGGATAAACTCAACTTTTTGTGCCAAGAAAATCATGCGGGCAATGCGCGCAGATAGGCGATTTGCGACAGTATAATTCATCAGCCTTTTACGCAAATTTTTTGCCTTGCCGATATATAAAACATCGTTTTCGGCACCAAAAAATTGGTAAATTCCACTATTTTCAGGGACTTGCTCGCTAATTAGATTTTTTAAATTTTCACTTTGCATTTTGTAATTTTAGCAAATTTTTGTCACTTTGTCAATTTTTGAATAATTTTTTATAAAAAATTATATTTAAAAAATATAATAATAGCCCTGATCCTTAGATATCAAGGCTTATAAGAAGATTAAAAAATTCGATTCCAATTTTGGCAAAAGAATTATAAAATGTTTATTATCAAAAATGTAAAATAGTTTTTATGGTTGAGGTCGCTTGAAAATTGCCTTAAATGATCATAAAACTATAAATTTAACTTCTTTTACTATGGTTATTAAAACAGAACAGTTTCAAGAAATACAGGAGCTCAGGCAGCGAAATTATACTACTTTGCGTCCCGTTTCGCCTGAATTAGAAGAGGTTTTATATCAGCCAATTGAGTTGTTAGACCATGGTTTTGTAAGAGTGATGGATTATATGGGTAATGATTCATCAGTTGTGCAAGCGGCTCGCGTATCATATGGGGCGGGTACCAAGAAGATTAATGCTGATAAAGGTTTGATCAATTATTTGATGGCACACCGCCATACTACGCCGTTTGAGATGTGTGAAATTAAATTTCATATAAAGTTGCCGATCTTTATTGCACGGCAGTGGATAAGGCATCGCACCGCTTCGGTTAATGAATATTCGGCGCGTTATTCAATAATGGAAGACGAATTTTATATCCCTAAAGCCGAAAATTTGGCCGCGCAATCAAAGGTTAATCACCAAGGTCGTGACGAGGCTCGCACATTGAGTGCAGATGAGCAAAGGCATGTTCTTGATATCTTAAAAAAAGATGCTGCTAATGCTTACGGGCACTATCTTGAGATGATAAATCAAGATGCAAATGGCAATATTGTTGATGAATCAAAAGATGGCTTAGCGCGAGAATTGGCGCGGATGAATCTGCCTTTAAATTGTTATACACAATGGTATTGGAAAATTGATCTACATAATCTGTTGCATTTTTTATATTTGCGCGCAGATAGTCATGCGCAATATGAAATTAGGGTTTACGCCTTAGCTATGCTTGATTTGGTAAAAAAATGGGTTCCACATTCTTACGAAGCTTTTATGAAGCATCGTAAAGAAGGCAAAGAGCTCTCAAATGGGGCACTCGAAGTGATAAAAAAAATGCTAAAAGGTGAAAAAATTGCACAAGAAACTTCTAATTTAAGTGCAAGAGAATGGGGCGAATTAATGAAATTACTTGAAATTGGCGAAAAATAATGGCAAAATGCTTGCTAAATAAGCTTTATCAAGATTATTATTGGTGAATAATTTAAATAGTTTTTTTATATGTCAAGAATCTGGGAATTAGTCTTAATTTTGGTAATAATCTTCATATTTTTTGGTGCTGGAAAATTGCCGCAAGTGATGGGAGATATAGGCAAATCGATTCGCAATCTTAAAGATGGCATGAAAAAAGAAAAAGATGAAGAGGATAAAAAATCCGACCAAAATAACAATGGATCATAAAAAAGTTATTGCAACCGAGGTTATCGAAAGCGCAGTCAACCGGTCTTCTAGTGATCGCATGCCTATTTCTGACCTAATTACGGCCATGGAGGGTGCTGGTTTTGGCTTGGCGATCATGATTTTTGCTTTTGGTATAATTATTCCCTTGCCGCCACCTTTTCCTAGTATAATTTCAGTGCCTTTAGTGGTGTTTTCTTTGCAGATGGTTCTTGGGTTTGAATCGCCTAAATTGCCTAAAAGATTTGCTAATCTTACAGTTAAGCGCTCGGTGCTGGCAATGTTGGTGCGCAAGGCCTCGCCTCATATAAGTAAGGTTGAAGCTATCTTAAGACCGCGCCTTATTTTTATGACAACGCCTAGAGCAGAGCGACTTGTTGGTATTTTCATTTTCTTGTTTGCAAGTTTTATTTTATTGCCGATGCCTTTGTCAAATTTTATTCCTGGAGTTGGGATTTTGATCATTTCTTTTGGCCTTTTAGGTCGCGATGGGCTTGCAGTTATCTGTGGAATTGTGGTCGGAATTATTGGTGTAGCGATTTCGGTGACAGCAGTAATAGCAGGGGTCGAGGCCATAAATTATCTTAAAGATTTATTGTTTTAAAAATATTTTTCTTGACAAATTTTATTATTTGGTTTATGATTGATCCCGTTGATGTGATTTTTTGTATTTTTTACTTTTGCTAGAGATATATAAAATCTTCATTTTAAGGGTATCACTACTACTTAGTTTCATAAAAATATTTTCCAAAAATTTCTAGAGCTTTGAATATAGCAGTTCTTTGTTGTCTTTATTGATTAAGTTAATGAAATCAACCTAATTTTCCTCAATTTATTAATATTTAAAAAATTATAATGTCTACACTTACATTGCGCGGTTCTTCTAATAACCAAAACCATTCTTTGATTAATGAAGAGCAGGTTGCGCAAAATGCAGAATCATCTCAAAAATCACAAATAGAAGAGTCATCTTCTGAGAAAAATTCTCAAAGCTCTCCTGGTAATGCTAGAAATGGTTACCAGCGTGGATATGGCGCGCGCAATTTGATTAGCCGCCAAAAAAATGATCGTGACAATAAAGATAATAAAGAAACCCAAGAGCCTAAGCTTGCTACAAATAACCAGCTTCAAGAAGATGAAGAAGATGATGAAAATAATACTAAAAAATCAAGTGAAAATGGTAAAACACTTGAGCTAAAAAGTTTAAAATCAAAAAATGCTGAGACACTAATTGATATTGCTCGCGAGCACGGAATTGACAGTATAGGTGATTATGGTAGGCAAGATATTATCTATCATATTTTGAAAAATTTTTCGGATCAGCATCCAGAAAATATTATTGTTGGTGAAGGTGTACTCGAAGTTTTGCCGGATGGATTCGGTTTTTTGAGGGCTCCTGAGACCAATTATTTCCCAGGTTCGGATGATATTTATGTATCGCCAAGTCAGATCAAAAGATTTGGTTTGCGCACTGGTGATACTGTGAAAGGCCAGATTAGAGCGCCAAAAAAAGGCGAGCGCTATTTTGCTTTATTGCGTGTGAGTGAAGTGAATTTTGATGCGGTTGAAAAAATCAGAAATCGCGTGCTTTTTGATGACTTAACGCCGCTTTTCCCGCAGAAAAAATTACAACTTGAAGAAACTAGCACCATGAATGGTGATGTGAGTACTCGTATTATTGATATGATTGCTCCGCTTGGTAAGGGTCAGCGTGCCTTGATTGTAGCGCCTCCGCGTACTGGTAAAACATCTTTAATGCAAAATATTGCGCATGCGATTACCAGCAATCATCCTGAAATTATCTTGATGGTATTGTTGATTGATGAGCGTCCAGAAGAAGTAACTGATATGTCGCGCTCGGTAAAAGGCGAGGTTGTAAGCTCAACATTTGACGAGCCAGCAACGCGTCACGTGCAGCTTGCTGAGATGGTTATCGAAAAAGCAAAAAGATTAGTTGAAGCAAAAAAAGATGTAGTGATCTTGCTTGACTCGATTACTCGTTTGGCTCGCGCCTACAATACCGTAATCCCATCATCGGGCAAAGTTTTGACAGGCGGCGTGGATTCTAATGCATTACAAAAACCAAAAAGATTTTTTGGTGCCGCTCGAAATATTGAAGAAGGTGGCTCGCTTACTATCATTGCTACCGCCTTGATTGATACAGGTTCTAAAATGGATGAGGTTATTTTTGAAGAATTTAAAGGTACGGGTAATGCCGAGGTCATTTTGGATCGTAAAATTTCGGATAAAAGAATCTTCCCAGCCATGGATATCACTAAATCCGGCACCCGTAAGGAAGAGCTTTTGGTTGATCGTGCAACTTTATCTAAAGTGTGGATGTTGCGTCGTATTGTCAACTCGATGAGCTCGGTTGAAGCGATGGAATTTTTACTGCAAAAAATCGATCATACTAAGAGTAATGAAGAATTCTTTAAATCAATGAATTCTTAGTTAATCAAGATTGGCAATATCACTTTCTGGTTGCCAAATTTTGGTAAAAATTGTTTCAATAATAATATTGTGTCAGTTGGTATGATATGGGGTTTTTTTACAAAATAGTAAAAACCATGTCTTTTTTTGTAAAAAATTTTTAAATTATATTAAATCATAAATAAAATTATTTAACTTTTAAATTTAGGTTTTATACTAACTCATTATAATTAAGCAATATCCTTCAAAACCTTAATTTTCTAAATGCCAAAGAAGTTTTATTATATCACAATTTTACTTCTTATTGCCACCTGCCACGGAAATCTTAAAAACTTATCCGCAATTGAAAATCGTCTTAAAAATGATAATTTTTATAGCTCATATTTGGCGTTAGAATATCTTGATTATGCGCGTATTTTATCAATGAAATCAAATAAAAAAAATTCTGAATATTTTGCTAAAAAAGGTTTGGAGGCTTCGCAAGGCAACAAAATAGCTCTTGAAAATCCAATAAAATGGAAAGCTGATTATAATGAGATTCAGGATTCAATAATGGCACTTGATCGCTACAATAAAATATCGAATTACGATATGCAAAAAAATATTCCTGAAGCCATGGCGCACTTGACTTTTCTTTATGATTGTTGGGTGAGTGGTGAGTCAAATCCTAATTTTAAATTAAAGAATTTGCAGCAATGTAAAGTGCGTTTTTACAAATTATTGGATGAGGTTGAGCAATATGTTGATGATGTAAGGCATCGCAGGCAGCCTAAAACCGTGATCTTTGAGGATGATTTTGAGCGTTTTGAAATAATGTTTGATTTTAATCAATATAATGTCAATGAAAAAGCCAATATCAAAATTATTGATATTTTAAAATACTTATCTACCTTAAATGGTAATTATCGAATATTGCTTGCAGGCAATGCTGATAGGGCTGGAAACGAATTATATAATCAAAGTTTAGCACGAAAAAGAGTTGAAAATGTTAAAAATTATTTGATAAAAAATGGCGTGGCGGCGGACATGATCTCAATTCGCGCTTTTGGTGAAGATTTTCCGGATATTATTACTAAAAAAGGGGTGCAGCATCAACTCAACCGAACCGTTGGTATCTATGTTTTGAAGGGTATGGGGGATTTTTCTGCTTATCCGATACCGCTGATTGAAAATTATGTTTATAAAAAAGAAATCCAAAAAGCGCGTGCTAAAAGGGGCTTGAGATGATTAATTTAATGGTTAAAATAGTCCCTATAAGGTTTTTTTTGGTGAAATTTAGTTAAATATAATGCATAGCGATTTTCAAGATATCAAAAGAATAGTTATTAAAATAGGCTCGTCGTTATTGGTTGAAGACGGTGTTTTGCGCGAAAAATGGCTTAGCAAATTTGTAATTGACATTGCTGAATTATTGGCAAAAAAGATTGAAGTGGTGATTGTATCTTCTGGTGCTATTGCCTTGGGGCGCGTGATTTTGCAGAAAAAAGGAAAATTATCAATTGAAGAAAAACAAGCCGCCGCGGCGATTGGTCAAATCCAATTGATGAGCAGTTATCGCGATTATTGCAAAAAATGCGGTTTTGATGTGGCGCAAATATTGCTTACGGCCGCTGATTGCAACTCGCGCGAGCGTTATAATAATTCACAAAATACAATCAATGCATTATTGGCAAAAAACATTGTACCAATTATCAATGAAAATGATACTGTGGCGGTTGAAGAAATAAAGATTGGCGACAATGATCGCTTGGCGGCCCGTGTGGCGCAAATGATTTCGGCTGATTTGTTGATTCTCCTTTCGGATATTGATGGTCTTTATGATAAAAACCCAAAAATCAATATTGATGCGCGTTTGATTACTGAAGTTGGTAAAATTACAAAAGAAATTGAAGAAATGGCTTCTGGATCATCTTCATCCGTAGGCACTGGAGGCATGGTCACAAAAATCACGGCGGCAAAAATGGCAGCTTTGTCGGGTTGCGAGACGGTTATAACTAGCGGTTTGGTTGATAATCCTCTGCAAAAATTATTTTTAGATCAACAAAATTATACAATTTTTAGAAGTGATAAAGATACATTAAAATCACGAAAAAAATGGCTGATTGGCTTTATGAATGCTAAAGGGGAGGTGGTTGTTAATGATTGCACTAGAGAGGCTTTTATCAACAAAAAAATTAGTCTTTTGCCGGTGGGAATTACCAAAATTTTAGGTGACTTTAAAAAAGGTGATCTAATTTTTATTAAAGATGAAGAAGGTAATCATATAGCCAGTGGAATCGCTAATTATGATGCTGTAGAGGCATTTAAAGTGATGGGAAAAAATAGTGAAGAAGCAAAAAAAATCCTCAATTTATCTAAAACTGAATTAATTCATATCGATAATCTAATTTTATAAAACATGACTAGAATTCAAAAAATATATGCTCGTGAAATCCTTGACTCGCGCGGTTTTCCGACAGTTGAAGCTGATTTATACTTAGAAAATGGCATGATGGCGCGGGCTGCGGTTCCTTCTGGCGCTTCAACAGGGAGCCTAGAAGCATGTGAGTTGAGAGACGGTGATAAAAGCAAATATTTAGGAAAAGGTGTTTTAAAAGCGGTTGAAAATGTCAATCAAAAATTGGCGGCAGTTCTTGTAGGCGTTGATGTTAATAAGCAATATGAAATTGATCAATTAATGATTGATTTGGATGGATCAAAAAATAAGTCAAATTTAGGTGCCAATGCGATTTTAGCGGTGTCTTTAGCGGTTGCAAAGGCTGCGGCTAAATCTAATAATCAGCCATTATTTTTATATTTAGGTGGCGAAGATGCGCATATTATGCCGGTTCCGATGATGAATATTATTAATGGCGGCAAGCATGCAGATAATAAAATTGACATCCAAGAATTTATGATTATGCCGGTTATGGCCTCGTCAATTAAGGATGCAATTCGTATTGGTGCTGAGATTTTTCATTATCTAAAATCTTTGCTAAAAAAAGATGGTCATAACACCAATGTTGGCGATGAAGGTGGTTTTGCGCCAAATTTTGGTAGTGCCGTACAGGCTTTGGATTATATTTCACAGGCTGTTGAAAAAGCTGGTTATAAGCTTGGCAGTGACGTTAAACTGGCTTTGGATGCGGCTTCAACTGAATTTTATAAAGATAAAAAATATCATCTTGATGGTGAGGGAAAAATTTTTACAGGTGATGAATTGATCGAATATTATCAAAATTTAATCGATAATTATCCGATCCATTCAATTGAAGACGCATGTGCTGAAGATGATTATGATAGCTGGAAAAAAATCACGCAAATTTTAGGCAAAAAAATCCAATTAGTTGGCGATGACTTATTCGTAACCAACCCAGAAATTTTGGCGCAAGGCATCAAGCAAAATATGGCCAATGCAATATTGGTTAAGGTCAATCAAATCGGTACCTTAAGCGAAACCATGAATGCTATTGCATTAGCGCGCAAAAACAGTTATAATGCTATCATTTCGCATCGCAGTGGCGAAACCGAAGATGCAACTATTGCGCATATTGCGGTTGCAACTAATGCTGGTCAGATCAAAACTGGCTCATTGTGTCGTTCTGATCGTACGGCAAAATATAATGAATTGATTAGAATTGAAGAGATTCTTGGCTCGAAGGCAAAATATTACAAATTCTAGTTTGTAATATTTTATCAAGAAGTAAGGACCAAGAATTTTAAGGACCAAGAATTTTAAGGACCAAGAATTTTAAGGAGGATTGTTGAAAATTTTGGTATTGATAAATGAAGATTTTAGCAAGATGGCTCTAGGCAGCAATACTACGTTGGCTTATAGTTTAGCGGCTGTTTTGCAGAATCATGATGTTTATATTTATCAATTTATAGATGAAGAAATCCCTAAAATTTCTGATAAAATTAATGTCATCCACCTCAATAAAAACAACGCTTCAGAGCTTATTTTTCAATATCAAAATCAAAATTTAAAAACAAAAATTTATCCGCCAATATTTAGTAAAACGCAAATTCTGTTAAGTGAAATTGAGTTTGTGATTCAGCGTCTTGAGCCAATGAAGACCCCATTTCCTCCAGTTGGAAAAATTTTGATTGAAGATTTTTTAGTAAAAATTAAAAATATTTTTCCACCATATTTTATTTTTAATGCGCCATTTAATTGTTTTGGAGATAAAGAGTTTCCATTATTGTTTGAAAATATCGCAACGCCTACAGCCACAACATATTATAACGATCAATCAATCTTAAAAAAAACTTTAGCACTTAATAAAAATTTTGTAAAAAAGAAATTTATTTTTAAGCCAGATAATTCGGCGCAGGCTTTTGGCGTCTTTGCTGTAGAGTTTAATAAAAATGGTTATAATTTATCCGATTTGCAACAAAAAACGATTGATGAATTATCATTAACGCAAAGCTATCAAATCAATGAAATAGTGGATGAAAAGCAGTTTTTGCAGATCGTAAATATTCTATGTTTTATACAATTTTATAAAACGCAACTTAGTCGAAATAATAAAAAAATCGCACAAATTGATGATGACGAAATAATTTGTGGGGTAAAAAATTTATATGGTCATAAAATTTTGATTCAGCCATTTTTAGAAGGTGTGAGATTGGGCGATATAAGGATTAGTCTAGCTAAAATGGCCAATGGGGATTTTAAGATTGTGGGTGCAATTTTTCGTAAAATTATTAAAAACGATGCAAAAAATTTTACAACCGGATTTATGTCGGGAAGAACGATGCCTGAAAAACTGGATAATAATCTAACGATTGATGAAAAAAATCAATTAAAATCGCATTTAGAGATAATTTTACATAAATTAAATAGCGATTTGCGACAAAAATACCAAAATTCTACCGAAATTGGTTGCGATTTTATCTTGTCAGGAAATTCTAAAGATGTGTATTTCGGAGAAGCTAATCACCATTGTCAAGCGCTTATTCCTCTGGCTGAATTAGTTTTAAGAGATAATAAAGAAAAAGATTTTTTTAGTGAGATAAATGGCTTAAAACTACCTTTTAATGGTGGTTTGGCAATTGTTTCTGAAATCATAAAACAACAAATAAGTTTACAAGCTAATGTTAAAATTATATCTGGCGCAAATTAATACCATTGTAGGCGATCTTGACGGTAATAAACAAAAGATTCTGCGTGAATTTAGAAAAGCCGAAGAGCAAAATTGCGATTTGGTAATTTTTTGCGAGATGACTATTTGTGGCTATCCGTGCCAAGATTTGTGGCAGAAAAGTTATTTTATCAAAAAGGCAAATGAAAAAATTTCTGAAATTGCCGACGAAACTAAATCTTCTAAATGCGCGATTTTATTAGGTGGACCAGCTTTTTCTAGCAATCGTCATAAAAAAGAAGTTATAAATAATGCCGCTTTTTTAATTGAAAATGGCGTGATAAAAAGAATCATTCGAAAAAAAAATCTGCCAAATTACGGTGTTTTTGATGAAAAAAGATATTTTGAGGCTGAAAATTCATTATCTTTTGTTGAATTTCGCGATCAAACTTTAGCAATTTTGATTTGTGAAGATATTTGGGATTTTAAAACGCTTTATTTGTTGCAAGAACAAATATTTGATTGTATGATTTCAATTAATTCTTCACCTTATAGCACCAATAAACACCTGCATCGCCAAAAAATTATCTCTAAATTTGTCAAGCAATTAAAAAAGCCGCTGATCTATGTAAATCAAGTAGGCGCAGAGGAATCACTCGTGTTTGATGGATCTTCTTTTGTGATGGATGAGCAAGCGCAAATAGTGCTTAAAATGCGTGAATTTGCAGTGGACGCAGCGACAATTTTAGTTGAAAAAGGTTGGATTGATGCGTGCAGAAAATCTGATAAAATTACCGAATATGATATTGATAATCGTGATTATTCGGCTTGTGTATTGGCTTTGCGTGATTATATTGAAAAAAACGACTTTAAAAAAGTGATATTAGGAATGTCAGGCGGCATAGATTCGGCGCTGGTTGCCGCAATAGCTGTGGATGCTTTGGGCAGTGAAAATGTAACTTTATACGCTTTGCCGACGCGTTTTAATTCACAAAATTCAATGAATGATGCCAAAAATTGTGCAGAAAATCTTAATTGTAAACTCGAAATTATTTCTATTGAAAAGGTTTTTGAATCAATGTTATCAAGCTTGCATGAGCAATTCATTAATACTAAATCTGATTTAACCGAAGAAAATCTACAATCGCGTATTAGAGGAAATATTTTAATGGCCCTATCCAATAAATTCGGTGCTTTGTTGTTGAGTACAGGCAATAAATCCGAGTTATCTGTAGGTTATGCAACAATTTATGGCGATATGTGTGGTGCATTTAACCCCTTAAAAGATATTTATAAAACCCGTGTCTATCAGCTTGCTAATTGGCGCAATCGAAATATTCCACAAATTTCTTTATATCAAAAAATTGATTTGATTCCAGAAGCTATTTTAAGCAAAGCACCATCAGCAGAGTTGCGAGAAAATCAAAAAGATAGCGATTCTTTGCCTGAATATGATATTTTGGATAAAATTTTATATGCCTTGGTAGATCAGCAACGATCCCTTGCTGAAATCATAAAAAGTGGTTTTGATGAAAATCTTGTAAAAAAAGTTGCAAAACTTCTTCATAACAGCGAATATAAGAGGCGACAGGCAGTGATCGGTACAAAAATTTCCGATATGTCTTTTGATAAAGATCGTCGCTATCCGATGACTAATAAATTTTTTGATTAGAAAAATGACCATATTATGCCGCTTCGCCCCTTCTCCAACGGGATTTTTGCACGTAGGCAACATGCGCGCCGCGATTATAAATTATTTATATGCTAAAAAAACTGGCGGCAAATTTATGCTGCGTTTTGATGATACTGATATTGAGCGCGTGCGTGATGAATATCGCGAGATGATTCCGCAAGATATGGCGTGGCTTGGTTTAAAATATGATAGTTTTGTCAAACAATCCGACCGCCTTAAAAATTATGAAGATGCCAAAAATTTATTGATTAAAACTGGTCGTTTATATGAATGTTATGAAACCGCGAGCGAGCTAAATTTGCAACGCAAGGCGCAAGTGGCGTCTGGTATGGCTCCGCTTTATAATCGTTCGGCTTTAAGCTTGACTGATGAGCAAAAATCTAACCTACGTGCTCAAGGCCTAAAGCCGCATTATCGCTTTTTGCTCGAAGAAAAAATCGTTTCTTGGGATGATAAAATAAAAGGCCGTATCACTTATGAGGGGCGCCATTTTTCTGATCCGGTTTTGGTGCGCGATAATGATGTTCCCACTTACACATTTTGTTCGGTGGTTGATGATATCGAATATGGTGTCACCGATATTATTCGCGGCGAAGATCACATCACTAATACTGCTATTCAAATTCAAATTTTTGAGGCCTTGATAGCTGCTGGATATGGGGGGCGAGTTCCTGATTTTGCACATTTAGCGCTGGTTAAAGCGATGGAGGGTAAAATTTCCAAACGCGAAGGTGGTTTTGATGTTAAAACGTTGCGCAATGACGGTTTTGAAGCTTTTGCAGTGATTAGTTTGCTTGCTCAAATTGGCACTTCGCAAGCGATTAAAATTTATAAAAATTTTGATGAATTAGTCGCTAATTTTGATTTTAGTAATTTTAGCAAATCTTCAACAAATTATGATTTATCAGAATTGGTTAATATCAATCAAAAATTATTACAAATTCTTGATTTTGAAGAGATAAAACCGCGTCTACAAGAAATTGGCCTAAAAAGCAAAATAAATGCCGAATTTTGGCAAATTATGCGTCAAAATATCGTTTTTTTACCTGAAATTGCCAAATGGCACAAAATTTGTTATGAAAAAATGAGTTTTGTGATTTTGCCAAAAGACCAAGATTTTCTCAAAAAAGCTGCTGATTTATTGCCTCAAGATACAAAATCAGAGGATTGCTGGCATAAATGGCTTGAATTAATAAAACAAAATTGTGATCGTAAGGGTCGTGATTTATTCATGCCAATCCGCATGGCTCTAAGTGGAGAAGAGCATGGACCAGAGCTAAAATATTTGATAAATTTTATTGATCGTGACGAGATTTTAGAGCGGCTGAGCTCTTAGAGATATACAAACTAACCACCTAAATCTCAACACGCTTAAACTGCCCGTCAATACAAGCGCCATCTTCAACAGAGAGTGAACCATATTCGATAAAACCAGTTAATTTAGCTTTGCTTGAAACGCTGATATTTTTGGCTTTGATATTGCCATTAAAATTGCCTTTGATGCTAAGAGATTCGGCGAAAAGATCACCTTCCATTGATCCGCCCTCACGTATAATAACCGAATTGCCTTTAACAGTGCCGTTAATATGGCCCTCAATTTCAATCAGACCGGTACTGGCAATGGTGCCCTCAATTTGCAAATCACGCGCCAAAATTGTTGGGGTATTTTTAAAATTGGTGCTAATCATCTCAATCTTTTTTCCAATTGAGTTATTATCATTATCGCCTTGAGTTATCGAGGAAACTTTGGCTTTAATACTAGCTATTGACATGTTTTAAATTAGTTGAATCGTTAAGTAATACATCGCCCGCTTTTAAAAATTTCTTTGGGTTTAGAGGGATATTTTTATACCGAATTTCGTAATGTAAATGCGGACCCGTGCTTCGTCCGGTGCTGCCTTGCAAGGCAATAACATCGCCTTTTTTTACATATTGACCTCTTTTTACTTTAACAGTCGATAGATGGCCATAACGAGTGGTTATTCCGAATCCATGATCGATCACAATGGCATTGCCATAGCCGTTAAATTGTCCAGCGAGAATAACTTTTCCGGTGGAAGGGCTGATGATTTTTTCGTGGTGAGGACCTACAAAATCAAGACCTTGATGGATTGCCAAGCCGCCTGTAATTGGATCGCGGCGCGTTCCAAATCCACTTGATACAAAATAGCTTTTAATAGGGCGCGATAATGGCAAAAATTGAGTGAGTTTTTCAAGTGTAATCAGGCGCTCAAACTGATTGTTAAATTTTGCGGTTTCAAGATTATGGGCTTCAATCAGACTTTTTACAGCAGGAATAAGCGGACCGCCTTGTCCACCAAGAGTTGCGGGCATGTTGGCGGCAACTTTATTTTTAGCAAAATTGCTTTTTTTTATCGATAATCCAGTTAAGGCAATGGTTTTTTCAAGTTTTTCAATGCGCTCATTTGCCACCTCTTCAACATCCATCAAGGCTTCGCTAGCATTTTTGATCTGATTTAAAGTATGCTTATCGGCTTTAGAGAGATCATCTTCTTTAAAATTTTCAGGGTTAGTAAAAGTTTTTTTCTTCTCACTCGCAAGATTAGTGTGACCAGTGACTGAAACCAGATAATCATTGACTTTGCGCAGTTTTTCATTCATGTTGCTAAATTCTGTTTCGAAATAATAATTGATATTTTCGAGACGAGTAATTTCGGCTGATTTTGAGGCGATAATTTTATGATATTGCAGCGACTGATAAAATAAATTTGCTACCCAACCAATACTTAGAAACACGCAGAACTGAACGATTGGCCCCAAAGTAATGCTGCGAATTTTTTGATTGGTAACGAATAAGATTGTTCTTTTAGTAAAGGCTATCTTAAAAAACCATTTTACCCCTGAAATTACTGTATTGCTAATGGTTTGCCAGAGATATAATAATTTGCGTTTTCTTAAAAAAGATTCAATATTCATTCAAAAAATCTTGTTGCTTTCTTAGTAATTAAGCCCTGTAAATAAAGCTAATCAATGATTATATTCGTTAACAGTGCCTAAAATCCAGCTATTTAGCAAAATAAGCCAATAATATCGTGACCCTTAATTGCGACCCCCACCAGTGACTATACCGTGATAATCCCAGTGATAATTCCGTGACCAATATAAATTCTTGATACCAAAAACTATAGTCTTATGATGTCCTTTTTTAAAATGAATGTCAAGTTTTTTTGCGATATGCGGTCTTGACTAGAAAAAATCAGCGTCTATAATGTTAGATTCTTAATTTTTATAAATAAATTTTATGGCTAAAAAAGAAATTAAAAATGATCATCCAAAACAACATTTGTTAAATGTTGTGATGACTGATGGCTCTAAGTTTCAAATAATGACAACTTATGGCAAAGATGGTGATACTCTTAGACTTGACGTTGATCCAAAAAATCACCCAATTTGGCAAGAAAAAGGCCAGAATTTTATCAATGTTAATGATGAAAGGGTTACTAAATTCAAGAAAAAATTTGGCGATTTTAAGTTGTAATTTCTTTCTTTTGCGCGGTAATTTAGCGGCTTTGTATGACTCAAGAAATAATATGTATTTCTGGATGGGGGCAAAAATTTGATTCGCTTGAATTTATTTTTAAGAAATCGGATTTTGCCCCTTTTTTTGTTGAGAAAAATGATTTGTTGCCCAAAGATTCTGTTGATAAAAATCAATCTTCCATCCTAGATAATCAAGGATTAAACTTTAATATTCAATCTCTAGATTATTCAAAATTTTCTGATTTTCAAGGGGTTGTTAATGTAGCAAAATCATACAATTTGAATTCTGACATAATAGTAGGGTGGAGTCTTGGAGGTCAATTAGCCCTAAGATTGATCGCAAAAAAAATCTTTAAACCTAAATTGTTGGTTTTAATTGCACCGCCTTTTATGATGATTAAAGATAGGCGCGTCCAAGCAGGTATGGCTCTGGATACTTTTAATCAATTTCGTAGTAATTTTGCAACAGCTCCAAATCAAACCTTAAAAAAATTTTCAATCTTAACTGCAATGAATGATCGCAACGCCACGCAAATAGCTGATTCTCTGGATATAAGTGACCATAATTTTTATCAATTTTTATTTTGGCTAGATGAATTAAAGCGTTTTTCTTGTTTTGATTTGGATTTTACCGAAATGCCGCGCACCGTTTATTTTCATGGTGCGGGTGATATGATTGTGCATGTTTCGCAAGCGCAATATTTTGCTAATCATATAAAAAATATACGCTTGGAGATCTTTAAAAATTGTGGACATGCCCCGCATTTGAGTGATATTAATAAAATGCGAAAAATTTTGGCTGAAGAAATCATGAATTTAGTCATCACTTAATCCTATAGCATAATAACTTACATATTGACACCAAATAACTTCATGCAATTTGTTATGCTATAGAGATTGTTGCTAATTAATTTATATTTTGCGACGATAACTTAAGGCTTCTAACAAATGATGTTGCATTATGTCATCTTTTTGCTCGAGATCGGCTATGGTGCGGGCTACCCTCAATATACGAGTGATTCCGCGTAGTGAAATCGACATTCTTTCTGTTGATTTTTTGAGTATCTTTTGCGATTCTTCATCTAATTTAGTATATCTTTCAAGACTGGCACCACTTAATCTGGCATTGATTTTGGGGTAATTTTTCATATCTTTCTCATCTAAATAGCGCATTTTTTGCATTTTTCGTGCTTTTATAACTCGATTTTTAACAATTTGCGAAGATTCGGATTTTTTGTTAGTAGTAAAAAAAATATCAATTTGCGGTACTTCAATTACCATATCTATGCGGTCTAGCAAAGGGCCGGAGATTTTATTTTTATAATCTTCGCCACAAATTGGGGCTTTTTTACATTGCCTTGCGGTATCGCCAAGATATCCACAGCGACAAGGGTTCATGGCGGAAATTAACTGAAAATTAGCAGGATAAGTGATGTGAGAATTGGCGCGCGAGATACTAACATTGCCCGTTTCAAGAGGTTGTCGAAGTGAGTCAAGCACTTGGCGTGGAAATTCAGGTAATTCATCTAAAAATAACACGCCGTGACTAGCAAGTGAAATTTCTCCGGGTTTTGCCTTGGTGCCACCTCCAACCATAGCAGGCATTGAACAAGAATGGTGTGGATCGCGATAGGGTCGGTTGATAATCAGATTGCCATCGCTTAGTTTGCCGCTAATACTGTGAATCATATTGATTTCAAGAATTTCTGGTAAATCTGGCTCTGGTAAGATGCCGTTGAGGCGGGATGCGAGCATTGATTTTCCGGTGCCGGGTGGGCCAATTAGTAATAAATTATGTCCGCCCGCCGCCGCAATTTCTAAGGCGCGTTTAGCGGTTTCTTGGCCTTTTATTTCAGATAAATCAGCATATGAAAATTCTTGATGCTGCTTACTAGTTTGGGGTTGTGCAAGTGGCGCGATATTTTTAAAATGATTGACAATGGCAAGAAGATTTGGCGCGGCGACAATTGGTAAATCGCCAGCCCATGCTGCTTCACGGCCATTTTTTTGTGGACAGATTATTCCGCAATTATATTGATTCGCGCCAATTGCTGCCGAAATAATGCCGCTAATGGGATTGATTGAGCCATCAAGTGATAATTCTCCTAAAATATAAAAATTATCTAATAATTTCTGTTCTAAAATACCCATTTCAAGTAAAATACCAAGCGCGATTGGCAGATCAAAATGGCTACCTTCTTTTTGCAAATCAGCAGGTGCGAGATTGATAGTGATGCGTTTTTGTGGCCAATTAAATCCACTTGAAGATATTGCCAGCCTCACGCGCTCGCGCGATTCTCCAACGGCTTTATCAGGAAGTCCAACAATATGAACGCCTGGTAATCCAGGAGATATTTTGACCTCAACATCAATTTGAACAACGTCGATTCCAACAAATGAAAAAGTTTTGATTTTAGAGACCATGGCAAGAGTTTAAAAGATTGGTGTTAGAAAAACAGATATAACTGGCATTGTTTTTGTATAATTGGTTTTGCCCGTGGATGAGGGCTTTAGGTGTTGGTTTTTTCATAGTGTTTGGTTTTTTTATAGTGTTGGTAAAACATTTTGGTTTAATAAAACAGGGTTTTGCCTCGCCGTGGTGAGGCGGGGCCGTGGTGAAGTGCTTGGCAAGGTGGTGAGCCAAAACACTGCAAAATATAATATTATTATCAAAAATAATATTCTACCAACTAGAGGTAGTAATGAGAAGAAAAGTTTCTATCTACATTAGAAAAAAATTTTTATAAATTTTATAAAAATAATGGTTTCTAGCCTTGATAATAAAGGGTTTATAAAAAATCAGAAAACTATTAGTTTTTTTATTAAAAAAATAATAAATCCCTAAAAATGTACTTTTTTTGGACAAAAAAATACCGAGAAAAAAATTACTCTTTTCTCGGTATTATGTCTTTAAAATTATAATGATGCGCGTAGGATTTTGGTGGCATCAACCATTTGTTTTAAGGCTTGTTTAGTTTCATTCCAGCCGCGGGTTTTTAGACCGCAATCAGGATTTACCCAAATTTGTTCAGGTTTTAAAACTGAAACTGCTTTTTGCAATAAATTTACCATTTCTTCAGTTTTAGGAACTCTTGGCGAGTGAATATCATAGACACCTGGACCGATTTCATTTGGATATTTGAAATTGATAAAGGCGTTGAGGAGCTCCATATTTGAGCGTGAAGTTTCGATAGAGATTACGTCTGCATCCATATCGGCAATGGCGTGAATGATGTCATTAAATTCAGAATAACACATGTGAGTATGAATCTGCGTGCGATCCTGAACGCCTGATGCTGTAACGCGGAAAGCATCTACTGCCCATTTTAAATATTCATCCCATTTTGCTTTACGAATTGGCAATCCTTCGCGTAGAGCGGCCTCATCGATTTGGATAATTTTAATACCCGCTTTTTCAAGATCGCTAACCTCATCGCGAATTGCAAATGCAATTTGCATAGCAGTGTCACGACGTGGTTGATCATTGCGCACAAACGACCATTGCAAAATAGTGATCGGGCCGGTCAACATGCCTTTCATATGCTTCTTTGTAAGGCTCTGAGCGTATTTCGCCCATTCAACAGTCATTGCTTTTGGACGCGAAACGTCACCAAAAATTACCGGCGGTTTAACGCAGCGCGAGCCGTAGCTTTGCACCCAGCCATTTTTGGTAAAAATAAAACCGCTGAGCTGTTCGCCAAAATATTCCACCATGTCATTGCGCTCAAATTCGCCATGCACAAGCACATCAAGATCAATTTCTTCTTGAAATTTAATAGTGCGAGCAGTTTCTTCTTGGATGAATTTTTCATATTCAGCAGCAGAAATTTTGTTTGCCTTAAATTCTGCGCGTGCCTTGCGAACCTCGGCGGTTTGAGGAAAAGAGCCAATAGTTGTAGTTGGTAACAAAGGCAGATTAAGGTGATTTGTTTGAATTTTTTTACGCGTTTGATAATCATTATCACGATTTTTATCATCCTCAGAAATGCTTGCAACACGCTGTTTTACGGCATTATCATGAATTTTGCTTGAAGTTTTTCTTGAGGCAATTGCTTTCTGATTAGCAGAAATATCTACTGCCTCGCCATCGGCAGCCTTGGCAATTATAGAGATTTCGGATAATTTTTGTTTCGCAAAAGATAGCCAAGATTTAATTTCATTGTCGAGATTATCTTCATTGCTCAAATCAACAGGGCTATGGATCAAAGAGCATGAAGATGCAACAATAACACGATCTTTTCCTAATTTCTCGCAAGCTTTTTTTGCAAGAGAAATCGAATTTTCAAGGTCATTAATCCAGATATTGCGTCCATCAACTAAGCCTAGAGATAGAGCCTGATTAGCTCTAACTAATCCGAGAATTTTTTCTAATTGACCGTCACCGCGAACCAAATCAACATGTATTGAATCGCATTCTAGATCAAAAGCAAGAGAGGCATTATCTTCAAGAGCTTCGAAATAAGTAGTTAGGTGTAATTTGATATTGCCGGCATAATTTCTGATCTGCTTGTAAGCGCGCAAATAAGCGGTTTTTGCTTTGTCAGACAAATCAGTTACTAAAAATGGTTCATCGATCTGAACATCTTTTACACCAAGTCTAGACAAATGTGTAAATAAATTTTGATAAGCCGGCAAAAGATTATCAAGTAAATCAAGCTTATCGCTACCATCGATGGTTTTTCCTAGTAACAAGAAAGTAACTGGACCAATCACTACAGGACGCGTTTCGAAGCCAGCATTTTTGGCTTCTTGATAGTCATCAAAAATTTTATTTGAAGAAATTTTGAATTTCTGATCTTTTTTAAATTCGGCAACAATGTAATGATAATTAGTATCAAACCATTTAGTCATTTCCATAGCCGTAACGTCCAAGCCATCTTTTTGCGCGCCACGAGCCATTGCAAAAACTAAATCTAAATCAACAATTTCACCTGAAAATTTAAAACGATCAGGAACAGCGCCAAATAAGGCTAAACTATCTAAAATTTGATCGTAAAACGAAAAATCATTTGATGGAATATAGCTAATATTAGCATTTTTTTGATGATTAAAATTTTCGATTTTAATTGCGGATGCGGCTTTTTGTAAGTCGGCTGCCGAAATAGCCCCTTTCCAATAGCTTTCAACGGCTTTTTTTAACTCACGATTAGCGCCAATTCTAGGAAATCCTAGTGATGCAGTTTTTAACATAAAATTATTTTTTTGAGTTCACGCAAGGCTTTGCTGAGAATTTTAGCGGGCTCGCTTCAAGAAAAGTGGGGTTTTTTAGTGTTTTTAAAATTTTTTTGGATAATATTGTTAAATTTTAATCTTTAAAATGCCCTAAAATTAAGCTTTTTAATCAGGTTTTTTAAAAAAACTCAATTACCCAGCAAATAATTATAATAACTAATATTAAATAAATCAAGCACAAGATTGGAAAATAAAATTAAGGCCCTATAATAACTTTTATTCTTTATAAGTTTAATTTTTTTAAAATGATTAATACTACTGATATAGTTATAATTGGTGCTGGTCCAGCGGGTTTGTTTACAATTTTTGAAGCAGGAATGCTTAAAATAAAATGTCACGTAATTGACACTCTTGAACATATTGGTGGCCAGTGTGCGGCACTTTATCCTGAAAAACCGATTTATGATATTCCAGCGCATCCAAAAATTTTGGCTAATGATTTGATTGATAAATTGCATGAGCAAGCAGCTGCTTTCGCGCCGGTTTATCATCTCAATCAACGAGTTGAAAAAATTGAAAAAAATGTCGATGGTAGCTTTGTGGTAGTGACCTCAAAAGATGTTAAAATTGCTTGCAAAGCGATTGTTATTGCTGCTGGTTGTGGAGCTTTTGGCCCAAACCGCCCTCCGCTTGATGGCATTGAAGAATATGAAGGAAAATCAATTTTTTATTCGATTCGTTCAAAAGCACAATTTTCGGATAAAAATATAGTAATTGCAGGTGGCGGCGACTCTGCGGTGGATTGGGTTTTAAGTCTTGTGGATGTTGCAAAAAAAGTGCATGTTGTGCATCGTCGTGATAAATTTAGATGTGCACCTGAAAGTGCCGATAAACTCAAACAGCTTGCTGCTCAAAAGCGTATTAATATGGTAGTGCCATATCAGCTTGATGGCCTTAAAGGCAATGATGGCAAGCTTGCAACTGTTATAGTTAAAGATTTTGATGGAAATATAAAAGAGTTGGAAGCTGATTATTTATTGCCGTTTTATGGTCTTGCGATGGAGCTTGGACCCATTGCAAATTGGGGTTTAAGCCTGCATAAACATTTTATCGAGGTTGATGTTGCTACAATGCGCAGTTCGACTCATGGTATTTATGCAATCGGTGATATTGCAACTTATAAAAATAAACTTAAATTAATTTTAAGCGGATTTGCTGAAGCGGCGACAGCATGTCACGATATCTACAAAATAGTATATCCAGATACTCCTTTCCACTTCGAATATTCAACTTCAAAAGGCATTTAAAATGTTTAAAAAACTCGAATTTTTAATTGCTTATCGTTATTTGCGCTCTAAGCGAAAAGAAGGTTTTATTTCGGTGACGGCGATTTTTTCTTTTGTAGGAATTATGATTGGCGTTGCCACCTTGATAATCGTGATGTCGGTGATGAATGGTTTTCGCTATGAATTAGTAAATCGCATCCTTGGGATCAATGCTCATATTAGTGTGTTTAGCCGCAATCACGTGATTGAAAATTATGATCAAATTGTTAATAAAATCAGTAAAATTGAAGGGATAAAATCCGTAAATCCCTTGATTGAAGCGCAAGTGATGATATCGGCGCATAATCGTTCTGCCGGTGCTTTGGTTAAAGGTATCAGGCTTGATGATCTAAAAAATAAAACTTTGATTGCACAAAATATAACTCGTGGCGACATCAATGAAATCAAGGATAAAAACATTGTTATAATTGGTTCTAATATCGCACAAAATTTAAATTTACGCCTTGATGATTCGATTAAAATAATCTCTGCTGAAACCAATGATAGTATAGTTGGATCTATTCCTCGTATTAAAACTTATAAAATTGGTGGTATTTTTGAAAGCGGCATGTATGAATATGATTCGAGCACGATTTTTATGAATTATGAGATGGCGCAACTGCATTTTCGTTATCCGCAGCGGGCTTCGGCAATAGAAATTTTTGTTGATGATGCTACGAAATTAGAACAAATAAAACCAAAAATTTATGAATCTCTAGCAGATGATCTAAATCTTTATTTTGTTGATTGGGAGCAATCAAATGCATCATTTATCGATGCCTTAAAAGTTGAAAGAACCGTGATGTTTCTGATTCTAACTCTAATTATTTTAGTTGCTGCATTTAACATAATTTCATCGATGATAATGTTGGTAAAAGACAAAAACAAAAACATTGCGCTGCTACGTACGCTTGGTATGAGCAAATCGTCAATTATGCGAATTTTTCTTATTTGCGGATCGTCGATTGGTTTTATTGGTACATTTTTTGGACTATTGATTGGCGTGGTTTTTTCGGGCAATATCAACACAATCAAACAATGGCTCGAGAGCCTTACGGATGCAACTTTATTTAACCCAACAATTTATTTTCTTTCAACTTTACCGTCAAAAATATTTATTTCTGATGTCATATTAATTGCCTCAATGTCATTTATAATTTCATTTTTAGCAACGGTTTATCCTGCTTGGCGTGCCAGCAAATCTGATCCCGCAGAGATTTTGCGTTATGAATAATTATTTATTGTAATAGGTGTAAATTTTTGATATAATATAAAAAAATATCAAAAATGAGAAAAAATGCGATCAAAATAATTTTGTTAGTTTTGTTAGAGAGTTTATTGATAGATCAAGCCTGTGCAAACAGCAATGACAAGGCTTTGCAAAATTTATGGGATAATATTAAAGAGCGCACAAAAATACGCACCAAAAAAGATAGTCGAGGTATTATCACTGCAATTGTAGAAAATGATTGCTTTACGGGCACTGATCGTGGCTATACAAATGGTGTGCGCCTTTCATATACTTCACCTGAAGAGCAAATTCCTGCTTGGATTGATCGTCGTATTCTGCATCTGCCTTTATTATCGCCAAATGGTAAAAAGCGCGTCACTGTTGCTTTGGGGCAAAGTTTATTTACTCCAAATGATATAACTCTGCGTGATCCTCCAAGTGATGACAGACCTTACGCAGGCTGGCTTTATAGCTCGTTTGGGGTGATTTCTGATACTGATCGCAGTTTAGATATCATGATCGTAACCCTTGGTATTGTAGGACCTGCAGCTCAGGCCGAAGATACACAAAGATATGTACATAACGTAGTTACGGCCAATAAACCCATGGGTTGGAGCCATCAATTGCACAATGAATTGGGTATCAACCTAACTTACGAAAGAAAATGGCGCGAAATTTATGAATCATCGCCCTTTGGCCTAGGATTTGATATCATTCCTCATATAGGTGTAAATTTAGGAAATGTTTTTACTAATGCTTCACTGGGCGCAACTTTTCGTTTAGGTAATGATTTGCCAAATGATTATGGCCCTCCGCGCATACGTCCGGGCTTGCCGGGATCAGATTTTTTTATTCCTACAAAAAATATTTCAGGTTATTTATTTGCTGCAATCGAAGGCAGATTGGTTGCGCGCGACATTTTTTTAGATGGTAATAGTTTTCGCAATAGTGCTGGTGTTGAAAAAGAAAATGCGGTTGTCAGCTTACAGCTAGGTGCTTCGATAACTTATGGTGATATAAGATTATCTTATACGCATTTATTTATGACTAAAGAATTTAAAACCCAGCGACAAAACACACAGTTTGGTGGCATAACTGCGTCTTATCGTTTTTAATTATTTTCTTTCATAGATGCCGGTGATTTTGGCAGCAGCGATTTTATGATGATTAATCATATAGCCAATATGCGCTGCTGAGGCATTTTGTGGCAAATCAAGCTTTTCAATATCTAATGCATAAATGGTAAAAATATAATGATGAGTGCCGTGTCCAACTGGTGGGCATGGTCCCATAAAATCTTTAGTTGCGCCATCATTTTCTGAGATAATTGAACCTTCGGGCAAGTTATTTAGATTAATGATTTTTCTGGTTTTGGATGAAATATTATAAGCAACATAATGCCACCAACCACTGCCAGTAGGTGCATCTGGATCATATACAGTGATTGCAAAACTCTTAGTATCTTTTGGCGCATTTTTCCAATTTAATTGCGGAGATTTATTTTTACCAACACATCCCATGCCATTAAATTCAACTTCTTGGTTAAGAGCTTCATTATCCTTAAAATTTTTACTAAATAATGTAAAATTTTTTTCATTTGATGCAAAAGATGAATAACCAAACATAAGTGATCCTAATAAAGACGCCACAAAAAAAGCTTTTTTCATATATTTATTAAAATTAAGTTAATTTGGATTTAATTATAACAAATTTTATAAAAAACACAAATTTTTGACCAAAAAACATAAAATTTTCGAAGTTGATACAATATTTTTACAAAAATTATTGCAAAACATGTGAAATTAAGTGATTATAGATTGTATAAAAAAACTTCGAAAATTTTAAACATTTTTATATGAAAAAAATTGCAGTAAAAAACCCTGTAGTTGAGCTTGACGGCGATGAAATGACCCGCATTATCTGGAAATTCATCAAAGAAAAATTAATTCAACCATATCTTGACTTGGATATTAAATATTTTGATTTAGCTGTACAAAATCGTGATGCAACAAATGATCAAGTGACAGTAGATGCGGCTAACGCCATAAAACAACATCAAGTAGGTATTAAATGTGCTACAATCACTCCGGATGAGGCTCGAAAAAAAGAGTTCAATCTTAAAGAAATCTGGAAATCGCCCAATGGTACTATTCGAAATATTTTGGATGGTACGGTTTTTCGTGAGCCAATTGTATGTAAAAACGTGCCGCGCTTGGTTGCTAACTGGACTTCTCCAATTATCGTGGGCCGTCACGCCTTTGGCGATCAATATAAGGCCACTGATTTTGTGGTGCCAAGCAAAGGTCGTCTTACCATAAAATTTGAAGGTGAAGATGGTACGATAATTGAGCATGAAGTCTTTAAATTCAAGAGTTCGGGCGTTGCTTTGGCAATGTATAATGTTGATGAATCAATTCGTGGATTTGCTTATTCTTGTTTTAATATAGCATTACAAAAAGGCTGGCCGCTTTATCTATCCACCAAAAATACCATTCTCAAAAAATATGATAATCGTTTTCGTGAAATTTTTGCTGAAATTTATGAAAAAGATTTTCGTGATAAATTTACAAAAAAAGGCATTATATATGAGCACCGTTTGATTGATGATATGGTGGCATCGGCCTTGAAATGGAGCGGTAGTTTTGTTTGGGCTTGCAAAAATTATGATGGAGATGTACAATCGGATTCGGTAGCGCAAGGCTTCGGCTCGCTTGGCTTGATGACTTCGGTCTTGATTACGCCAGATGGCAAAATCATGGAAGCAGAAGCTGCACACGGTACGGTTACTCGCCATTTTCGTGATTATCAAGCAGGCAAGCCAACCTCAACAAATCCAATAGCATCAATATTTGCATGGACTCGAGGACTAGCTTTTCGTGGCAAATTAGATAACAATCAAGAATTAATTGATTTTTGCCATAAGCTTGAAGAGGTGTGTATTGAAACCGTCGAATCTGGCAAGATGACCAAAGATCTAGCGATTTGTATCCGCGGTAATAAAATTGAGCATGGTAAAGATTATCTTTATACCGAAGAATTTTTAGACGAAATTGATAAAAATTTGCGTAAAAAATTGGCTTTTTAGTTAAAAATATCTTGCTAAAAAGCCAATAAATACTATTATCAACATCTAAGGCATTTTTTTGCGCGCAAATTAGGATTTTATTTATGAAAAAAATTTTTTTTATTTTATCAATTTTGATTTTTGCTTCATGTAGTTTTCATGATCAGCAAGTCACTTTAAATTTCGAGTTAAAAGATCAAGTTTCTAACATTGGAAATGGCTCAAAAATTGATGTAATGGTAATTGATGAAAGAGAAAAACATGATCTAGTTGGTAGAAAAAAAATTTCTTCAACCACTGAAATTAACATCGAAGTAAATAAAGATTTATCAATTTATCTGCAAAAAAAGATCAAACAAAATCTGATGCGCCGTGGCTTTGTTGAAGGAAAAGATAAAATAGTCGAAATTCATATTGATCGTCTATTTTATAATGCTAAAGCTGGCTTTATAGGAAAATCAACGATCGAAGCTAGTATCAGAACTGTGATTATTGATACCAAAACCAATTCAAAATTTACCAAAGATTATGGTGAATCTTGGTCAAATAAACATTTTATAATGCCTTTGGCCTCTACAGATCACGAGATTATTAATCAATTATTGCATTCGGTTGTGCAAGATATTTTATCTGATGATAATTTTATCCAGAATTTAGGCATTGTTAACAAGGCTGACTAATATTGAAATGATAATTTTCCCTGCGATTGATTTAAAAAACGGCCAATGTGTACGCCTCTTTAAAGGCGATATGGCGCAATTCACGGTGTTTAATGATTTTCCTAAAGACCAAGCGCTTGAATTTGAAAAACAGGGTTTTAAATATCTGCATCTAGTTGATTTGGATGGTGCAATTGAGGGTCGTATAGTTAATAAAAAAGCGGTTCTGGATATTTTGCAAGCGATAAAAATTCCGGTGCAATTAGGTGGTGGTATTAGATCAATTGAAGCAATTGAATCATGGCTAGAATTAGGTGTTTCTAGGGTGATTTTGGGTACAATAGCTGCAAAAAATCCCCAAATTGTTAAAGAAGCTTGCAAAAAATTTTCTGGCAAAATTGTAGTAGGAATTGATGCTAAAAATGGTTTTGTGGCCACTGAGGGATGGGTTGAAACCAGTAAAATCAAGGCATTAGATCTTGCTAAAAAATATGAAGATTGTGGAGTTAAGGCAATAATTTATACTGATATTTCACGCGATGGCACATTGGGTGGGCCTGATATTGAAGGCACCAAGCTACTTGCTCAAAATTTAAAAATTCCCGTAATTGCCTCGGGAGGAGTTTCATCAAATGATGATATTAAAAAGCTACAACAGCTTGAAAAATATGGGCTTGAAGGGATAATTGTCGGTAGGGCGCTTTATGATAAAAAGATTGATATTAACAAAATTTTGTCACAGTAAATTCATTATTTAAGCCACTTGATTTTATAGAATCATTGCTTTAAAATAGCCTCATTACAAATTTATCCAAAAACAACATATAAAAAAAATGCGCTACCTCGCTTTAACTGAAAATGATCGCAAAGAAATGCTGCAAACTATTGGCGTTTCTAGCATCGATCAACTTTATGATGCTGTAGATCAAAATCTTTTGCTAAAAAAACCGATTGCTGGATTGCCTAATTATCAAGGTGAAATCGAAGTTGAGAATATTTTAAAAAATATGGCGATTAAAAATCGCTCGGCGGCGCAAGGGCCGTTTTTCTTGGGTGCGGGATGCTATCGTCATCATATTCCAGCTTCGGTTGATCATATAATTCAACGTTCTGAATTTTTAACTTCATATACACCTTATCAACCAGAAATATCACAAGGCACGTTGGCAGTGATTTTTCAGTTTCAAAGCATTATCGCGCTTCTAACTGGTATGGAAATTGCCAATGCTTCAATGTATGATGGCGCAACGTCATTAGCCGAGGCTTGTTTGATGGCATTTCGTATTAAACAAGGTCGTAAAAAACTTGCTATTTACGGGCATTTTCACCCTGATTATATAGCGGTCAGTAAAACCTCGCTTGAGCTTAATGATGCAGAATTTGTTCTAGCTGATAAGCTCGACGAATCATGCGCGGCAATGATCGTGCAATATCCTGATTTTTATGGTGATATCACAAATCTTGATGAAATCCGCGCCAAATGCGATGCGGCTGGTGCTTTGATGATCGTTGTTGTAAATGAAATTGTTTCTTTAGGATTGCTTGAAGCGCCAAAGCAGGCGGATATTGTGGTTGGAGAGGCTTCATCTTTAGGGGTGGGATTAAATTTTGGTGGCCCGTTATTGGGATTTTTTGCTTGCAAAAAAGAATTTGTACGTCAAATGCCGGGCAGAATTTGTGGCATGACTACGGATATTGATGGCAAAGAAGGTTATGTGTTAACCCTAAATGCGCGTGAGCAGCATATTAGGCGTGAAAAAGCCACTTCAAATATCTGTTCAAATCAAGGTTTATGCGCAACTGCATTTACAATACATGCATCATTGCTTGGTGAAAATGGCTTTAAAAAATTAGCGCTAATCAATCACAAAAAAGCCTGTGATTTTGCTGATATGTTAAGTCAAGTTAAAGGCCTAAAATTGCTAAATGAAAGCTTCTTTAATGAGTTTACCATTGAGTTTAATAAAGATGCAAGTGAAATCAATCAAAAATTGTTAGAAAAAAACATCATTGGCGGTTTTGCTGATGGCAAAAAAATGATTCTTGCAGTTAGTGAATTAACTAGTGCTGATGATATGAATCAATTTGTTAAAGCATTAGAAGAGATTTTATAAAATAAAAATATCTAACATCTATAAAATTTTTTAGAAATGTTTAGATTTGATTAAAAATTATCAAAAAATTAAAACGTAAAAATGACATTTATTCCAAAAGAAGGCGGACTTAAATTAGAAAGTGATATTTTGATCAAGCAATCGCGCTCTGGTGCGTGTGGCGTTGATTTGCCTAATGTGGCAGATTTTAAATTGCGCACAGGTCAACAAAAACGCCACAAAATCGGTTTAGCTGAGGTTAATGAGCCACAAGTTATTCGTCATTTTGTGCGTTTATCTAACCAAAATTATTCAATTGACGCGGGCTTTTATCCACTTGGTTCGTGCACCATGAAGCACAATCCGCGCTTAAATGAAAAAATGGCGCGTTTGCCAGGTTTTGCGGATATCCACCCCATGCAAGATCAGTCAACAGTGCAAGGGGCGCTTGAATTAATGCATAATCTACAGAATTGGCTTACTACATTAACTGGCCTTGGAGCAGCTTCACTTGCGCCAGCTGCGGGTGCGCAAGGTGAGTGGGCAGGTATGTTGGTGATTCGTAAAGCTTTGATGGCCAAAGGCGAAAATCGTAAAATTGTGTTGATTCCGGATTCAGCACATGGCACCAATCCAGCAACTGCAGCAATATGCGGCTTTAATATCAAAGTTATTCCATCGGATAAAGAAGGCTTGGTTGATCTTGAAATGTTTAAACAATTGATCGCTCAACATGGCCGAGATATTGCTGCAATCATGATTACAAATCCAAATACTTGCGGTAAATTTGAAAAAAATATAGTCGAAATTGCGCGTTTAATTCACGAAGTTGGTGGTTATTTTTATTGTGATGGCGCTAATTATAACGCGATTGTCGGCAAAGTGCGTCCAGCTGATATTGGAGTTGATGTTATGCATTTTAATTTGCATAAAACTTTCTCAACTCCGCATGGTGGTGGTGGCCCTGGATCGGGACCAATTGCGGTTCGCGCCGATTTAGTTGAGTTTTTACCAAATCCTCACGTGGCTAAAGAAGGTGACAAATATGTCTTCAAAGCTTATAAAAACTCAGTTGGAAAAGTTAAGGGATTTAACGGCCAATTCGGCATGCATGTTAGAGCTTTAACCTACATGCTTTCGCACGGTGCTGACGGCTTGCAAAAAGTTGCTGAAGATGCAGTTTTAAGCGCAAATTATGTGCTTGCTAAGCTTAAAGATCATTATCACGTGCCATTTTCAGGCAATTGTATGCATGAATGTTTGTTAACTGATAAAATCCAAAAAGCAAAAGGCATTTCAACTCTTGATATTGCCAAGGCCTTGGTTGAATATGGAATTCATCCAATGACAGTATTTTTCCCACTTGTGGTGCAAGGTGCGATGTTGATTGAGCCCACAGAAACCGAAACAAAACAAACAATCGATCAATTTATTGATACCATGATCCATATTGCTAAATTGGTTGAATCGGGCGAGGGTGAAAAATTCCATAATTATCCAATTTCAACTCCTAGAAGAAGGCTTGACGAGGTTAAAGCGGCTAAAACTCCTGTTACTACTTGGTTTGCTTAAGTTAAAGTTTTTTATAAACAAAAAGCTTGATTTTTTAAAATAAGATTTTAGGCTGAAAATTGCCTTATGCTGCAAGGCTAAGGCCCTTTTGCAATAAAAAATCTCTACTTTATGTTTAAAAAATTAGAAAAATCAGCTTCTGAAATTACCAATATAATTGGAAATAGCTGGCCTGGATTTATAACAGTTTTGGGTACTGGTCTTGCTACTGGTCTTGCGGGTTATAGCCTTGGCGTTCCTGAATTGCAATATTTTGGTTTCAGTACGGCTACTTTTGCAGAATATTGTGCGATATATTATCAAGGTGGAAAACTGGTTAATTATCTCAAGGAAAAATGCTTTGGTTCAAGAAGGGGTGGGGATCATAACGAACGAGGTGAAGCGGCACCAGAGTTTGTTGTTGAAGCGGCACGCGGAGCGGGAAATCATGGCGAACGAGGTGATGCGGCACCAGAGGTTGTTGTTGAACATGTACCCAGTACAAAAGTAGAGAGGGCAGCAGCAGATTCTCTAGATCAAGGAAGGAACGAAATTGAGCTTTAGGTAAGGTAATTTCTAATAATTATTTTAAGTAGCTAAAGTTTTTTAAAAAAGATCTTTTAGTGATTCTCGTTTTGTATAAAAAACCCAAACAAAAACCCTTGCGCCTAATCTTTTATTCTGCTATAATTTAGCTTTCTAAATTTAACATTTTTGCTTAACAAAATGACTGAAAAACAAGAAGATCAAGCTTTGCAAAAAGAAATCAACACCGCCGAATATGCTGCTGATTCTATCAAAGTTTTAAAAGGCCTTGAAGCAGTGCGCAAGCGCCCAGGTATGTATATTGGTGATACTGATGATGGTTCGGGCTTGCATCACATGGTGTATGAAGTGGTTGATAACGCAATTGACGAGGCTTTGGCTGGTCATTGTGATTTGGTTGAGGTGATTTTAAATAATGACGGATCGGTGACGGTGCGTGACAATGGTCGCGGGATTCCGGTTGATATCCATAAAGAAGAAGGTGTTTCTGCTGCTGAAGTTATCATGACGCAGCTTCATGCTGGCGGTAAATTTGATCAAAATTCATATAAAGTTTCTGGTGGTTTACATGGCGTTGGTGTATCTGTTGTAAACGCGCTTTCTGATTGGCTTGAGCTTAATATTTGGCGTGATGGTAAAGAGCATTTTATGCGTTTTCATCACGGTGAAGCAGTGGCTCCGCTTAAGATTATTGGTGATGCTAATGGCAAAAAAGGTACTCAGGTTACATTTCATCCTTCAAATCAAACTTTCTCAAATGTTCTTGATTTTAGCTATGCTACGCTTGAGCAGCGGCTGCGTGAGCTTTCGTTTTTAAATTCAGGTGTAAGAATTATTCTGAAAGATCTGCGTGATGAAGAGCCAAAAGAGTCAATCTTATTTTATGAAGGTGGCGTTGAAGCTTATGTCAAATATTTGGATAAAAGTAAAAATGCTTTGCATCCTACAGTAAGTATAGCTGCTGCTGATAAAGCAAGCGGTATTTCTCTCGAAGTTTCGCTGCAATGGAATGATAGCTATCACGAAAATGTCTTATGTTTTACCAATAATATTCGTCAAAGGGACGGTGGTACACATTTAGCGGGCTTTAGAGCCGCATTGACGCGCGTGATTAATAATTATGCAACTGATAATAAATTATTCAAAAAAGAAAAAATTGTTCTAAGTGGCGAGGATATTCGTGAAGGCTTGACGGGTGTGATTTCAACCAAGGTTCCTGATCCAAAATTTTCTTCACAAACCAAAGATAAATTGGTTTCAAGTGAAGTGCGCACCCATGTCGAAGCCTTTGTTAACGATAAATTATCGCAATGGTTTGAAGAGCGTCCCGCTGATGCTAGAGCAATTGTCGGCAAAGCAGTTGAGGCGGCCCAAGCACGTGAAGCCGCTCGCAAAGCACGTGAATTAACGCGTCGTAAATCATCGCTAGAAGTCTCGAATTTACCTGGAAAATTAGCTGATTGTCAAGAAAAAGATCCTGCATTAAGCGAGCTATATATCGTCGAAGGAAACTCGGCTGGTGGCTCGGCTAAAAGTGGGCGTGATCGCAAATTTCAGGCTATTTTGCCAATCCGTGGAAAAATCCTCAATGTTGAGCGTGCACGTTTTGATAAAATGTTATCATCGGCCGAAGTGGGTACCATCATAACTGCACTTGGCACTGGTATTGGACAAGAAGATTTTGATCCAAATAAAGTGCGTTATCACAAAATTGTTATCATGGCTGACGCTGACGTAGATGGTTCGCATATTCGCACTCTACTTTTAACCTTCTTCTTTAGGCATATGCCAAAGCTTATCGAGCATGGTTTTTTATATATCGCCCAACCGCCACTTTACAAGGTAAAAAAAGGTTCGAGCGAGGTTTATTTGAAAAATGAACAAGCTCTCCAAGAATATATCACTGATCATGTAGTTAATAATTATGTAATGAAATCTAAGGCTCAAGATAGATCTGGCAAGGATTTGCACGGATTTATCCATCGCTTAATTAAATTTACACATCTGATCAACGCGCTTTCTCGTGTGATGCCAGACCATATAGCTGAAGCTTTAGCGATAGCTGGTGCCTTTAAAAAAACTTGGATGAAAGATGTTACTAAAACTAAGGCATTAATTGCAAAGCTCGAAAAAATTCTGCAAATCAACAGTGATGAAGATATTATTTGGAAGGCCGAAGCCACTGAAAATGACGATATCGAAATCATCAAAGAAACTCGCGGTGTAAAAACTTCGCATCTAATTAAACGCTCATATTTTGATTTGCCAGAAATCAGCGTGATTGCGCAGTTAATTGAGCAAATTGGTGATGATTTTGAAGGTGATGTTAAGTTGGTTAAGGGTGATGAAAGTTTTAACGCCAACAAGCCAGTACAATTGATGAATATCATTACCGAGCTTGGCAAAAAAGGTATGTCGATTCAGCGCTTTAAGGGTCTAGGTGAGATGAATGCCGAGCAGCTATGGGAAACCACACTTGATCCTGCAAATCGTACTTTGTTGCAAGTGCGTGTGGATCAATATGACGAGGCCGATCAGGTGTTCTCAACTCTGATGGGCAATGTGGTTGAGCCGCGCCGTGATTTTATCCAAGAAAATGCGCTTAAAGTGGTTAATTTGGACGTTTAATTTAGTGTCCAAGAAAGTCATGAAGGTGCAATTTTCAAGGCTAAACGGCCTTATTCAACAAATAAAATTTGCTAGTGCTAAGAGATTATTTTGCTAATAAAATTGCTGATCATAAAAAAGCCAATCTTTATCGTAAGCTAGTTGATTATAATGCGCTTGGGGCCGCTATTTATCAGCAGTCAACAGCATCTAAAAAATATATTTCATTTAACTCTAATGATTATTTAGGATTGGCCCATAATCCAAAATTAAAAAAAGCCGCAATTGATGCGATAAAAAAATATGGCTTAGGATCTACGGCCTCTAGGTATGTGGTTGGAAACAATATTCTCTATAAAAAACTCGAAAAAAAAATAGCACAATTTAAATCATGCGAAGATTCAATGGTTTTTTCATCAGGCTATCAAGCCGCTATTGGCGTGGTTTCAGCTCTTGTTGGCGAAAGTGATTTGGTGGTTGCCGATAAATTAATTCATTCATGTTTGCTTGATGCGATAAAAGTTTCTGCAGCAAAATTAATCCGCTTTCGACACAATAATATCAAGCATTGCGAAGAGATAATATCTAGTAATATTAAAAAATACCAAAAAATATTAATTATTACCGAAGATATTTTTTCGATGGATGGCGATAAAGCCCCACTGGATCAGCTTACAAGCCTCGCTCAAAAGTACAATGCAATGCTTTTGCTCGATTCGGCCCATGATTTGTATACAAAAAAAACAAAATCATTTTCGTACAAAAATATTATTTTTTTGGAGATGGCAACATTTTCTAAGGCGCTGGGCAGTTTTGGTGGCTATATAGCTGGTGATAAAATAATGATAGATTATTTGCGCAATTTTGCGAGATCTGCAATTTATACAACGGCGCTTCCTAGTAGTATTTTAGCGGCTTCGCTCGCGTCTTTACAAATTGTTAGCAAGAAAAATTTGGGTCAAAAAGCGCTTGATAATGCAACATATTTTTGTGATTTATTGGTGCTGCCAAAACCGCAATCAGCCATTGTGGTGATTGTGATTGGCGATAATAAAAAAGTTTTGGATATTGCGAAGAATATCAAAAAAAATGGATTTTTAATTTCAGCAATAAGACCACCAACCGTTGATCCTAAAGGTGCAAGACTACGTATTACATTTAGCGCAATCCACAAAAAAAGTGATATAAAAAAATTGGCGGAATTAATAAAATTTTATGTTTAAAAATTATTCCAACCAAATCGATGTTGATGAATTACTGGCAATCCTTAAGGCTCTAAGCAAAAACGATGATATAAAATTAGAATTTAATCATAATCTTGAAAATAATTTTTTTTCATGGAATCAAAATTTAATTGATGAAAATAAAATAATTATTCCGCAAGGTAAAGATGTTGTTGAGTCGCGCGCGGCTGTTGATTTGGCTGCATCTTACCTACTTTTTCATGATAAATTAATTCATCAAAATATTGATATTGCGGATCAAAATTTTTTGGATAATTTTGAAAAAATCCGCGTGATTGCTTGTGTTAAAGATGTTTATAAAGGTGTGACCAAAAATATTTTGCAAAAAATTTCACAAGATTTTTACAGCAGTCCTGATTTTGCTAACGCCTCACTGTTTTTACTTAAAGAATTATTTGGTGATGATTTTAATAGAGACGTTGATTTGCCTAAAAATAAAATTAATTCACAAATAAAAAAAATCGCTAAAAATATTTATGATCAATGGCAATTTGGCCTAGAGGTTAAAAGGTTGCTAGAGATTTTAAATGAAAAAAAAGAGCAAGAAGAAAACCAAGAAAAACAACCAAAAAAATTAAAAAATCAATCATCAAACAATCAAGAAAATGCCGATGTAAATTTTAACGAGGAAACTCCGCAGAGTCAACACCCACAAGGTGAGCATGGGGATAAAAAACTTGTTGAAAAACCTGAAGAAATTGAGAAAAAAATATCAGAATTTTCGGGTTCCGATATGATGTTAATGCAGCTTAAGAGCGCTCAAACAAAGGCTGAAGATGAGAATAAAATCGAATATAAAAAAGCTTATAAAATTTATACTGGTAAATTTGATGAAATAATTTTGCCACAAAAATTATTGTCAAAAAACGAGTTAGAAATTTTGCGATATGGCCTAGAATTAAGGCTAGACAAGCTTTCATCGATTTCAAAAAGATTAACATTAAAACTCAAAAAAAAGTTACTTGCGAAAAAAAATTTTATGATTGAACCAAGCACCAACGAAGGTATTCTTGATCGCAAAAAATTCTCGCAAATGATCCTAGATCCCAGTTTGGAGAATTATTTTATCACCCAAAAAAATCATGAATATCAAAATACGATAGTGTCAATTTTGCTTGATAATTCTGGTTCGATGCGTGGCCAACCTATTGTGATGAGTGCTTTGGCTTGTGAATTGATTGCAAAAATTCTCGAAAAATTTTCAATTAAAACTGAAATTTTAGGTTTTACAACAGTTGATTGGAAAGGCGGAAAATCGCGTAAAATGTGGGAGAGTCAAGGTCGCGCTAATAATCCGGGGCGTTTAAGTGATTTGCGTCACATCGTTTATAAATCGGCTAATCAAAATTTTAAAAAAGCTAAAATTAATCTAGGATTGATGTTAAAAGAGGGGATTCTTAAAGAAAATATTGATGGAGAAGCCTTGCTTTGGGCGCGTTCGCGCTTGATACAATCTGATCAAAAGCGTAAAATTTTATTGGTGATTTCGGATGGCACGCCTGTTGATGATTCAACAAATTCAACCAATGATAGCGATATTTTAATCGATCATCTACATCATGCCATAAATTTAATTGAGAAAAAAAGCAGGATAGAGGTAGTGGGCATCGGCATCGGCCATCATGTTGATAATTTTTATCGTAACTCAATTTCAATTAAAGCCGTAGAAGAATTGGGGGATGTAATGATTGAAAAAATCGTTGATTTGGTTTAGATTTTTTTATAGCCCGTGATCTTTAAGCCGTAACCCTCAAGGCCAATAATTGATTTTTTAGAAGAAGTAAGTAAAATCATATTTTTAATGCCTAAATCAGTTAAAATTTGCGCACCAGTGCCATAATTGCGCAATTGTTGGTTGGTTGTAGAATCCTTTTCAAGTAGATCCAGCAAGCATTCTTGCGGTTGTCTAATAATTACAATCACGCCACTACCATTTTGAGCAATCTTTTTAAATGATTTTTTTAGTAAAGAGTTTTTTGAATTTCCTGCATCATCAAGGCAATCAGAAAAAATATTTAAATGATGCATCCTAACTAATGCTGGAGTATCTTGCGGAATTTTATCCTTAATTAAAGCAATATGTTCGATATTGTCAACTTTGCTTTGATAAATTATTAGATTAAATTCACCAAAATCGCGATGTGTAAATTGGCGACGATCTTTGGCAATAACTAATTTTTCATTTTTGCGACGATATTCGATCAGGTCAGCAATAGTGGCAATCTTGATTTTGTGTTGTTTGGCGAATTTAACCAGTTCAGGTAAGCGTGCCATTTTGCCATCATCATTCATAATTTCGCAAATCACGCCAGAAGGATCAAGGTTAGCCAATTTAGCAATATCAACGGCTGCTTCAGTATGTCCAGCGCGTACTAATACACCACCATTTTGCGCCTGTAGTGGAAAAATATGTCCCGGGCTCACTAAATCATCTTTATTTTTATGGGGATTAATAGCGTCAGCTACTGTTTTGGCGCGATCAAAGGCTGATATACCAGTGCTGATTCCTTCGCGCGCTTCAATTGATACTGTAAAAGCGGTTTTATTACGTGATTGATTATTAAGGGACATTAAAGGTAACTCAAGCTCTCTGACTCTAGCTTCTGACAGGGCAAGACAGATTAAGCCGCGACCATATTTGGCCATAAAATTTATTTTTTGATCATCGCAAAATTGTGCAGGCACTACCAAATCGCCTTCATTTTCACGATTTTCATCATCCACCAAAATGAACATGCGTCCTTGTTTGGCCTCGGTTATGATTTCTTCAATTGATGCTAAATTATAATTTTTTTTCATTTTTTTGCCAATAAATAACGTGCAATCAAGTCGATTTCAATATTAACTTTATCACCAATTTTTGCAAATCTTAAAATTGTGTTGTTAAGAGTATGCTCGATGATATTAATGGCAAATTCATTGCCCATGCTTTCGTTGACTGTAAGCGATACGCCATCAATACAAATCGAGCCTTTTTTAACAATAAATCGTGCCAAATCACTATTCTTGTTGGTTAATTCAAAGATCATTTTCACGGAATCTTTGATCGTGCTTTTAGATTTAAGGATCGCGCAGCCATCTATGTGACCAGATGTGATATGTCCGCCGAATTCATCTCCAGCTCTGAGGGCGAATTCGATATTGATTTCTTGGCCCAAAAACCAGCTTTTTAGCGTAGTTTTGTTATGAGTCTCTGTGGAAGCCTTGAAATAAAAAACACCCTTTTCTTGCTCAATTAAAGTCAAGCAAATGCCATTGCAAGCAATAGAGCAACCGATTTTTGTCTTTCGCGCAACATTTTTGATTTCAACGCCAAGTAAATAATCTTTTTTATCGTTAAATTCAAGTTTAACAATTTTGCCAATATAAGTGACGATACCCGTAAACATTATTTTTGATTTTGAAGTTTAAGAATTTCTTTTTTTAACTTAGCTAAGGCGTTTGATTCAAGTTGACGTATGCGCTCGCGCGAGATATTATAAATTTTACTTAATTCTTCGAGAGTCATCGTTACTTCAGACATTTGTCTTTTAATCAAAATATCTTTTTCGCGTTCATTTAAAACGTTAAAAGCCTCGCGCAGTAAGGTTTCGCGCTGAGTTTTTTCTTGATTGTTAATAGCAATTTGTTCTTGGCTTTCTTCGAGTGCGGCAATTTTATCCATTACTTCATCCGAATCAGAATCTTGTTTAAGTAAATTATTAAGCGAGGTATCAGAATTTTGTAAGCGTGAATCCATATCGATCACTTCTTTTTTACTTACATTTAAATCATTTGCAATACGCTCAATATTCTCGTCAGATAAAGATTTGCTTGCATCCTGATCTTGTCTTAAACGTTTTTTAATTTTATGTAGATTGAAAAATAATTTTTTTTGCGCAATAGTGGTTCCTATTTTAACCAATGACCATGAGCGTAGAATATATTCTTGAATATTAGCCCTAATCCACCACATTGCATAAGTTGAAAAACGAAAACCTTTTTCTGGATCGAATTTTTTTACCGCTTGAATTAGACCAATATTGCCCTCAGAGACCAAATCAGTGATTGGCAAGCCATAATTTTTAAATTTGCCGGCCATTTTTACAACTAATCTTAAATGGCTTTGAACCAGTATTTTAGCGGCTTCTTTGTCTCCAGTTTTTTTAAAACGCATGCCATAATCATATTCTTCTTTGGCACTCAAAATTGGAAATTTTTGGATTTCGCGCAAATATTGCAAGAAGCCATCTTTATTGTTTAAGCGAGGTGAATTTTTGTCAGAATCTTGATATAATTCTACACCATTTTGATCGATATTTTCTTGTGTCAGCTGGTTTTCTTCACCTTCTTGCTCGTCAGAGGTATTATAGTTTGAAAGCTTATTTTGTACAATTTTTATATTTTTAGTCATAGCGATAATCTTAGCATTTCTTGCTTGGCTTGTCAAGATTATAACTAGGAAGCGCTAATAAAGCTAGATACCGGTAACTGTAATATTATATTTCTTCGACAAATAAGACATCACAGCCTTTCTTTCGTGCTGTTGTAAGATGCGATTATAGATGATGATTTCAGAAATTAGGCCCGTAAATGGCGTGGATCCTGCTTTGGTGGCACCTATAGTCAATCCACTTAATTGATTGGTTCCGGGTGCGATATTGGCTGATCCAGCTGAAGTAGTTGCATTGTTAGAATAAGCCGCACTAGCGGTATCATTGATATAAGCAGCTATAATATAATTATTGTTATTAACAAAACTTGCTGCATTGGTTGAGGTACCTGTATAAACGGCCGAACCTGCATTGAGATAAATTCCGGTACTACGAATACCAATTAAACAAGTTGATCCGCTGCTAAACGAATCAAGCAAAACTACTGCGGTTGTAGAAATCGCACTGGTTGGACGCATCACCATAAAAATTGTATTACGTGTTGATGTGCCTTGATAAAAGCTGCTTAGGGTGATATAAGCAGATGAGCCAAATCTAACACTTGGAAGCCAGTTAATGCCTTTGGTTTGTAAGGCTACGCCAGAGCTTGCTGTGCGTGTCATACGATTTTTTTGTCCCGCAATTGAAGAAGCACTGATATCTTGCCATGCGCTTATTTGAGCATCATCGGTCACTTCTTCTTTTTTAAAACTATCTATCATTGTGGTTTCGTACCATGCCACCAAGCCTTCAATATCATTAAGCCGTGCATTTGCAGTAAGTGTGCGTGCAGTATTTAAGCGGCTTGAATATAATAGAGAGACGCCATTGATTATCCCAACTGTGATTAGCCCAATAATTAAGATTACTGCGGCCATTTCAAGCAACGTAAAAGCAGTTTTTTTCTTACAAGGCTTCATATTATTGATAAAGCAAATTAACCTTAATTTGGGTGTTTTTTTCATCCCCATCAACCTCGAGCTCTTGTTCATAGCTGCTGATATAACAAAGGGCATTTTTCTTATTTTCGCAATAATAAATCGTGCCTTGTAAAACATATTTTTTATCTTTACCTAATTTTGGTAATTTTAATTCATCATTGATAATCATGGTCCAGTCAAAAGTAGCAATCAAATTAGCTTTTTTATTATCTGTCATTTCAAGTAGATTAATAAAACTAGGGCCCAATTCATTTATTTTCCAGCCTTGTTTTAAATCAATTTTTAAGATATTTTTTTCATCTGCAACTTTAATTGGCGCGGCTTTGTATAGATTAGGTAAATATTGTAAAAAGCCATCTCTAGGCAGTTGTAATTGTGGCATCACATCTAAAATTTCAGATGTTAATTTATTACGATTCACAATCACAATACGGTTATTGTTAGAATCAACAATATAAAAACGATCAAGGATCGAAACAATACCATCTGCTTCATCAAAGCCAGTATTTTCAGGACTTCCCAAGGTTGAGCCTTTTTTGCCACCGATCACATCTTGAATCTCACCAGTAGATAAACCATAACGGCGCACCACATGATTAAAGCTATCGACAATATAAACCCCTGTATCATCAATTGTTAAGCCAAGAGGATGTTGCATCAAAGCCATGTCTTTTTTTCCATTTTTATGACCAAAATCAAATAAGCCTTTGCCGATCAATGTTTTAACTTCGCCATCTTTATCCAAAACTCTCAATGCACTGCTTTCAGAATCGATAAAATAAAGTTTATCCTCATAAACCGCTAAATCCGCGGTTTGTGCAAGACTATTTTTTGGATAAATACCATCAATTAATCCCTCATTGCCATCACCTGCAAGGATTGAAATCTCTTGTTTTGCGATATTATATTGTAAAATTTGATGACTTCCTGAATTGGCAATGGCAATTTTAGTATTATCGGGATAAAACTCGATGTCTGTAGGGCTAGAAAGCTCGACATCATCAGAATTGATTGGCCCTTTTTCGATTATAGAGCCCTTGCGACCGCTGCCAATAAGGGTTGCAACATTTTCTTCTTTAAAATCAATTTCACGCAAAGCATTATTACCGCTGTCTGCCACATAGAGTTTAGAGTCGTGATATAGTAGGCCAGTAGGGGAGTTGAAAGAGGCATTTTCAAAAGATCCATCTTCGAACTCATCGCGACCAGAGCCAATTTGTGCAATTATCTCACCTGTTAAAGAAACCGCTAAAACCTTATTTTGTCCAGTATTGGCAATGAATAAGGCGGGCGCATTATGTCCTTTATATGCAAAATAAGCAGCATATTCGATTTTGGTTGGATAATTTAAGACACGTTTAGCAATTTTATTTTTTTCAAGCACGATTGGCAATGCGTCACGCGTGATCTCATAGCGATAATCATTGATTAATTCCTTAGTATCTTTCACCATCTTTTCAACTGAATCGGATCCTTGATAAACTTCTTCAATACTGCCGTGCGGATTAATTAGGACAAAGCTTGGCCATGCCTTTATATCAAAATTATTCCATATTTTTAGATCCGAATCATCAATCACCGCATGGCTAATATCATAGCGCAACACTGCTTTAGTAATTGAATCAAGATTTTTTTCATTATCGAATTTTCCCGAATGAACCCCGATTACTGTAAGTCTGTTGCCAAATTCATTTTCGAGTTTTTTGATCTCAGGTAATACATGAAAGCAGCTTACGCAAGCATAACTCCAAAAATGTACCAAAATAACGCGATCTTTTAGATCGGATAGTTCTAAGGCGCGCGAAGTATTTATCCAAGCTTGCTTCTTACCATTTTGTGCTATCAATTTATTAGCATCAGAAATGCCAAAAGTTGAAGTAAAAAATAAATAAGAAAATAAAGAATATAATGCCCACAACAGCACTAAACAAGAGGATATTAACAAGATGAGAGATTTATCTTTGCTGCTCAGTTTGTGAAGCATTTTTTAAAAAATTAAGTTATAATTACAAAGATACTAACTTACAAAATTAAATTTTAAATTAAATTTTTTGATTTGTTTTTTTGGTCAAAATTTTGCTATACAAATTGCAGCAGAAGGAGGATTGATAGTTAAAAAGCAAAAAAGGGCCATAACTTTTGCTTGAGCAAATAAAATCAAGCAAGTTGCAGCCCTTTTTAAAAAGATTAGTTTCCAGAAAATTCTCTTCTTGCTTTTTTCTTTCTACTGATGGCTTCTTCGATTTTTCTTTTCTTTTTTTCAGAAGGTTTTTCGTAGGCTTTTCTTCTTCTAGCTTCTTTAACCAAACCTTCTTTTTGAGTTTTTTTTCTGAAGGATTTGATCCCTAATTCTAAATTGCGCCCTGTAACTATAACTTGCATTTGTCTTTTAATTAATAATAAATTTAATTGATTAATTGCCAACCTCTTTTAATCAAAGGCATAATATTATAAATGCAATTAATTAGCAATCAATCATTTTTTGGTATCAATCCACGAAATATTTCCATCTTTTCGATGATAAACTACGTTAATTCGACCATTATCTTTATTGATGAATACTAGAGCCGGAAGATCTGCGAGATCCATTTTCATTACCGCTTCATTGACGGTTAAAGTCTCAATATTGGCAGCTTTTTCATTTATTATTGATACTGATTCATCAATAATTTCGTTTTCCTCCATTTCTTCGAAAATATTATAATTAACAGGAGGTAAAATATATTTTCTGGCTTCGAAGCTTTCATATAGTGGCTCGACAGCTTTTATACCGCCACCATCGCGACGATAATTTTTAATACGTCTTTTATAGCGACGCAGTTGTTTTGAAACTTTTTGTAAAGCCTCGTTAAAACAGGCGTAAACATCACCAGCTTCGGCCGTTGATTTAACTGTGATACCGCCTTTTACACCCTCATTAATAAAAATTAAAGTTTTAAATAAATAAGCAGCCTCTTTCGAAAAATGAACCTCGCTACGAACCGCATTTTCAAAATATTTACCAACTTCTTTTGTTAGATGTTCTTCAACATATGAAGTAAGGGCTGAACCAGCATCCATATTGGCTCCAATCACTCTAATTTGCATAGCTTTCCTTTTAATTAGATTGCTAAAATAATCCTAAAAAAATTAAATCTGGGTGGCTAAAACATATTGCAATATACCACCGCGCTTGTAATATTCGACCTCGTCACCAGTATCGATGCCACAAGTGAGGATAACATCTTTTTTGCTGCCGTTGCTATAAGTGATAACAGCTTTGATATCCTGCTTGGGTTTAATGTTAGCATTTATACCTAAAATATCAATAGTTTCGTTTCCGGTGAGTTGTAAAGATTTGCGATTGTTGTTATCTTTGAAAATCAAAGGTAAAACACCCATCCCGATTAGATTTGAGCGGTGAATTCTTTCAAAACTTTCGGCAATAACTGCTTTTATGCCAAGCAAGAAAGTGCCTTTGGCGGCCCAATCACGAGAAGATCCCGTGCCATATTCTTTGCCGGCAAAAATCACCAATGGCGTATTTTGTTGTTTATAAGCCATGGCGGCATCATAAATTGATATAATATCGCTTGAGCCCTTGATTTTAGTGAATCCGCCTTCTTTAGCACCTCCTAAGATTTCGTTTTTGATGCGAATATTGGCAAAAGTGCCGCGCATCATAACCTCGTGGTTGCCGCGTCTTGCTCCGTAAGAGTTAAAATCACGCATCTCGACATTATGTGATTTTAGGTAAATAGCGGCTGGTGAAGTGCTAGAAATATTGCCCGCAGGTGATATGTGATCAGTGGTGATTGAATCGCCAAAAATGCCTAAAATTGCAGCTTTGTGGATTTCTTGAGCATTATCTCTATTTAGATCATCAAAGAAATTTGGCAATCTGATATAAGTGCTGTTTTGATCCCATGAATAAGTGTCAGATTTTTCAGTTTCAATTTTTTGCCAAGTTGCGTCACCATTGAATAAATCAGAATATTTGCGCGCAAAAACTTGATTGGTGATATATTTATTAATTACCGCGGCAATCTCGTTTTTACTAGGCCAAATGTCCTTTAAATAAACTTTATTGCCTTGCCGATCAACGCCAATTTCATGAGTTGCAAGGTTGATTTTCATGCTTCCAGCTAGTGCATAAGCTACTACTAAAGGAGGTGAAGCTAAATAATTTGCCTTAACCAAAGGATGAACTCGCCCTTCAAAATTGCGGTTTCCAGACAATATAGCTGCTACCGTCAAATTTTTTGCTTTGATGGTTTCTTCAATTTTTTCATGAAGTGGTCCTGAATTGCCGATACAAGTGGTGCAACCGTAGCCAGCAATATTGAATCCTAATTGGTCTAAATATTTTTGCAAACCAGACTGAGCTAGATAGTCGCTAACCACTTGCGATCCAGGTGCAAGCGAGGTTTTTACATAATTTTTTGTCTTTAAACCTTTTTCAACTGCTTTTTTTGCAAGCAGGCCAGCAGCCACTAAAACTGAAGGATTGGATGTGTTGGTGCATGAAGTTATTGCTGCAATTACTATATCACCATCGCCTAAATCAGAATTTATTTCTGAAATTGCCGTGCGCGCTGTTTCTGCGTTGCCAGTATCGTTAAAGAAAGTGTTAAATGATTCAGGAGCTTTATTTAGGGCAACTTTATCCTGAGGTCTTTTTGGGCCGGCTAATGAAGGTTCAACACTTGATATATCTAGTTCTAGCACCTCGCTAAATTCTGGTTCAAAATTATAATCATCAACAAAAAAACCTTGTGCTTTAGCATAATCTTCAACTAATGCAATGGTTTCATCGCTACGCGCTGTGAGTTTGAGATAATTTATATTTTCAGCATCAATTGGAAAAATACCACAAGTTGCACCATATTCAGGGGCCATATTAGCAATTGTAGCGCGATCTGCCAAGCTTAGGCTAGCAAGGGCAGGACCATAAAATTCAACAAATTTACCTACTACACCTTTTTTGCGCAATATATTGGTCACGGTTAATACAAGGTCAGTAGCCGTTGTGCCTTCTTTAAGTTCGCCGCTAAGTTTAAATCCAATGACCTCGGGGATTAGCATAGAAATAGGTTGTCCCAACATCGCTGCCTCTGCTTCAATACCACCAACACCCCAGCCCAAAACCGATAGACCATTAATCATGGTAGTGTGGCTATCAGTGCCTACAACGGTATCAGGATAAGCAATGGTTTCGCCATTTTCAGATTTTGTCCACACTACGCGTGCAAGATTTTCTAGATTTACTTGGTGGCAAATTCCGGTTCCTGGTGGCACCACATTAAAATTGTTAAAAGATTTTTGTGCCCATTTTAAGAATTCATAACGCTCACGATTGCGCTCAAATTCTAGATCAACATTTTGTTGCAACGAATCTTTAGTGCCATAAAAATCCACCTGTACCGAATGATCAATCACTAAATCAACTTGCACTAAAGGGTTGATTTTTTTTGGATCTTTATTGATTTTTTTTACCGCATCACGCATGGCCGCCAAATCAACAACTGCAGGCACTCCTGTAAAATCTTGCATCAAAACACGTGCTGGTGAAAAAGCAATTTCAACACGTTTTTTTGGATCTTTTGTAGAATCAATCAAATTAGCGATATGCTCTTCTTTTATAATTTCGCCATCAAAATTACGAATAAGATTTTCGAGTAGAGTTTTTAAACTATAAGGTAAGCGTGAAATATCACGCCCAAGCTTGCTTGCAGCATCTTTTAAAGAATAAAATTTATATTCTTTATTATTAATTTTTAAAGAAGATTTTTTGATAAAATCAGCCATAATTTTATATTAAATTGAATTATCCAGTTGCCACTACAATCCAATTTGGATTTGTAGAAGTTAAATCGCGTTTAAATGTCCAGATATCAGTCATGGCGATGATTTCATCTTTACGGCCATCCACTACCTCGCCTGAATTATTAGTGATATAATTTATTTGTTTGGATAAAATCTTGACAGTTATCGAAGCTTGATTATCAACGATTGAAGCGGCAATTATTTCAGCTTTATCGAGCGAAATTATATTGCTGTTCAGGATTTTATTTTCTAATTCGCGCTGTTTTATTACTGTTTCGAAATTATTAAAAATTTTGTCAGATAGTAAAAATTTCAGAGTGTCTATATCCTTGTTAGCAAAGGATTTGATAATCATTTCAAAACAAGATTTAGTACCATTTATAAAAAATTCGGCACCAATATTTGATTTTGCTAAAATTTCTTGAATATTGGATTTAAGGGTTGGACTTAATTCAGCCAAAATTTTTTCATCCATATTAGAGGTAATTGCAGGTTGGTTTGCTTGTCCTTGTTGATTAAATTGAGCCTGATTCTGAGCTTGCGCCTGCATTTGGGCAATTTTTTGCTGCTGCGCTTTTATCTTTTGAGTGATTTGTTCTTTTTCTTCGTCTGAAATTTTGCCAAGTTGCTCTCTAAGCTTAAAGAAGATAAAAATCGCAATTGCTGCAAAAAATAATATATCCATTTTTAACTACATCATATTTAAATGGGGCAGACGACGGGGCTCGAACCCGCGACCCTCAGAACCACAACCTGATGCTCTAACCAACTGAGCTACGTCTGCCATAATTTTAAATTGCTTAACTATTGGAAATATTTACATAAGCAAATTATAAAATCTCAAATAAATTTGAAATTTTTTTTATTTTAGCCTAATTAATTTTTTCTAGCAAGCAAAGCTTGTAATTTTTTTTAGTAGCAATGGCTAAATTATTGCTAAAGAGGCTGTGTGAATGGCTCTAAAGCATGATTTTATCACCATAAATGATTGTAAATCGTAAGAAATTAATCTTTAATTTCAAAAATTGCATCAATTTCAACCGCAACGCCACGGGGAAGAGAGCCAGAGCCAACGGCAGCGCGAGCGTGTTTGCCGGCATCGCCAAAAACTTCTACCATCAGATCAGAGGCTCCGTTGGCAACAACAGGATGATCGGTAAAATTTGGCTCGCCATTAACAAATACGCCAAGTTTAACACAGCGTAACACGCGATCTAAATTACCATCGCAAGCTGCTTTAACTTGTGCAATTAGGTTGATGGCACAAAGACGGGCTGCTTTTTTAGCATCTTCAATGCTAATTTGTGAACCAACTTTTCCAACAAATTTTAACTCTCCATTTTCGATTGGCAATTGTCCTGAAACCACAACTTGATTGTCCGTTTTTACAAATCCTACATAATTTGCAACAGGTGCTAGAGGTGCTTGGATATTGATACCAAGAGTTTGTAATTTTTGATCAATTTTTGACATAATTTAAGAAGTTATTCGATATTTGTTATATTCTCATTTTGCTTCTGGCAAGCTTGCTTGTGGCAAATAAAAAATATAGCTTAATACCTAAAATATAAAATACCAGAATTACTGGAGATAAAAATAAAATAAACCCGATTAATAGAAAAATTATTATATAAAACCCGCTTTTGCCCAAATCATGGAGGCGTTTGATTGATGTTATTATGAAAATGTTTTATTATCAACACAACTTTTGGTTGAAAAGAAAAATCTAAACATCTTTTTAAGCCCCGCAGATACCTAATTTAGCGAATAACTGTTGATCTTTTTCAATCTCAGGATTGGCAGTTGTTAATAATTTTTCGCCATAAAAAATTGAATTTGCGCCTGCTAAAAAACACAAAGCCTGCACTTGTTCATTCATATTTTCGCGACCCGCTGATAACCTAACTGTAGAATATGGCATCATCAAGCGAGCAATTGCAATAGTGCGTACAAATTCAAATGGATCCAAGTCTTGCACGCCTTCAAGCGGAGTGCCCTTAACTTTTACCAACATATTGATAGGAACGGATTCTGGCTGTTTAGGTAGATTGGCAAGTACAATCAGCATTTTAGCTCGATCTTCGCGATTTTCACCCATGCCAACAATGCCGCCAGAGCATACGTTTAAACCAGCCTCGCGCACATTTTTTAGCGTGTTAAGACGATCCTCAAAATTGCGCGTAGAAATAATCTCAGAATAAAATTCAGGCGAGCTATCAATGTTGTGATTATAATAATCCAATCCAGCTTCTTTAAGTTTTTTGCTTTGAGATTCAGTCAGCATGCCAAGAGTCATGCAAGTTTCGAGGCCGGTTTTTTTTACTTCATCAACAATATGGCAGATATTTTCAACATCGCGATCATGTAAATTTCGCCACGCTGCACCCATACAAAAACGCGAAGCACCTGCATTTTTAGCTGCATTTGCGGCTTCTAGGATTTTGTTTATCTCAAGCAAAGATTGTTTTTGTAGCCCTGTATCATAATGAGCTGATTGTGGACAATATTTACAATTTTCAGGACAAGAGCCGGTTTTAATACTAAGCAAAGTACTAATCTGCACCTTATTAGGATCGTGAAATTTGCGGTGCATCTCAGCCGCTTTGAATATCAAATCATTAAATGGCAAAGCAAAAAGTTGTAAAACCTCGTCAATTTGCCATTCATGTTTATTGATAAAACTATTAGTGGCATCAATAACAGTTTTATTTTTAAATTCTGTTTGTTTCATCGCTTGATAAATTTTTTTATAATATTATCAAGCTTTTTTCTCAATTATCAACAATTCTTAATTATTTTTGACGTTTTTCACTGCCTACGCCGTGATGCACAGTAAATAAGCCTTCAGGATCATATTTGTCTTTAACTGCTTTTAAGCGTTTATAATTAGAGCCCCAATATCTGGTGCGCCATTCTTTGTCAAAATAATCAGCTTCCGAAACATAAGCGCCGCCATTTGGTGCCAATTTGCGCAGCTCGTCAACGGCCTTATATAGATTTTTTGCGTTTTTAGCCACTTTTTCTTTGTTAAATTTAGGATCAGTTGCTTTTGGATAGCCTGCCAAGCCATCAGCTACAATGGCCAAGGCAAAAGCATCAACAGCAACTGGATTTATTGGTAATTCTAGAGCTTCTTTTTTTACAGTTTCAGAAGCACCCGCCAAACCTTTGTTGAAATGCAGGCCAATATCATAATTGCGAGAGCTTGCAAATAATGATTCAACTAAATGCGACATTTTTTTATCACTTAACAAATTTTGTGGCAACCATACAGAATCATAGCCGTAGAGATAAATTCCTACTTCTCCTTGATTGCCTTTCCAGAAGACATTTTCATGTTTAGCCTCGCCATTTTTACGACTGTCGGTTAAAACTGAATTTGACAATTTATCATAGCGATATTCGATATTAAAAAAATCTTCGCCATCAAGAATGATAAAGCGCGGTTCTTTAACGATTGTATAATCTTTATTGGCATTGATTTTATCTAAAAATTCTTGCCATACTTCTTTTGATTGATCCTCATCTAGAGCCGCAACCACCATATTGATATCGAGTTTATTATCACGTGTAAACATGGCGCTTTCGCCCCAATGAGGGTTCATCAATTTATCGCGATAAAAAGTCATAAAACTTCTAATCAGATTTTTGAAAGATTTATCGGATTTTGCTTGTATTGTCATGCTTACAGCACCAAGGTTGTCGGGCAGGTCATGTGCTCTTAAGACCACTTTTGAAATGATGCCAAAACTGCCACCGCCACCACCTCTGATTGCCCAAAATAAATCTGAATTTTGGTATTTATTTACAGTTAGTATTTTGCCGTCGGCCGTAACAATTTCGGCCTCAAGAAGCCCTGCAGCAGCCATGCCAAACATTTTAGAAAAACTACCAAATCCACCACTGCTAATCAAGCCACCGGCAGCAACAGTTGCACAGCCACCACCTTGAATATATAAGTCGCTTTCGCCCATAACTTTGTTATAAACTGGCATCCAGCGTGACCCGGTTTGAATGCTAACCGCGCGGCGCGGCTCTTCTTTGCCTTCGCAGCCCTGACATAAGAATTTTTTGTGAATTTCGTATTTATTCATATCTTTCATCCATACCAAAAGTGAATCGGCGGCGTTTGATGTGCCTTGATAGCTGTGTCCACCGCTTTTTATTACTAATCGAATATTATGTTTCTTGGCGAAATTTACAGCTGCAACAAGATGTTCAGTTTTTTGTGGAGTCACTGCATATACGCTAGGCTTGCTATCCCAAGCGCCATACCAACCAGAGGTTTGAGTTAAACTGGCTTGGTTGGTGATATAATATGGATTCATTAAATCTTCTTTTGAAGATTTTTTTACCACTGATTCAACTTTGGTTAAATGGCCGTCAACTTCAGCTTTGAGACGATCCCACTCAGCTTTTTTAGGCCATTTTGGATCTTTTTGAGTGACAAAATTAAATTCATCCGCAATTGCTGTAGATGAGCTTAAAATAAAGATCGAAGTGATAAAAAATCTTAATATTGATTTCATGTTTTTGTAAAAAATCTATGAACTTAATTATTTATTTATGATTTAAATTAAGATTATTTCTTTTTGATAAAGAGGTGTTTTTTTAAGAAAATATTGTGAAAAATAAAATATAAACTGTATCAAATTTACAAATTATTATTTAAACAAATTTCACCAAAAACTCGCAATCAAATTTGAATCATGTTTATATAAACAAAATAATTATCATAAAAAGAAACTTCAAGAAAAATATCAATAAATATTTTTCTTGTTGTAAATTAGATCAATAGAGATTATTTCCAGATTAGTAAAAATTTAAAAACTTCACCCATTTGATTTTTATTTATTAGGCGATCAATTGCATCCGACGTATCCACATCTTTAAGCGCTTTTTTTCTTTCAAGGATTCCAAGTGATATCAGAAAATCCCCTTGATTAATTAGAGAGCTATGTAAATTGTGCTTTTGTGCCGTTTTTTGCAATGCGCTAAAATCTACCAAACTGGTTAAATCCGCTTGTCCAATATTTTGCAAAACATCGCTATATTGATGATTTTTAACTGCTTGCAAGCTGCTTTTTAGAGGGCAATCAACATAGCCATAATCAATAATTAGTGCCATTTGGCCATCATTTTTAATTTTTTCACAAAGTTGATCCGTAAAATTTATTGCCGCGAAACTATGTTCAAAAATATCATTTTCTTGTAAATTAATTTGTGGATGAAGTCTAGTAAATATTTCTGTAATAATTTTGTTTTTTAAAGGATTAAATTCTTCAGCAATAAAACATAATTGATTTTCGATAAGACCAATCATTCTCTCTTGCCAGCCCAATCTAGTTTTGATAAATTGATGAGTGGCAAAACAATCAAAAAGTTCATTACATACAAAATATATTTTGTGACTAGTTTTTATTGTAAAATCGGTAAAATTTTTATACCATTTTACCTTATTGCCAAGTAAATCTTGTTGGATTTTGGTTAAAGTTTCGCTAATTTCAATGATCGCATAATTAATTGCAGGATTAAGCTGTAATTTTTGTGAAATTTTATTTATGCTGCGATAGATATCGTTAAATAGAGTGCCTTTTCCAGCGCCCATTTCAACAAGGCTTACAACATCTGTTTGAGATAATATCTGATCTAAAAAATAGGCGGCGATGGTTTCACCAAAAGCTTGGCTGATTTCTGGAGAGGTGATAAAATCGCCTTTTTTTCCAACGGGATTTTTTGCGCGATAATAACTATCAGTATTCGCAAACATTGCTTGATTCATAAAATCAGCAACAGATAGCGGACCGTTATGTTTAATTAATGATAAAATTCTATCACGCATCAAATATTATATCTATGAAGCACCAAGAATGCCCCATTTTTTTAAGAGATAATCTTCAATAGCAACACGTTCTTCGGCTTTTAATGCGCGGTTGAAGATTATGATTTCTCCGATATCGCCTGCATAATATGAAGTAGTGGTTGCAATCGTAGCTTTGGCGATTTGTAAACTTGTCCATGAAGTTGTGAGATTTGTGTCGGTTGGAGTGCCTACTGCTGTTAATCCAGTGCCACTAACATTTGCCGTGGCCGAACCGTTGCGAAAATAGCTTTTTTCTCCACTATAATAGCCATTATCGGTGCCATTATATCCATAGCCATTTATAAATACATGCAAAACTGGCTGCGGAATGCTATAGGCGTCAACGGCTGCAGTGTAATAATTTGTGCTAGTTGCGGCACCTTGATCAAAACGAATTAATTGATCGCCGCTATAACCAAGCGTTAAGCGTCCTTCTGCAGTTGCAGAAACGCTGCCTGCGATAAAATAATTTGCAGTTGTGGTGCGTCTTTGTTCAACCACAAAAACCGTATAATCAGTGTTGATAAGTGGCGGAAGTGATGCAAAATCAAGCCAATCAGTATAAGTTGTATTTGGCATTGTGCCTACAGAATCATTAAATCTAAGGCATGGTAAGCCATTGATACAATTTGAATAATAATAAGGTTTAAGATTTGCTGAGCTCTGCGTAGCGTTATATTTAACGCTGCCTGTAGGATTTATATCATACCATGCCGAAACTGCGGTTTCGTTATCTGCTTCAGCTTCAAGAAAGCTAGCAGTGGAGGTGGATTCAAGCCATAAGATCATACCGTTAACTGAAGCTGCTGCCGAGCTTTGCGTTTGTGATCTGGCAGTTGATAATTTAAATTGGCGCACCAAGCGACTAGATTGCGTCACTCCCGCAATAATAATACCGATGATTAATAATACAATTGATAATTCAATTAGAGAAAAAGCTTTTTTATTTTGAATATTTTTCATGTCAAGCGAAGCAATTACATTACGTTTGGAAAGCAAAAATCGATTTATGCGTCAACTATAAAAAAAATATAATCCTAAATCAATGTTTTTTAATCAATTATTTTAATATGTTGCAAATAAACACAATTTTAATTGTCAGCTTGATTTAAATTAAGATTGGTTATAAAATAGGTGCCATATGGTTTTTGGCGACTATTTTTAGCGTCTTAAATTCAAGTTTTAATTATAACAAATTCTTAAGGAGTTTTGAAATGAAAGTTTATTATGATCGTGATGCGGATATTAATTTGATTAAATCTAAAAAAGTCGCGATAATTGGCTATGGAAGTCAAGCTCATGCTCATGCACAAAATCTTAAAGATAGTGGTTGTGCTGAAGTTAAAATTGGTTTGCGTACAGGTTCTGCGTCGGCACAAAAAGCGCAACATGCTGGTTTTGAAGTGCTTTCAAATGCTGACGCTGCTAAATGGGCGGATGTTGTGATGGTTTTGGTTCCAGATGAATTGCAACAAGAATTATACGAAAATGATCTTCGTGATAACATGAAACATGGTGCCGCTTTGGCATTTGCCCATGGTCTAAATATCCATTTTGGCTTGATCAAGCCGCGTGCGGATATGGATGTATTTATGGTGGCGCCGAAGGGCCCTGGACACACTGTTCGTGGCGAATATAAAAAGCAGGGAGGGGTACCGTGTCTAGTTGCGATTGCTCAAGATAAAAGTGGTAATGCGCTTAAATTAGCTTTATCTTATGCTTCGGCCATTGGTGGCGGACGTTCTGGTATCATTGAAACTACTTTCAAAGAAGAATGCGAAACCGATTTATTTGGTGAGCAGGCGGTTTTATGTGGTGGTGCTACGGCCTTGATTCAAGCTGGCTTTGAAACATTGGTTGAAGCAGGATATGCTGCTGAAATGGCCTATTTTGAGTGCTTGCATGAATTAAAATTGATCGTTGATCTGTTATATGAAGGCGGTATTGCTAATATGCGCTATTCAATTTCGAATACGGCTGAATATGGTGATTTAACGCGCGGACCTCGTGTTATAACATCGCAAACTAAAGCCGAAATGAAAAAAATCCTACAAGAAATTCAATCAGGCGAGTTTGTGCGTGAATTTATGAATGAGAATAAAACTGGTAAAAAGAATTTTGATGCATTGCGCACCAAAGGCAGAGCGCATCAAATCGAGGCTACTGGCGAAAAACTTCGCGCTATGATGCCGTGGATTGCTAAAAACAAATTAGTTGACCAAAAAACTAACTAAAACTAAAATGTCAATTGTTGTCAAGGCATTAATTGGCTAGTGTTGAAATTGTATTTGCAAAATATATTATTAAAATAATGTCCAGTCTTTCAATCATTATTCTTGCGGCAGGCAAGGGCACGCGGATGAAATCTGATTTGCCAAAAGTTATGCATAAAGTTGCAGGTCGTGAAATGCTTAATATGGTGATTGATGAAGCTTCCAAACTTAATCCTCAAGATATTTCTATTGTTGTTTCTGAAGATTTTAAGCAATATGAAAAATCGATAATTGAATCTCATCAAGAAGTTAAAATTTCTTTTGTTATACAAAAAGAGCGCAAGGGCACAGCTGACGCGGTTAAAATTGGTTTAAAAAATCTCAAAAAACCAGCAAAAAAAATTTTGATTTTATATGGAGATACGCCATTAATCGAAGAAAAAACCCTACAAGCAATGCTTAAAAAAATTGATGAAGATATTGCGCTTTGTGTTTTAGGCTTTGATTGTGCGGCAGATAATGCCTATGGTCGCTTGGTTGTAGATATAAATGGCAATCTTGAAAAAATTATCGAATATAAAGATGCTAGCACTAAAGAAAGAAAAATAACTTTGTGCAATTCTGGTGTGGTAGCGGTGCGCGAGGATTGGCTTGGTAGGCTTTTACAAAAAGTAGAAAATAATAATGCAGCAGGTGAATTTTACCTTACTGACATTGTGGGTATTGCTAGAAAAATATCGCTGCAATGCGGCTTTATTCAAACTGATGAATCTGAAGTTTTGGGCGTAAATTCGCGCATGGAGCTTGCTAGAATTGAATCAATTAAACAAAATAAATTGCGCAAAAAGCATATGGAGGCAGGTGTGACAATGCTTGACTGCGATTCAATTTATTTTTCTTACGACACTAAAATCGCGCATGATGTTGTCATTAATCCACATGTAGTTTTTGGTAAAAATGTTGTAGTCGAAAAAGATGTTGAGATAAAATCTTTTTGTCATATTGAAGGGTGCGAGATTGCGTCTGGCGCGGTTGTTGGGCCTTTTGCGCGTTTGCGTCCACAAACTAAAATTGGCAAAAATTCTCGTATTGGCAATTTTGTTGAGATCAAAAAATCGCAAATAAAAGAAGGTGCTAAAATCAATCATTTAAGTTATATTGGTGATAGTGAAATAGGTCGTCACGCTAATATCGGCGCTGGTGTAATTACTTGCAATTATGATGGTTACAATAAATTTAAAACAGAAATCGGCGATGAGGTTTTTGTTGGCTCAAATACAGCGTTGGTAGCGCCAATAAAAGTGCAAGCCAGAGCGGTGATTGGGGCGGGAAGTGTTATCACTAAAAATGTAGCGTCTGGTGATATGGCACTTGCGCGCTCTAAACAAGTTAATCTTGAAAAAGGTGGTGAAAAATATCATCGCAATAAATCAAAAAATAATTAATTTTAGATAGAATTTCACAATGATAAAAACTCTACTAAGATTGCTTTTTATTCTACAAATTAGCGCGATTGCTCAAGCTTTTGCTGCTGAAAAATTGGTAGAAGAAAAAAACTATTTTGCCTCGCTTCGAGGAGCTGAAACCAACGTGAGAGCTGGTCCTGGCCAACATTATCCCATAAAATTTACTTTTAAGTCGCGTGGTGTGCCAGTTAGGGTGATTAGCGAATATGATAATTGGAATGAAATCGAGGATTATGAGGGTCAGAGTGGTTGGGTAAGTCAAAGTTTGCTAACAAAAAAACGCACAATTTTGGTGCGCACTAATAAAGAATATATTGATTTACATTCTAAAAATAATGAAAAATCGCGTATCCTCTATCACCTAGAAAATAACGTTATCGGGCAATATTTGAAATGCGTTGAAGATTGGTGTGCAATTGAAGTTAATGATAAAAAAGGTTGGGTGAAAAAAAATGAAATTTATGGTGATGAAGATCTTAAAACGCTAGAAATTCAAGACCAACAATTAGGGCAAACTGGTGCGCAAAATCAAGTTGATTCTGGCGTAAATGCAAAAAATGAAGTCAATTAAGTTGTGGTATAATAAAAATTGGGGCATAATTAAGCTAAATAGCCAATTTTAGACACAATTTCTCCTGATTTTTCAAGTAAAAATTGAATTTCATCGGCATCTTTAGCGTCAACAATCAAAACCATGCCGATGCCGCAATTAAAGGTGCGATACATTTCTTCGTCAGTAACTTTGCCAGTTTTTTGTAAAAATTCGAATAATTCGGGCTTTTTAAATGAATTATAATCGATTTTAGGCTTAGTTTCGGGGCTAAGAACGCGTGGTAAATTTTCAACTAGTCCACCACCAGTAATATGAGCCAAGGCCTTAATTTTGCCGCTCTTAATTGCTTCTAGGCATGATTTAACATAGATTTTGGTGGGATTAAGTAATATTTCACCGATTGTTTGTGTGCCAAAAATTTTATCGCTAAATTTGATGTTGTTTTTTTCAAGAATATATCTAGCAAGCGAATAGCCATTTGAATGTAGGCCGGTTGATGCTAGGCCAAGCAAGACATCCCCTGTTTTGGTGGGTCGAGGTAAAATTTGATCACGCTCAACTGCGCCAACGGCAAAGCCTGCTAAGTCATAATCACCGGTTTTATACATACCGGGCATTTCGGCGGTTTCACCACCAATTAGAGCGCAACCCGCTAATTTGCAGCCATCCGCTATACCCTTAACCACATCAGCAGCAATATTCACTTCAAGTTTAGAGCAGGCAAAATAATCTAAGAAAAAAAGTGGCTCAGCACCTTGTACCACAAGGTCATTTACTGACATTGCTACTAAGTCAATCCCAATTGTGTCATGCTTTCCAATCTCAATTGCCACCTTTAATTTAGTGCCCACTCCATCGGTTGAAGAAACTAAAACCGGATCTTTAAAATTACATTTTTTAAGATCAAAAAACGCGCCAAACCCTCCTAGATCTGAATCTGCGCCAATACGTTTTGTCATTTTGGCGAATGGTTTGATACGATTTACTAATTCATTACCAGCGTTAATATCAACGCCGGCTTGCTTGTAAGATGACATAAAAATGTAAATTAAAGTGGCAAATTATCGTGTTTTTTCCACGGTTTAGACACTTTTTTATGTTTTAAAATTTGTAAAGACTTGCAAATTCTTTTGCGAGTATTTTGCGGACGAATTACTTCATCGATAAAGCCACGAGAGGCCGCTACAAAAGGAGAGGCAAATTTTTCGCGATATTCAGCAACTCTTTTTGCTTTGCTATCAGGATTTTTTGCGTCTTCTCTAAAGATGATCTCAACCGCACCCTCAGGACCCATAACTGCAATTTCTGCATTTGCCCAAGCATAATTCACATCGCCGCGCAAATGTTTAGAATTCATCACAATATAAGCACCACCATATGCTTTGCGAGTAACAACCGTAAGCTTTGGAACCGTAGCCTCAGCATAAGCATAAAGTAATTTTGCCCCATGTTTGATAATACCTGCATGTTCTTGATCAGTGCCAGGTAAAAACCCAGGTACGTCAACAAATGTAATTATTGGAATATTAAATGCATCACAAAATCTAATAAATCTTGCACCTTTTTCACTTGCTTTAATATCCAAACAGCCTGCTAGATTCATAGGTTGATTGGCAATAATGCCCACAGTTTCGCCTTCAAGACGACCAAAGCCGATAATGATATTTTTAGCATAATTTGGCTGAATCTCAAAAAAATCATTTTCATCCAAGATTTTTTCAACCAGTTCTGTCATATCGTAAGGCTGATTGGGATTTTCTGGTACCAATGTGTTAAGTGCAATATCTACGCGATCAGCATTGTCGTCAGTTGGGATGCAAGGTGTGGTGGTTTTATTTGAGGATGGCAAGAAATTAATCAAGCGACGAGTTTGTAGCAATGCCTCAATATCACTTGAGAATGATAAATGTGCTACGCCGCTTTTATGGGCATGAACTGAAGCACCGCCAAGCTCTTCTTGAGTAACGGTTTCGTGAGTAACAGTTTTTACTACATCGGGGCCAGTTACGAACATGTAAGATGAGTTTTCGACCATGATAGTAAAATCAGTCAAAGCTGGCGAATATACAGCTCCACCGGCGCACGGCCCCATAATCAAAGAAATTTGGGGCACCACGCCGCTAGCATCCACGTTTCGCTGAAAGATCTCACCATAACCACCAAGTGAATCAACACCTTCTTGGATGCGCGCTCCTCCTGAATCGTTGATGCCAATCACAGGGGCGCCAACTTGCATAGCTTTATCCAAAATGTGACAGATTTTTTTAGCATGAGCCTCACCAAGAGATCCACCCATCACAGTAAAATCTTGGCTATATACAAAAACCAAGCGCCCATTTATAGTGCCTTGACCCACAACCACCCCGTCACCGGGATGTTTTTTGTCATCCATATCAAAATCAGTGCAACGATGCTCGACATATAAACCATATTCTTCGAAAGAATCAGGATCTAGCAATACCTCAATTCTTTCGCGAGCTGTTAATTTGCCTTTTGAATGCTGAACATCGATCTTTTTTTGTCCACCGCCCATACGAGCTTCTTCTCGCTTGGTTGTAAGTTTAACAATATTTGGAGAGCGCATAGTTTATAATAAATAAATTACATTTTTGCGATGATAGATTCGCCGCCGATCATGGTTTGTCCGATCAAAATTTTGATTTGCATATCTTCAGGAAGATAGAGATCCGCGCGGCTTCCGAAGCGAATAATGCCATATCTATCGCCAGTTTTTACGGTTTGACCTTCTTTTAAGTCAGATACAATGCGGCGCGCCACTAAGCCAGCAACTTGTGCAAAAGCAATTTCTTGGCCATTTTTAGTTTTAATGACAGCAAGATTTCTCTCATTTTCGGTGCTTGCTTCATCAAGATTTGCGCTTAAAAATTTTCCTGGGGTATAAATGATTTTAGTCACAGTGCCCGCAATAGGGACGCGGTTTACATGCACGTTAAACACATTTAAAAAAATACTAATTTTATTGACTTTTTTATTACTCCAACCTAATTCTGCTGGGGCTTCGACGCCATATTCAACGCGTGTTACATAGCCATCGGCTGGGCTAACCAACACATTTTCTTCAACTGGAATAACTCTTTCAGGGTCACGAAAGAAAAATATGCACCATAAAGTAAGCACAAAACCAATTAATCCAATTGTATCGCTAAACAAAGCTAGAATAATGGTTGCCAAGCCAAAAATTAGAATAAATTTATACCCTTCTTTGTGAATAGGAAAAGAAACCATTTTAAGCAAATCAATAAAATTATTCATATTTTTATTTTTTAATTATAATCTAAAATCAAGTCTAGAGCTTTATACTCTAGGCTTGTACCATTATTTATTCTTCATTCATTTTTTGCCACAATTTATCAAAATCTTTTAACGAAGTTTTTTTCTTGTCAACTGAAGATTTTGCAGCGATAAATTCAACAGTTTTTTCTTCGATAATCGATCCTTTAAGCTGCTGCACAGCCTCACGGTTTTTTTGATAATATTCTAAAACAGCTTTTTCTTGATTTGGAAATCTGGCTAAAATTTTGCCAAGTTCTTTATTAATATCTTCATTATTGGCCTCAATTTTGTTTTTTTGTGCCAATTCGCTTAAGATAATACCGCAGCGGATCATGCGCTTAGCAATATCGCGTTTTTCATCGCGTGCTTTTTCTTTTTCTTTGTCATTTTTGAATTTTTGAGGATTGCTTTTAAGTTCTTCTTCAACCTCGGCCCATATTGACTTAAGCTGCTCTTCAACCAAGCCTTCTGGTAAATCAAAATCATATTTTTTGTTTAAAAAATCAAATAATTCTTTTTTAAACATGTTAAGAGAAGTGCTGCTATAGCTATCTTCAAGTTGTTTTTTGATAGCTTCTTCTAATTTAGCTTTATTTTCTAATCCGAAGGTATTTTTGGTAAATTCATCAGTAATTTCAGGCATTTTAGCGGTTAAAACATGATTGATTTTAACTTCAAATTCAGCAGCTTTGCCTGCAAATTGAGCGGAATGATATTCTTTTGGAAATTTAACTTTAACTTTTACTTCAACGCCAGCTTTTTTGCCAACAAGTTGATCTTCAAAATCGTCGATAAAGCTTTTGCTGCCTAATTCTAGCTGATATCCTTTAGCTGAACCACCTTCAAATTCAACTTTGTCAATGCGTCCCGTATAATCGATATTAACGGCATCCCCAAGCTTGGCTTTGTAAGACTCATCTTGTTTATCCCAGCTGCGATAAAATTTAAGCAATTTATTAACGCCTTCAGTAATATCGCCATCAGTGATTTCAACTTCTCTTTTTGCAACTTTTAAGCGATCAAGATCGATCTCGGGAACCTCAGGGAAAAGCTCAATTGAGGCTACGCATTCAAGATCTTTTTTATCTTCAAAAACTTTAAGATCAATTTTTGGTTGTAAAGCGATTTTGAGATTATTATCTTTGATAATTTTGCGCACTTGTTCAGACACCAATTTATCTGATTCATCAGCCATAATTGACTGACCATATTTTTGTTTAATAACTTCATGCGGCACTTGGCCTTTTCTAAAGCCTTTAAGATTTAGAGTTTTGCGAATTTTAATGATAGAATCATTGATTCTAGCTTCAATCAATTGATAAGGAACAAGGATTTGATAATCTTTTTTAAGCTTTTTATCAAAAATTGTTTTAACTTTTACTTCCATGCGTTTTTACAAAAAATGTTAATATAAGAACATCATAAACATGTGATTTAAATTATCATCAAAAAAGTGAAATTTTTTTTAAAAAAATCGCGCAAATATTTATTGCCAATTTTGAGACAAAATTATTTTTTTAAGGAGATGATTTGAGAAGTGGTGCGGATAGAGGGACTTGAACCCACATGCCTTGCGGCGCTAGATCCTAAGTCTAGTGCGTCTGCCAATTTCGCCATATCCGCCAATTTGATTAAAATTTATAATATTTAACCAAAAAAAACATTAAAAACTAGAAAAGTTTTGTTTTTAACAATTTGTTTATAACTTTGCAATTATTTTGTGTAATAAGCGCATAATTGCACGATTATTAAGCAGGGATTACATCGATATAAATACGATTTTTGTGACCTGATTTTACAAAGCTAACAATGCCTGCAATTTTAGCAAAAATTGTATGATCTTTGCCCATGCCGACATTTTTTCCAGGATGCCATTTTGTACCTCTTTGACGCACAATGATATTACCTGCTTCAACTGATTGGCTGCCATATTTTTTGACGCCTAACCTTCTACCTGCTGAATCGCGACCGTTTCTCGAACTGCCACCTGCCTTCTTCGTTGCCATAGTTTTTAAAAACCTCTAGTTAAATTAAAAGCTTATATTTTTATAAGCCCTATGCTTTGATTGCCAATATTTTGAGCTCAGTCTTTTGTTGACGGTGCCCTCTTTTTCTGCGAGAATTCTTTCTTCTTCTTTTTTTGAAGATAAGAACCTTATCATCTTTGTAATTTTTAACAACTTCAACCTCAACGGATGCGCCATTAACCAACGGAGCGCCAATTAAAGTCTCATTTTTGTCATTTTTTACACAGAGAATTTTATCCAAAGTGATTTTTTTACCAACTTCTTGGTTTAAATTATCCACTATAATTTTTTGGTTGACACCAGCACTATATTGCTTTCCGGCCACTTCAATAATTGCAAACATACTATTCAGTTTAAGATATACTTAATAAATCTAATATAAAGGGGCACATAATTTAATATATCAAAAAGATTTTGTCAATCCTTCTTTTTTATGGTTAAAAAAATGATATAAATAATATCCTTGATTTTATGCGAGGATTCTTTACTTTAAAGGATGTTAGCAAATTTAAACATATTTAAATAATGCATTTGATTAAAAAAACCTTCGCAATCCTGTTTTTGCTTGGTTTGCAAGCATTTTTTGTGGCAAATTCTTGGGCGGCAGATGATAATCCTTATAATATTGAGGATGTAGCTGTAAATGTCTCAGCTAAAAGCCCAAGCGAGGCCCGCAATTTAGGGGTTAAAACCGCGCGCAGAGATGCTTTTTTGATCTTATTAACTAGACTTTCTCTTAATCCAAAACTTAGTGACCGTATTGATGACGAAGAAATCTCGCAAATGGTGCGTTCTGAGCGCATTTCTGATGAAAAAATCGCCGGTAATAATTATTTTGCCAATTTCCACATAATTTTTGCTAAAGATTTTGTTGATCATATTTTATCGCAAAATTATGTAAAAGAAAGCGAAAAAACCGAGTCTAAGTCGCAAAAAACCGCTTTTCTAGTAGTTTCTGGTAAGATGCTCAAGAAAAAACTATTATTATGGGAGCAAAGCAATGACTGGAGATCTGCTCTGAATAAAGCTCTACAGGATAGTGGTGATAAAAATTTTCGCACCCCAAGCGTTGATATTGATGATATGGCAATTTTAAATGATGATAATCTGACTCAAATTATATATGAGGATGTTGAGCCTTTATTCTCTAAGTATCGTGTCGAAACAATTTATGTGGCAATTTATTCATATGATGAAGTTGCAAATCGTGTCAATGTTTCGGTGCGTGGAATAGGTAAATTTCGCAAAACTCAAACAAAAATCGCTTTTGTAAATTCTGCAAAATTGGATGAAACTGACCTGATGGCTAAAATTGCAGTAAAAACCGCAGAATATCTAATTGGAATCAATAATCCCAAGGATTCGAATCGTCAGGTTAGTGAAAATTTAATCCAAATGGAGGTTCCGGTATCAAAGCTTGGCGAGTGGCTAATGATAAAGGCTCAGCTCGAAAAAAGCGGCTTGATCAACAAACTTAATATTGCATCAGTTTCTCGCGATTATATTAATATTTTGGTAAATTATACTGATATTCGTGATATCGTTGAGGCATTTGATTCGAAAGGTTTTTCTTTGACTCAAAAAACTGATGATTCTTATATTTTGATTCTTAAATAACAATGAAAACTAGGGATAAAATTTTAATAATTGCTTTATTATTGTTGGTTTTCGGGTGGTCAATTTATATGATCCGCTCAATATTGGCGCCATTTATACTATCTTTGGTATTGGCTTATTTTTTGCATCCATTAGTCGATAAATTATGTCAAAAAATTAAAATATCGCGTCTAAGTGCTATTTTATTGATTGTAGGCTTGTTTTTTTTGATATCCGCCCTGATTGCATCTTTTGTGGTACCAATTATTTATAAACAGTTTAGCGCCTTAATTTTAGCGCTTCCGCAATATATTCAAATATTTGCGTTAGAGATTTATCCGAAAATTTTTACCCTTTTAGAATCTGCTGGAATCCCTTTGAATTCTAAGTTGCAAGAGGTTATATCGAACCCTGATATTACGGCATCAATTTTTGATGTTTTTAAAAAATTTGCAGGCAATCTAATAACCTCTTCAATCGCTCTAATCAACCTTTTCTCACTGATTTTTATTATGCCAATTTTGATTTTTTATTTGTTAAAAGATTGGAATTTGCTGGTAGAAAGAGTATATTCATATTTGCCAAAACAATATAATTTAGCAATTAGAAAAATATTTTCTGAAATCGACCAAGCCTTGTCGGGATTCATTCGAGGGCAAATTAATGTATGTTTAATTTTAAGTGTAATTTATTCAATTTCCTTAACTTTTACCGGCTTAAATTTTGGCTTTTTAATTGGAATTTTTACGGGATTATTATCATTTATCCCCTACGTTGGAGCAGTTAGTGGCGTGGTTGCAGCTCTTATTGTGGCATTTTTTCAATGGGGTTTGGATTTTATGAATATTTTTTTCGTAATTCTGGCTTTTATATTCGGTCAAATTATCGAAACTAATTTTTTAACTCCAAAATTGGTTGGAAACAAGATTGGTGTGCATCCAGTATGGGTTATTTTCGGAATTTTTGTTTTTGGATCGTTATTTGGTTTTTTAGGAGTGGCCTTTGCAACCCCGCTAACCGCGATTGCGGCGGTATTAATCCGTCATTTAGCTTTAGAATATAAAAAGAGAATTTCTTAATGTATGAATGATATTGCAAAAGAAATACAAAAATTATCTGATGATTTTGGCATCGATCGCAAAAGATCAATCGGCGAAGTAGCTAAAGAATTAGGCGTCGAAACCCATGTCATCCGTTTTTGGGAAGAAAAATTCCCACAGATCCAACCTCAAGAGGGTAGGGGTGGCAGGCGTTATTATTATAATAAACAGATTAAAATCTTAAAGCGTATAAAAAAATTTTTACATGAAGAAGGCTACACTATCATGGGTTTGCAAAAATTGTTAAAAAAGAGAAAATCAGATTCGTATAAAGAAGAAGATCTTGATATAATCATTTCAGGCCAGCAAAATCAAGCATTTGAGGCTGATGAAATGGAGGCTAAAGAAGATATTCTTGAAAAAAATTTTGATGATAAAGTGATTAAACAATTTAATCACTTGGCCTTAAACAAAGAACGCAAAGAAGAGCTTGCATCTTTATTACAAAATGTTACAAACAATATTGGCAATTTAAAAACGCTATTAAAAACTTAGCATGAATTACGATCCAAATAATATTTTTGCACGCATTATTCGCGGTGAGATCAAATCTAACAAGGTTTATGAAGATGATCAAGTTTTAGCATTTCATGATATTGCTAAAGCGGCACCAATACATGTTTTGGTTATTCCTAAGGGCGAATATATTAATTTTGCTGATTTTGTTAGTAAAGCGAGCGCAGATAAAGTGGATTATTTTTTTAAGCAAGTGGAGCAAATAGCTAAAATGCTGGATTTGTCGCAATCTGGTTATCGCTTAATTACCAATATTGGTGGTGATGCCGCGCAAACTGTTGAACATTTTCATGTGCATATTTTGGGCAAGAAAAAACTTGGTGCGTTGGTTGGATAATTTTATTTACTCACAACTAATTTGTTGTATAAGTGATTGATGTAAAAGTAAGAGACTTTTGTGTCGGTTTTATTTTACAGTTGCGATATTAAAGAAATCCATTAACCCACTGTTTTGTAAGATTTATACAATTATCATTTTTTTGTTTGTCTGTTTTAGCAGACAAATTGCAATAACTTTTTTTAATATTTTATGGATAAAAAAACTAGAGAAGCTACTAAAATTATACATGCGGGACGTGATCCTAAGCAGCAAGGATGGATGGTTAATCCACCGATTTATCAAAGTTCAACAATTGTTTTTCCTACGTTAAAAGATTTGATATATGCCGAGCGCGGTTATTCAAATAATGATTTAGTTGAGCCTTATGAGTTAAAATATGGACGCTATGGCACGCAAACAAATTTTGCACTAGAGCACGCCATTGCTGAATTAGAGGGGGGTTATAATTCATTTGTTACATCTTCTGGTGCTGCTGCAATCAATACTGCATTAGTGGCCTTTTTAAAGCAAGGTGATCATGTATTAATGATTGATGCTATTTATTCACCAACTCGCGGATTTGCTGATAAATTCTTGAAAAAATACGGCGTTGAAACCACTTATTTTGAATCTTCGATTGGTGAAGATATTGAAAAATCTATTCAAAAAAATACCAAAGTGATTTTTATGGAAAGCCCTGGGTCATTAACCTATGATATTCAAGACGTTAAGGCTATTTGTAAAATTGCCAAAAAACACGGAATCGTCACTATCTTGGATAATTCGTGGGCTAGTGGTATTTATTTTAAACCGCTTGAGCACGGCGTTGATGTTTCGGTGATGGCCTTAACCAAATATATCAACGGACATTCTGACACCATGATGGGCGCGATTACCGTGCAAGAAAAACATTTTCGTGTGATGTATGAAGCCTTTAGATATATGGCTGTGAACGCTGCTCCGTTTAGTTCTTATATGGTGCAAAGAGGTATGCGTACTTCAAAAATAAGGATGGATCATTGTTTTAAATCGGCATTAGAAATCGCTAAATGGCTAAAGCAGCGCCCCGAGGTACAAAAAGTGCTTTATCCAGCCCTTGAATCAGATGATAATCACAAGCTTTGGAAGCGTGATTTTACTGGTGCTGCAGGTTTGTTCTCAATTGTTCTTGATCGCAAATACTCAAAAGAATCCCTAGCGCGTATGCTTGATAAATTGAATTATTATGGCATGGGATATTCGTGGGGTGGCTATGAATCGCTGATCTTGCCATTTGAGGTTGTGCGTGCTGTTACAAAATGGCCTTACAGCGAAAATACTTGCATCAGAATTAATATCGGTCTTGAAGATGTTGAGGATCTCAAAGAAGATTTAGATGCAGGATTTAAGAGGCTTAATAAATAAAATTGTCTGTTAAAAAGTACAAATTATTTTGCTAGTATTTTATAAACCTTTTAAAATACTAGCTTTATACAGTCTGCAAAAATATTGATGTAAATTATATCTTACAACTAAATCATGAATTTATTTTTAATTGCCGTTGGCGGTGCATTAGGATCTCTATTAAGATATCTTAGCTTCGAAGCTCTGCTGCCGCTAATTCGAGGTAGTAATTATGCCCAATTCCCATTTCACAGTTTGATGGTAAATATAATAGGATCTTTGCTTGCCGGCGTTTTATATTATTTTATGATTAGTGATATTGTTGCAATTGATATGAGAATAAGAAATTTTTTGTTAGTGGGTTTTTTAGGTGGTTTTACTACTTTTTCAGCTTTTAGTCTTGACTTTTTTAGGCTATTTAGCGCAAGCCAATATTCTCTAGCCTTTATTTATGTTTTTATGTCATTTTTTATGGCAATTCTAGCACTATTTTTTGGTTTCTACTTGATGAAAATAATTTTTGCCTAATGATAATCACACATATAAATCAATCACAAAATGGCTTAAGAGTGGATAAATTTTTGTGTCAAAAATTTGATATTTCTTTTGGTACTGCACAAAAACTTTTACGTGAGAAAAAGATTAAAGTCAATGATAAAAAAGTTGATGGATCCTATAAAATACAGGATGGGGATGAGATAAAGATTTTTGATGATTTGTCAAATCGTCTTAATAAAACCAAGAAAAAACCAAAAATATCACCACAAAAAATAGAAAAATTTTTGTCGTATATAATTTACAAAGATGAAAATATTGTTGCTATTAATAAACCTGCACAACTAGCGGTACAAGGTGGTAGTGGGATTAATGTATCTGTCGATGATATGCTTGATTGTCTGTTAAAACAGACAGATCAAAATGAGCGACCTCAATTGGTTCATAGGTTAGATAAAGATACGAGTGGTGTTTTATTAATTGCGCTTAATAAAAAAACTGCAGAACATCTTACAAAATTATTTAAAGATAAAACCATCACCAAGACATATTTGGCAATGGTTGATGGCATTGTTAAAAAAGATTCTGGAGAAATAAATATTGCGCTAAGAAAAAAATTTGTCGGCAAAAATGAGAAAGTTTATCCTGATAAAGAGGGTAAAGAGGCAATAACAAAATATAAATTACTTAAAACTTATGCGGATTGTAGTCTGCTCGAGCTCAAGCCCCTAACGGGTCGAACCCATCAATTACGAGTTCATTGCAAAGAAATCGGTCATCCTATAATCAATGATATAAAATATGGCGGATTAAAAGTGGCGCGAAAAAATCTAACTGAAAATCTATGTTTGCATGCTTGGAAAATTGAATTTATTGATGTAAATGGGAAGAAGGTTTTGATCGAGGCTAGGTGTCCTAGGGTTTTAGGGTGTTGAGGTTTGTTTTTAATGTTTTTGCAATTGGATTAGAAACTATTTTTGGAGTATCATGAATTTTATGAGCTTGTTCCATCATAAAATCAAAGGCCCTCTCTATTTGTTGATATGTGTTTCCTAAGGCTATTCTAACTAGCATATCTTCACTATCAAACAATGAGCACTCGCCTGGAACCACGGCAACCTTACAATCATCTAATAGCCACTCAGCTACATCTAGTCCACTAGACAATATTTTTTGATTATGCTTTTTTCCACGTAGACCAGAAAAATCTAACAAATAAACATTGCCCGCGTCTGGATCGGATATATAAGGTCTCACAAATGTTTTATATTTGCAAAATTGAGAAGAAAATCTTTGATTTAAATCTTCGATTTTCCTTTTCACCAATGAAATATTTTGTAAATATTTTTCTTGATTTTCGGATAAATATTTTTGATTAATCTCGTTATTTTTAAATGCCTCAGCGATTATTAATTGATCAAGTAGTGAATATCCACCCAATAAAGCAAATTTTTCTACTAACCATTCTGGTCCGGCACAAATACCAGTTTTACATGACGATATACCCATTGACTTTGTAGGACTTGTTAGTGTTAGTGATCTTTCTAGCATTCCATTAACTGCAGCTATTGAATAATGTTTTTTATCGCAAAGACGGTTATTTATAAAAACTTCATCGCTTATAACAAAAACCTCGTGCGATTTTATCACTTCTGCAAGCTGCTCTGCGCTGCTTCTTGTCATTATTGCGCCAGTTGGGTTGTTTGGATAACATAATATTAGGATTGCAGGTTTAAATTTCTTAAGTGCTTCATCAAGTTCTTGTGGATCAATTTGGAAATTATTTTCAGCTCTAGTTTTTAGTAATTCAAAATCAATCTCGTGATTCTGGCATTGTTGTAAATAGAATCCAAATGTAGGAGTGTGTAATAACACCTTCGATTTACTATGACGTAAACCAAAAATATTATAAATCTCTGATATGGCTCCAAGTATCCCGTGATTGGCCGAGATATTACGTGGACTGCATTTAATGCCTTGGCGAGAAAAAAAATCAACCCCGGCTTTTAAGAAAAAATCTTCTCCCCTTGAGGGTAGGCCCCTTGCTAAATAACCAACATCAGAATTTGTGTAATTTTTTACAATATCTAAAATATTGTCTGGAGACCTTGCAATTGATATAGCTGAGGTCATATCAATTTTAGCTAAAGAACATCTTTGCAAAAAGTCAAAAGCACTTTTGTGAGGTAATCTTACTGCTTGTTTTATTGAATTTAAAAAGGGCATCATTAACCAAATCTATTCGCTATTATAACTAGTAATTTTTCTTGTAATTTATGCGTCTCTAAGCGATTTGTGTCATTACTTAGAATTTTTTTTTCTATTGCTAAGAGACTCAAGAATGAGATTAATTGTTCAAGACCGTTAATAATAGAGACTTGATGGGGTTTTATATCTCTCAATATGGCAAAATTCCTTCTGTAACAGATTTCTATATCATTTTTTATTCTTAGATATTCATCTACTGAGGATTTTGATTCTTGTAAGTCCTTATATAAAAGAAAAGCTAAATCCAATAAAGAATTATCTAGGCATTTCTCAACTTCTGATATTTGTTCTATCAATTCAATCTTCTTGTTCGCAATGATACTTTTTGAAACAAATTTTTGAAGATTCTCGAAAAAAATAATATTTTTATTAATAAAAACTATATTCATTATGTAATGATATATTAACAAAATTAATAATTATATAGTTAAGCATAGAAAAAACTTATGATCAATATAATTTATTTTAATCCCCTTATTGCATCAACAAAAGCCTGCGTTGCGATTTTTAAAATTTTTCCTTTCTTATAAGCAACATAATAGCCCATTTGAGGAAAAAACCGAGAGAGATTTTTTTGTATTAAATCGTCATCATTTTTATCAAGACAAATTTTTGATACTACTGCAATAAAATCATTTTGTTTTACGAAATGCTTAAGCATTTCCCAATTTCCATTTTCGAATTCGAGACTACCAGTTAAGTTATGTGTTGAAACGGCAGATTCAAACAATGGCAGGGTGGTAAGATTTTTATCAATTCTTATTAAGTCAAATTTTTTAAGATCGCGCAAAGTTTCTATTTTGCTATTTGCTAATGGATGTCTTTTGTTCATTATTAGAATTGGCTCGTAAGAAATAGTTTCGATCAGTTCAATTTCGGAATATTGATTCATGTTTGGGTAGAAAGCTAGGTCAATATCATCATTTTTAAGTCTTGTAAGTGCTTCAGATGGGGAGATATTTTGTATAATAATTTTAATTTGTGGGTGATTTTTTTTAAATTCCGAAATAATTTTTGGCATCAAATAAGATATTGCAATATGGTGTACCGCAATTTTAATATCTTTCTGCTGGCTCTTGTTTTTTAGTGTTAAAAATTGCTCTATTATTGATTCAAACTCTTGCATAAGGGGGCATGCCCTCTTGTAAAACTCTTCGCCATCATCGGTTAAACTAAAATGTTTATTACCTCTGTTAAGAAGTTGCAAGCCAAGGTCTCTCTCGAGAGATTGAATCTGTAAAGTAACGGTAGATTGTGTCAAATTCATTGCTTGAGCGGCGTGAGAGATGCCATTACATCTAACAGCGTAATAAAATCCTTTAATTTGCTGTAAGCGATTTTTTTTATATAAGAAATTTTGTAGAGATTTTTCGTACATTTTGGGCTTGTATTTGGTTTTTCAATATAAATATTTATAAAATTGATATAATTAATTTGATTTTTTGATAAAAATCAATTTTTCTATAGATCACCACTATGCAAACTAGTTTTAACTGTTTTATTTTGCTACAATGCAAAATAAACTTGTGTCTTTGTGTTGCCACCATAAAGACACAAGTTTTTTTGAGGGTTTTTTTTGGGGGGGATAATAGTTGCAAGCCCTAAAATAGCGACATTTTCTTGCAAAAACTATCAATTTGTGCATCATTTGGATATGAAAAATAACCACCTTCATCTGCGGATAAAATTTTGGAAAAGTCATTTTTATCACCATTATCTATAATATTAATTGCCCATAAAATATCGCGACAGCCTTGGTTGTATAAGCTTAATAAGTTTGAAAAATAAGATCCCTTAAAATCAGTTTTTTGTTTAGAAATTCTAATCACGTCGCCTTTATCGATTTGTCTATCATTGATAAAATGTAAGCTAGTGCCAATTTCGGGATTTTTTTCTAAAATGGACCAAAAACTTGCCATAATTCCACGATATTGCGGTAAAATTCCTGAATGTAGATTGATTATGGCTTTTTTAGGAATTTTTATGATATTTTCATGAAAAATTTGGCCAAAACGCAATGAAACTATCAAATCTGGGGCAAAATTGCTAATTTTTTGGGCCGATTCAGCAGAATTTATATTTTCACAAAATTCGAGTTTTTCTGCAAAAAAATTGGAAATCTCAATGAAATTAAGCAATTTTTTGGTATTTTTTGTAAAATTAGATAAATCAAGATTTATCAATTTTTCTTGCTCAAATTCAACTAGTTTTTGCAATTTTTGTGGGATTTTTGTAATATTTCCAACAGATTTTGATAAAATTATCTTAATTTTGTGTTTTTTAAGATCATCAAATAATAAATTTAGCGCATATAATGCATAAATATCATTATTGAGGCAAAATATGATTTTCATCAGCCAAAAAATTGTTCGCGGATGATGCGTTCTTCAAGTGAGTGATTTGGATCAAAAAGTAGGCGAAATTTGACCGAGGATTCTTCTTTTATACTTACTGATTTTACATTTCTAACTTCGGTATAATCAGCGGTGGCGCTGACTGGGCGCTTTTGTGATTCTAAAATTTCAAATTCTATTTTGCTGTTTGAAGGTAAGATGGCGCCATGCCAGTTGCGGGGTCTAAAGGGGCTTATGGGTGTTAGAGCTAATAGATTAGCGCCGAAAGGGATTATTGGACCACGCAGAGATAGATTATAAGCAGTGCTGCCCGCTGGAGTTGCAACTAAAATTCCGTCTGCGGTTAGGTGGTTGAGGCGTTCGCGGTCATTAATTTTGATAATAATTTTTGCAGCTTGGCTTAGTTGGCGCAAAAGCGAAATCTCATTAATTGCGATAAAACTATGATGTTGATTATCTTGCGAGACCGCGTCCATCCTGAGCGGATGGATTAATGATTCTTGTGCGTTATCGAGTATGTCGCAAAGATTATTGTCGCTGCCGCCATTCATCAAAAAGCCTACGGTACCACAATTGATGCCGTATAGCGGGATTGGATTTTTTTCAAATTTGTGAAGCAAATGCAGCATCGTACCGTCTCCGCCTAATACAATGGCCAGATCAACTCCATTATCAGAAGAATTTTCTAGATCTATAAAACCATATTTTTTGATGAGTAAATCCTTTTTTTCTTGCGCATTTTTGTTGCTTTTAGCGGCGATAACGGCAATTTTTTTGTAATTTTTGCTCATATTTACAGAAATTTAATCAATAAATCTGTTATTTTTTTGCCCCAGAATTTGCGTTTTCTGAGATTTTGGTTTTATGCGAAATTTTTGCAACACCAGTCTTTGTCTGCTTGCGATTGTTTTTATTCGCGCCAACCGCTTCTGTTGTAGAATCATTTATAGCGGCTTGATTGGTCGTGGTGCTAGCAGTATTTGCGGCAGCGTTATTAGTGCTGGAGCTGTTATTAGCGCCAGTTGCAGAAGCATTATTGTTAGGGCTATTTGAACCCATAGGAATTGTTTGTGGGCTATTAGTTGCATTATCATTTGGAGCCAGTGCAGCTTTGTGGCTACTGATTGCATTTTCTTGTTTACTTTGCAACAAAGCGCGATATTTGGCAACATATTCATTATGTTCTTGAATTGTTGATGAAAAATGGTGCGAACCACCTGATCCCGTGGCTACGAAATATAAATAATTAGTTTTTGGTGGATTTAATACTGCTTTAATTGAAGCAATGCCCGGATTGCAGATAGGAGTAGGTGGCAAGCCGTAAATATAATAAGTGTTATAAGGCGAATTATTGCGGATATCGCTTAATTTTATCGGGCGTTCAAGTTTTTTATCACCAAAAGTAAATGAGTAAATTATTGTTGGATCAGACTGTAATTTTATACCTTTATGTAAACGATTAGTAAAAACTGATGCAACCTTAGGGCGCTCTGATTCAAGGCCGGTTTCTTTTTCGACGATAGATGCTAAAATAATTGCTTGTTCTTTGGTTTTAACAGGGATGGTTAAATCGCGCTTTTCCCATAATTCATTAATTGTTTTTTGCATGGTCGTTTGCATTCTTTTTAAGGTAATAGATTTGCTATCATTAAAAGAATAAAAATAAGTTTCAGGTAGAATACTGCCCTCGGCTATTGATTTTGGGGCATCGCCAATTAATCCATGAGAGTTATTGATAATTGTAAGTGCACTATTTGAGCTAAGTCCTTCAGCAATAGTTATTTTATGAAAGAAAATATAACCTCGCAACATTTTGTGCAAGATTTTGTAATAAGAGATGTTTTTTTCGAAGAAATATTCGCCATAACGTACTTTTGGATCAATACCTTTTACTAATTGCGAAAAATATAAAAAAGTTGAAGGACTTTTGATGATGCGTTCGGCGTAGAGTTTATCAACAACTTCACGGAAAGTCATGCCTTTTTCAACTGTAAATTTTTTATCTTCGTGATGATAACTATTTGGTGAATTAAAATAAGTTAAAATCCCCAATATTATAATCACGTAGGCCAAAACAGTCGCAGAAAAATAAGCGCAAATCCGTGAAATTATTTTTTTTATCATCGCGTTTTAAATTCTTTTTAAGACCAAACAGGCGTTGGTTCCGCCAAATCCAAATGAGTTCGATAAAGCAATATCAATTTTACGGTTTTTAGCTGTTTTTGCAACTAAATCAATGTCACAATTTTCGGATGGGTTTTCGAGATTTAATGTTGGTGGAGCAACATTATCACGTATTGCCAAAGCACTAAAAATTGCCTCAACACTGCCTGCCGCACCAAGCAAATGGCCGATTGACGATTTTGTTGAAGACATCGATAATTTATAAGCATGATCACCAAAAACTCTTTTTACAGCACCAACTTCTATTTCATCACCAAGCGGTGTTGAAGTGCCGTGGGCATTGATATAATCAATTTGTTCAGGGTTGATTTTGGCGTGATGCAAAGCGATCTGCATTGCGCGAGAAGCGCCGCGTCCTGTGCTTTCGGGGGCTGTAATGTGATAAGCGTCACCCGACATTCCATATCCAATAACTTCGGCATAAATTTTAGCGCCGCGTTTTTTGGCATGTTCATATTCTTCAAGTACCACGATACCAGCGCCTTCGCCCATAACAAAACCGTCGCGATCCTTATCCCATGGGCGTGAACCAGCTTGAGGATTATCATTGAAATTGGTAGATAGAGCACGCATTGCAGCAAATCCACCAACACCAACTTCGCAGATCGCAGACTCGGCGCCGCCGCATACCATAATATCAACATCGCCATGTTCAATCATGCGGGCAGAATCGCCAATGGCGTGAGTTCCGCTAGCGCAGGCTGTAACATTGGCGTGATTTGGTCCCATAAAATTATGCTTGATAGAAACTTGTCCAGAAGCAAGGTTTATAAGGCTTGAAGGGATAAAAAATGGGCTGATTTTTTTAATGCCTTTTTCTTTCATACCAACCACGGTTTTTTCAATCATAGGTAATCCACCAATGCCTGAGCCAATCATTACACCGGTACGATATTTTTGCTCTTCACTTTCGGCTTTCCAACCAGAATCAGCAATTGCTTGTTCGGCTGCTGCAATGGCAAGGTGGATAAAGCGATCCATTTTGCGCTGTTCTTTGACATCAATATATTTGTCGATATTAAGCAAATCTGCGCCATCACCCATTTTTACTTCGCCAGCAATTTTGCATGGAGATTCGGTGGGGTCAAAAATCGTGATTCTACCTAAACCTGATTCAGAATTAATAAGTTTTTTCCAACTATTTTCAGTTGTTGCAGACAATGGAGTGACGGCTCCGATACCAGTTATAACTACTCTTTTTTTCATTTTTATAAAACAAATTATTAGAAATTTTTGCTAATCTTATATTAAAAAAAATATTTTGGAAGTTTTTAGTAATAATGAATTTTATTTAGATTTTAAAATTACTTCCAAGAGAGTTGCGAAGTGTTGATTTTGTAACTTCGATAACTTCTCCACTTTTTAGATTGCCAAGTAAAAATGGTCCAAAAGATACACGAATCAAGCGATTTACTTGTAAACCAAGTTCTTCCATTACGCGGCGAATTTCACGATTTTTGCCTTCGGATAAAGAAATTGTAAGCCACGAATTTGAATCTTTTTCTACATCAATTTCTACTTTGATTGAGCCGTAACGCACGCCATCAATAGTTATGCCGTTTTCAAGCTTTTTTAGGCGTTCATGATTAAGTTTGCCAAAAACGCGAGCGCGATATTTGCGAATCCATTTTGTTTTTGGTAATTCGATAAATCTGGCTAGATCACCATTGGTTGTAAGTAATAACAGGCCTTCAGTGTTGTAGTCTAATCGCCCGACACTAACCACTCTTGGCATTGTTTTTGGTAGAAGTTCAAAAATCGTTTTGCGACCGTGTGGATCTTTGGTTGTGGTGATTATTGCCGCTGGTTTGTGAAATAAAAACAATCTTATATCATTAGTTTGTTGCAATAATTTACCGTCAATTTTTATTGATTGATCGGTGATTAGAGTGGCGGGGCTCTCTATAATCACGCCGTTAACTTGCACTCTACCTTCGGCGATCATGCTTTCAGCCTCGCGACGAGAACACAGGCCGGCATGGGCGATAACTTTAGCAATACGGATAGCCTTTTGTTGTGATTCAGTTTTCATTTAATTTTTTTAATCCTAAATTATTTTTGATTTTTTTGACAAGCTTCGACAAAATGTTTAAATAATTTGCGATCTGCTTGCGAAACATCAAATTCTGGATGCCATTGTACACCAATGCAGAAAGGATGCAATGGATTTTCTACCGCCTCAATAATGCCGTCAGTTGCATAGGCGCTAATTTTAAGAGGATGTTCAACTGATCTTACGGCCTGATGATGCGAAGAGTTTGTCTGAATTTTTTCTTCAGCAATAATTCGATATAATTTGCTGCTTGGATCAATATTTACCTGATGATAAGGTTTTGAGCTATCGGGAATTTTACTTTTACTTTGCTCATGATTTAAATAATCCCCCGCTTCTGGAATGTGTTGAATAATCTTGCCGCCATGATATACACTGATTAATTGCATGCCATTACAGATTCCTAATATTGGTAATTTATTTTGTTGTAGAGCTTGGCTTGCAAGTGCAAATTCAAAATTTTCACGCGTTTCGTTAAGTGTTGTTGTGGGATGGATTGTGCTTTCGCTATATCTTTTTGGGTGGATATCAAAATGACCACCGACAATAACTAATCCATCAATCATTGATAGATATTGATCAATTGCTTCATAATCATATGGAAGCAAGATGACTGCGGCACCAGCTTTGTTTATCATGTCAATATAATTACGACGAAGCGCGTAATAAGGACGTATAGAATAGCCATTTTCTTGATTACCATCTTTAAAATCAGGAACTAAGCCTATTAGCGGTTTATTTGTTGTCATAATTAATAAGTTTCTCTTGCTGCCGCTAGAGCTGCAAGGCGTGCGATCAATGAATAAACTAAAGCAATATCATTTTTTGTAGCACCGATTTGAGTTTGATTTTCTGTGAGTTGTTCGAGATCATAAAAATCCATACCAGCACTGTTAAGGCTTTCGAGGCTATCGCGCTGATCATTGCTACGAAATAAATTACCAACAACTTGGCCTGCAATCATATAAATCATAGGTTCGGCTATTTTATCATTTATTTTGTCTGCAGTCATGATACCCTCTTGAATCATTGCCATAGTGTTTTGCGTGCTACCTTTAAGCATGTTCATTTTATTACGCTCTTTTTTGTTGATTTCAAGGGCATCTTGACTTGAAAAAACTGGCATAACCGCCATTCCGTAGGTGCCTTGATCAGCCTTGATATAACAATATGGTTGTGATTTTATGCCATATTGATCATATTTTTCTTGGATTTTTTTTAACAATTCATCAACGTATTTTGCTAGACATTCTAGGCCCACATTTTCTTTAAAATTAACCTCATGACAGCTGCGATGCATTGATGAAATCAGCCAAGGATCAATATCCAAAATTTGTGAAATTTCTTCTGCTAGTTGATTATACACCTCAAAATGATTTGATTTAGTGCGTTGAAACCAACCTAGATCTGGACTTGGCGTAATTGGTGTAATAGTATTTTTTAATATTTCAGGAATGCCACTGGTTAAATCATTATTGAGAATTGCTAAATCAGCCTCAATTTCGCCAGCACTAAGTTTGTTGCCTTGTTTTTTAAGTGCAAATAAGGTAATTTTTTTGCCATTTTCAAGAGAAATTTCGAGTTTTTCTTCAAGATCTTCAATTAAAGATCCAATAACTACTTGATTTTCATCATTTTGTAGAATTTCTTGTAAAACAGAGATATTTTCAAGATAACGCAAATTGCGCGTATGATTTTCGGGAATAATAATAATGTTTTTGGCATCTTTAAAATTTTGTTCGATAAATTTTTTGGCAATGATCTTAGCTTTTTCTTTTGAATTAACAGAAAGGTTGTTAAAGCCAGCTGGAAAACAATTGGTATCTACTGGTGCGATCTTTATATCAAAGTGGCGCAAATCAATAGAATTGTAGAAATTAGGAGGGGTTTGAGCAAATTTTTGTGTAAAAAATTCTTCGATCAAATCAGCTTTCTGTGAAATTTTTTGAGTAAGTAGATCGATAATTTGAGGCATTTCTTTGTATATATTGTTAACCCTAATTTATTTTTGGTATCATTTTTAGTGTTTTTTGGTAAGAAAATATTTTTAATTAGAATTTTTTAGAAAAATAAGAAAAATTAATTAACTTTGTAAGTGCAATTATGACTATAAATTATCTATTCTTGCAATTCAATGCAATAATATCATAAATCGGATGTTCGAGGCTTGAAATTGATGGACTGGAGGCAATCATCCAACCATAAAATATACGATTTTTGATAATTTGAGAATTATTATCATTTTTTGTCTCAAATATTTCGAGTAAAATTTTGCTATCAGGTTTTTGATCAAGTGGCGCCTGCCAACATTTGCGGGCGATTATTGAGATTTTTCCATATTCAACTATTTCACCAATTTTTGCTTCGATAACAGCGGTTTTTGCAGTAGTTTTGTTAAGTATTTGCAATATGGCACGATTGTAGAAGCGTGAGGATTCAATACTATCCTCGCCGCTAAATTTTATTTCAGTTTCGGCTAATGCAGCCTCTTGGGCGTAAGATTTTAAAGGATTTGAAACCAACAAAATCAACAAAGAAAAAAGCGATAATAATTTAATCATTTTGTTTTTTTTCATCTTTTTTATCACTGTTGAAGATAAATTTGCCAAGCAATTGCTCAAAATTCACTGAAGATTGTGTAAACATAATTTCTTGGTTATCAACGAGATATTCTTCATCCGAACCCGGAGTGATTTCGAGATATTTTGATCCAAGTAAGCCAGAACTAACAATTTTTGCCGATGAATCAGAAGGCAATTTAACATCTTTATCAACTGTGATTTGTACAATTGCGCGGTAATTTTCTTGATCTAAAATATAATTTTCAACTGAGCCGATTTTGACGCCAGAAATTTTAACATCGCTACCAGCCTCGATGCCATCGGCATTATCGAATTTTGCGGTTAAATGATAGCCGCTGGTTGTTTTAATTTTAGCACTTTTGAAAGAATTGTATAAAAATAGAATCGCACAAGCTAAAACAAAAGTTCCGACGATTATTTCAAAATAATTACTGCGCTGCATAATTTATAAATTTAATTGTTAGGATTCCAAGCTTGGTAGGGTTTGCGGATTTTTGTTTGTGTAGCTTTTGGTGAATGAGCATTTTTGGTGCCAGTTAAATTAGGTAAGTGAATTTTTTGCCATGAATGCTTGTGGGTATTGATGTTAACTGGTATAATATCGGTTGTATAATGAATCCAACTATGCCATTCAGATGGTATTTTTGTAGGCTCTGCAATGCCTTTATACACAACAAATCTACGGCCATTTTTGCCTTCAAAATAAATATTGCCAAATTCGTCATGTCCAACTTGGCGATTAAAAAGCTTAATAATTAGCTGATCAATAAATTGCATCGAAGAAATTTTAAATTATAAATTTTAAATTATAAATTATCCATTAATCTATTAGAATAAATTTTGTTAAAATAAAATTAAATTCTCAATTTAAATTAAAAGTGTTTAGAAATATTAACATCTTTGTTTCATTTTTGAAAGGTTTTTTTGTCGCTATTTTTATATTGCTATTTAGCTTTATAAGTGTTGAGGCTAAAGAGGTGAGGCCTATAAGCCCTAAATTATGGAAAAATTTTAGTGATCAAGATTTTGAATATTTGCACAAAATTTCAAAAGCCTTAGATAATAAAAATTATGATGAAGCATTTCATTATGCAAAATCATTAAGCGATAAAAAAGGTGAGATTGTAATCACTCAGGATCCTACGGCGGCGCCAACTGCGGTGATTGAAAAAACTAGTTTAGTTGATGCCGTAAATAATATAATTTTATGGAAAAAATATAGTGAAGGCAATTTTGCACAAGACGGCTCTAGTAAAGAGGTGGTTTTTAATGACGTGTCGCGTTTTGTAAATGATAATCCATTTTATTCAAATATTGCAGATCTAAGGCGTATGGCTGAAAGGCTTGCAGCTGTAAATCACGTACCATATAGATTGAGTGAGCAATATTTCAAATCAAATCCCGCTTTAACACTTGATTCGAAGCTTTATTTAATCAAAACAAAGGCTGAATTTTTATTAACATTTAAGGGTAGCGAGGCGCAAAAACAAAAGATCGCGGACGAAATTCAAGAATTGATAATTACCACTTGGATTAAAGAAGATTTTTCATTAACTAGTGAGCAAGATTATCTGGCTAAATATGGCAAACAACTCGCTGAGCCAGATCATGTAAAGCGCATACACCGCTTGCTTTGGGACAATAAAATTGACGATGCTAAGCGCATTTTAACAATGGTAAATGAAGATCAGCAAAAATTATTTTTAGCTATAATTGAGATCAAAACGATGCCAAAATATATCGATAATATTGTGCTTTCGGTGCCTAGAAATCTAAGATTAAACGATAATTTAGCATATAACAGAATTTTATGGTATAAGAGTAAAGATCGGCTCGATGATCTGATTGATTTGATACAAAAAATTGATAAAGTTGAATATCCAGAAAAATGGTGGAGTGTGCGTCGTTTCTTCGCTCGCGAGATGATTAAGCGTAAAGAATATAAAATTGCCTATAATATCGTATCAAGGCATGGATTGCCTGCGCAAAATAGCGATTTTTGGGAGGCAGAATGGATGTCGGGCTGGATTGCCTTGCGTTTTTTAGATGAGGCAAAGCAGGCTTATCAACATTTTGATATATTGTATAAGAATGTTTCGCAACCTGTCACGATATCGCGTGCAGCTTATTGGTTGGGCATGTCTGCTGATCGCCTTGGTGATAAATCTAAGGCAATTGATTGGTATAAAATTTCGGCAAAATATCCAGTATTTTTTTATGGCCAACTTGGTATTCACAAGCATCGCCAGCTTGATAGCATCAATGCCAATAGTGATATAATTTTACCAAAAGATCCAGATATTACCGTCGGTGATATCAAAAAAATATCCGCATCAATGCCTACCAAAATAGCTTATGTGCTGGCTTTGATGGGTGACAAATCATCCTCTACCAAGGTTTTTGAATATGCGGTTAACAATTCTTCATCAGATGGTCAAATTGCCGTGATTATGCGTATTGTTAATGAGTTAAAAGATAGGCAGATAGACGCTAGAATATCTAGGGTTGCCGCTAGAAAAAATGTTTTTTTTATTAAAGATAAATTTCAAATTGTGAGTGAGGTTTCAAGTGATGAATATGCGCCATTAGTGCATGCAATTATCAAGCAAGAAAGTGGATTTGCTCCTACAGCTCTAAGTTCGGTTGGTGCTATTGGCTTTATGCAATTGATGCCAGAAACTGCAAAATTGGTGGCGAAAGATTTGGGAATTGCTTATAATCGTAAAAAATTAGCAACCGATATATCCTACAACGTCAAGCTTGGATCGCATTATATTAAACAATTAATCGATCGTTTTGATGGGTCAGAAATGTTGGCAATTGCATCTTATAATGCCGGACCTAATGCCACACAGCGCTGGATCACAGAGTTTTATGATCCGCGCAAAGAAAAAGATATTGATAAAGTGGTTGATTGGATTGAGTTAATTACATATGCCGAAACCCGCAATTATGTACAGCGCATCATGGAAAATTTAATTGTTTATAAATATTTAATGTCGCGCAGTAATTATGACGCAATCAAATAAATTGTCCAAACTTGACTTTAGTGTGGATATAATTTACAATAAGACCGCTTATCAAACGAATAAATGATTAATTATGGCACCTTCAAAGCCTTTTTTAAATTCGCAAAAAACCAATTTTAAAATGACCCCTTTTGATTTTGACTCTGATAAATTTAAAGAAGAGTGTGGAGTATTTGGTGTTTTTAATAGTGCTGATGCTGCGATAAACACAGCTCTAGGGCTGCATGCGTTGCAACATCGCGGGCAAGAATCTGCGGGCATTGTTACTATGAATGGCGATGGTTTATCAGCACATTTTGCGGATGGTTTAGTTGGTGACAATTTTAACTCAATTGAGGTAGTAAAAAAGCTGCAGGGCCATAATGCGATTGGGCATGTTAGATATTCAACTGCTGGCAAAAAAACTTCGCGCAACTGTCAGCCAATTTTTGCTGAGTTAAGCCTTGGTTTTCTAGCATTGGCGCATAATGGCAATCTTACAAATGCCCAACTTTTACGCAAACAATTGATTAAACGCGGCGCGATTTTTCAATCAACGATGGATACTGAAGTTATCACTCATCTGATTGCGCTTAGCCAAAAAGAAAGCATGATTGACAAAATTATCGATTCAGTTTCGCAAATTGAAGGTGCATTTTCTTTGGTGGTTTTATATGAAGGCACGCTAATTGCAATCCGTGATCCTAATGGTGTGAGGCCACTTTCTCTTGCCAAGCTTGGTGATGCTTATGTGGTGGCCAGCGAAACATGTGCTTTTGACATAATCGGTGCTAAATTTGAGCGCGATATTGCTAATGGAGAGATGTTGATAATCAATGATCGGGGCGTTAAATCAATACAACCATTTGCTAAAAAGCCTGCAAAATTTTGTATTTTTGAATATGTCTATTTTTCACGCCCAGATAGCTTGGTTGAAGGTAAAAGCGTATATCAAATGCGCAAAAATATTGGTATTGAGCTAGCGAGAGAATGTAAAATTGAAGCTGATGTAGTGGTTCCTATCCCTGATTCTGGCGTGCCTGGCGCTATTGGATTTTCATCCGAATCAAAGATTCCTTTTGAGTTAGGCATTATCCGCAATCATTATGTGGGACGCACCTTTATCGAGCCTACGGATCGCATCCGCCATTTTGGTGTAAAGCTTAAGCATAACGCCAATCTTGATGTTATCAAAGGCAAGAGAGTGATATTGGTGGATGATAGCATTGTGCGTGGTACTACTTCGAAAAAAATTGTGCAAATGATTCGTGATGCTGGAGCTAAAGAAGTTTATATGATGATTGCCTCTCCACCAACGGTTGCGCCGTGTTTTTATGGTATTGATACTCCAGATAAAAAAGATCTTATTGCTTCTAATTTTAAGATTTCTGAGATTGCAAAAATGATTGGCGTAGATCATTTGGGCTATATTTCGATTGAAGGTTTGTATCGCGCGATTGCTCAAACAAAACGCAATGAAAGCAACCCACAATATTGTGATGCCTGCTTTACTAATCAATATCCAATAAGGTTGGCGGATAGAGAAAATATTTTATAATTTGTCTGTTATATCTTACAAATTTATTTTAATATAAAATTCAAAATATCTTATACAGCTAGTTAAATAAAGGCTTTAAGGTAAGTATAAATAAAATATAATTTTTTATATCTGTAATATAAAACAGACAAAATATTTTTTACTTTGCAAAATATGAACAACAAAAATCTTGAAAATAAAATTGCAAAAATGAGCTTCGAACAAGCAATAAAAAGGCTTGAAGAAGTTGCTGAAATTTTATCTGATCAAAAAATAAATCTAGATATGATGATCGAATTATATCAAGAAGGTGACTTACTTAAAAAACATTGTCAAGCCCGACTTGATGAAGCTAAAATGAAGATCGAAATTGTTGGTAAAAAAGCTGAATAAGTGCTTATTTATTGAGTGTGTCGGGGATTTTTGTAGATATTCGGTGAGTTGTTAACTAAAAATACTAGCATTTTTTAAAATCGTTATTATATCAATAATTAGTTGTGATTAATAATTAATAAATTTCAAATGGATTTTTAGTTTGAGAGCCTCTTAAGACCGAGTTGTGACGCTCTTTCTTAAATTTTTATGTGGTTCTTGATCTCGTCTAGCGTCACCATGTTTGAGGTCTTAAGAAGCTCTCAAACTAAAAATCCATTTGTCCATCTAAATTGATGATAATTATGAACATAGAAAGATATACCGAAAAAGCTCGTTCATTAATGCAAAGCGCGCAAACACTGGCTTTAGGCAATGGTCATCAGCGCTTTGTGCCAAGCCATCTTTTATCCGTAATGCTTGAAGATCAAGATCATCTTGTGGAAAAGTTGATCTCGCTATGTGATGGCAACGCCGAAATTGCGCGGGCTGAAAATAAAAAATTATTACAAAAGCTGCCAAGCGTTGAGGGAAGCGGCGCAGGAAGTTTATCAATTTCGCCAGAAATTGCGCGGGTTTTGATTTTGGCAGAAAAACTATCTGATCAAAATAAAGATTCATTTATAACTGTTGAGCGCTTGCTACAAGCGATTTTGGAGGATGAAAAAAATGATGCAGCAACAGTTTTAAAAATGGCCGGATTGACCATACAATCTTTGCGCGTAGGCATTGCCAAAATTAGAGGTGCGAAGAAGGCAGACAGTGCCTCATCTGAGAGTACTTATCAAGCACTCGAAAAATATTCAATCGATTTAACCGCTAAAGCGCGCGAAGGCAAGATTGATCCCGTGATTGGACGTGATGAAGAAATAAGGCGCGCCATGCAGGTTTTATCGCGTCGTACTAAAAATAATCCCGTGTTAATTGGTGCGCCTGGAGTAGGAAAAACCGCTATTGTCGAAGCTTTAGCGCAAAGAATAATCAATGGCGATGTGCCAGAAAGCCTTAAAGGACGCCGTCTAATGGCACTTGATATGGGTGCTTTAATTGCGGGTGCAAAATTTAGAGGAGAGTTTGAAGAGCGCCTCAAGGCAGTGCTCAACGAGGTTGAGGGCAATGATAATATTGTTTTATTTATCGATGAATTACATTTGTTGGTAGGAGCCGGAAAAACTGATGGTGCGATGGATGCGTCAAATTTATTAAAACCAGCCTTAGCCCGTGGTACGCTTCATTGTATAGGTGCTACAACTTTAGATGAATATCGTCAATATATCGAAAAAGATTCGGCTTTGGCCCGACGTTTTCAGCCTGTTTATGCAGAAGAGCCAAGCGTTGAGGATACTATCTCGATTTTGCGTGGTATCAAAGAAAAATACGAGGTTCATCATGGTATAAAAATTAAGGATAGTGCTCTGGTTGCAGCAGCAACAATGTCTGATCGTTATATTACTGATCGATTTTTGCCTGACAAAGCCATTGATTTAGTGGATGAGGCGGCGTCCTCATTAAAAATTGAGGTTGAAAGCAAGCCCTCTGAGCTTGATGAGATCGATCGCAAGATAATTCAACTCAAGATTGAATCTGAAGCGTTAAAGAAAGAAGATGATGCGGCCTCAAAGCAGCGTCTGACAGTGCTTGAGGGCGAGCTTACAACTTATGAAAAAAGATCATCTGAATTAACGTCTTTGTGGCAGGCAGAAAAAATTAAGCTTAACAAAATAAATGATTTAAAAACAAAGCTTGATCAAGCGCGATTTAGCCTAGAGAAAGCTCAGCGCGAAGGTGATTTGTCAAAAGCGGGAGAAATTACTTATGGTCAAATCCCATCACTTGAAAAAGAGCTTTCGCAACTAGAAACGCAAGCATCGACAACGATGGCGCGCGAATCCGTGACTGAAGATGATATTGCGGTAATTATTGCTAAAATTACTGGAATTCCGGCGGATAAAATTATGTCGGGTGAAAAAGAAAAATTGTTAAAAATGGAAGAATTTTTGCGCTCTCGCGTGGTGGGTCAAGATGAAGCGCTACTTGCAGTGAGCAATGCTGTGCGTAGATCGCGCGCTGGTTTGCAAGACGCCAATCGTCCGATTGGATCATTTTTATTTTTAGGGCCAACAGGGGTTGGTAAAACAGAGTTATGTAAAGCGCTTGCCGAATTTATTTTTGATGACGAATCAGCAATGTTGCGTATCGATATGAGTGAATTTATGGAAAAACATGCAGTTGCACGATTGATTGGTGCGCCTCCCGGATATGTTGGTTATGAGCAAGGTGGCGTGTTAACTGAGGCTGTAAGGCGAAGACCGTATCAAGTTATATTATTTGATGAAGTTGAAAAAGCCCATCACGATATTTTTAATGTGTTGTTGCAAGTGCTAGATGACGGCCGACTGACTGACTCGCAAGGCCATGTGGTTAATTTTAGTAATACGATAATTATTCTCACTTCAAATTTAGGATCGCGCGCGCTTAGTGAAATCGAGGATGATGAGGATATTAGTAAAAATAAAATTTTCGATAAAGTGATGGAGGCTGTGCGTGAGTATTTTAGGCCAGAATTTATTAATCGTCTTGATGAAATTATCTTGTTTAATCGCTTAAGTCGCAAAAATATGGAAGCGATTGTTGATGTACAATTTTCTAGGCTTGCTAAGAGGCTTATGCTGCGCAATATTGTGTTAAATTTACAAGATAATGCCAAAAAATATCTTGCGGCTAAAGGTTATGATTCATCTTATGGCGCACGTCCTTTGAAACGCGTGATTCAGCGTGAGATTGAAAATATTCTGGCGCAACAAATTCTGCAAGGACAGGTTGCAGATCATGATAAAATAGATGTGGTTGCAAATGGTGAGAATCTTGAATTGGTTAAAAAATTATAATGTAATATAAAACAGACATCTATAGCATACCAACCCTTGTATTTATTTGGTTTGTGAATTTATTTGTCAATTAAAACAGACAAATTATTTTTGAAATGTTTGTTTTAAAATCAAATTTATATCTTGATTAACATCTACTCCCATCTGCTTTAGTGAGGTTATGCCAAAATCTTTTATACCACAAGGAACAATATTTTTAAAAGCTGATAAATCAGGATCAATATTAATCGCAATTCCGTGATAACTAATCCATTTTTTTACTTTAATACCAATGGCTGCAATCTTTTTTTCTTGACCGTGATCGTTGACCCATATTCCCACACGGCCTTTGCGGATTTCACCTTTAATGCCAAATTTTGCCAAAAACCTAATCACCCAATTTTCTAAAAATTCGACAAATTGTGCAATATCAGGATCTTGTGGTGCAAACATCGTTTTTAAATTAAGCATAACGTAAATTATCTTCATATTAGGCCCGTGATAAGTATATTTGCCGCCGCGATTGGTTTTGTAAACAGGAATATCGGTTTGGTTGAGCAGATCATCATCATGTGCGCTGATGCCTGCTGTGTAAAGAGCGGGGTGTTCAACCAGCCAAATCAAGGGTTGCGCCTTATCTTGACTGATTAATTGCACTCTTTCTTCCATAAATTTTATGGCATCTTCAAAGCTTACGCGCTCTTGAGATTCAAGCCATTCGATATTGTTTAGATTCATAAAAAATTATAATTTAAGACATTTCGAAATTTTGATAATCATTATCATTGAAAACTTATTGCAGCCAATTATCATGTTGTAAGCAATTAACTAGCCGATATTAAGAGAATTTCTTGACTCATAAAAAAGCGTGATTATCAAAAGAATATGTTATAAAATAACATTCAAAACTGTTTTTTGTAATTAAAAATATAAATTATGATCGGAAAGCTTCGCGGATTTATTGATTCTTTGCAAGAGGATAAATGCGTTATTGATGTTGGCGGTGTGGGTTATGTTGTGTTTTTATCGAATAAAACCGCTAATTTTTTACGCTCTATTGTCGATAAAAAAGAAATTTCTCTTATCATCGAAACCGTTGTCCGTGAAGACGCCATTGAGCTTTATGGCTTTGCACGAGAGATCGAAAAAATATGGTTTTTAGAATTAACCAAAGTGCAGGGCGTCGGTGCCAAAGTGGCATTAAAAATATTAGGGTTTTTTAGTATTGAAGATTTGGTGCAGGCCCTTGCTGCTGGTGATGTTAAGTCATTTTCGAAAGTATCGGGAATTGGTCCAAAATTAGCACAAAGAATTGCAACTGAGTTAAAAGATAGTCCAAAAAAATTAGGGATTGATGTTGGATTTATCAGCGATTTAAGTGCAGATGTGGCAGAATTTAATGATAGTCAAATTGCAGTAGATGCTTTGTCAGCCTTAGAGAATCTTGGTTATAAGAAGGTTGATGCTTTGCGGGTTATTAATAATCAACTTAAAAATAATCCTTCTATTACTTTAGAAAATTTAATTACGGGTGCTTTGCGCGATTTAAGTAAGAAATAAGCGGTTTTGACGATTTTTATTGTGTTTATTACAAGTTTTTTTTCATAATATTTATTTAATTTTATAAATTTTTTATAAAAAAATCTTGGGAATTGTTGGAAATATTAATTGCATATGGTAAAAAATCACCCCAATTTTTTAATTATGCCCAGACTTAACAATTGACTCTAGCGTAATAAACCAATATTTTATTGGCTAAAATTATCCTCGATATCATAATTTTCAAGCAATTGCAACTCATCACTTTTTTTACTGGAAATTCCTAGTTCATTAATATTTTTAACTGCAGAAAAAATACCTTTATTAAAACGAAGTGACATTTTGTTATAGGCCGCTAACCCTTTATTTAAGCTCTTCCCCACTTCTTTTGATTCTTTAGCTACGAAAAAAATATTGTCAATTAATTTTGACACTTCAATTTTGAGTTCGGCGATATTTTCTTGTTGTTTGATGCGATCCACCAGAAATTTAGCATTATTAAGCAAGTGAATTAGAGAAATAGGTGTTGCGATATGAATACCACTTTCCATCGTTTTTTGGAGAAAATGTTCATCAATTTCGCCTACAATCTCAAGCATTTGCTCAGTTTGTAAAAACATTATATTCATAATTTTATATTCAGTAAAATTATTGAGGCGCATTTCGTCATTAAAAAATCGGGCATAATCGCGTTTTTTAAGGCCTTCAACATGACGACGCATGCTTTCTTTGAGTTTTGCTAAAATGGTTTTTTCGACATCGATTTTACCATTTTGGCGACATTCAAACAAATCCAAAAAATGTGAAGATGATTTGCTATCGATGATAATTATATAATTATTTGGCAAAAATAAAATGGCATCAGGGCGCTTAAATTCTTGATCCACCGCATTTGACAAATGCGATTGTAAAATATAATCACCAACTGCGTCAAGCGCGGTTTTTTCTTTAAGTCCTGAATATTTTAGTATATTTTCAAGAGTGATCTCAGCGGTACGTCCCGCATGGCCCGGAGTCAATAAAGCATTGCGTGTTTGCATCGCCATGTCTGAAGATTTTTTAACCTCATCATCCAAATTTTTAACTTTGGTCATCACGGTTTCAAAATTTTTAAAGAGATTTTCAGTAACTTTAGCAATGTTTTCCTGACTAGAGGCTGTAATCTTAAGCTGCTGTTCGTGATTTTTGCGCATTAACTCTTCGGACAATTTAGCTAAAATCGCCTCTTTGGTTTTTTCCCATTCATTTTTTTCATTTTGTAGATGCTCAGTTTGCTGACTTAGGCGCTCTTTTTGTTTTTCGAATTCGATAATTTTATTATTTAAAATGCCAATTTGATCAAGCAAATTGCTTTTTTCATCATATAATTTACCAAGTTCACTTTTAGCATGTTCATATCTACCCTCAGAAAGACCCTTTAAATTTAACAATTCGTTATTATCTTTTTTAAGACACTCTGACGAATGCTCACTCTTTCTTAATTGTATGTAAAGAAAAATGTTGGTAAAAATGAGTATAAATATAGGTAAAATGACGTATAATATCATAAATTAATTGTTTTTGTATATTTAAACATGACTGAAGAACAAAATAAACCAAAAAATAAAGAAATTTCAAGCGATGATCCGCATTCTATACCACAGCGGGTTTTTCATGCTTTGCCATTGCGTGATATTGTGATTTTTCCGCATATGACTACTACAATTTTGGTGGGTCGCGAGAAATCAGTGAGGGCGGTTGATGAAGCTAAGCGGTTGAAGGTTCCTCTATTTGCAGTGACGCAAACCAATCCTGATCATGATGGATTTGATAAAAAAAATTTGTATAATGTCGGAGTGTTATGCAATATAATTGAGTCTACGCGTATGACTGACGGTACTTTGAAAGTTATTGTGCAAGGATTGGTGCGTGGCAAAATTCTAAAAATTGTTGAAGATGAAAAATATTTTTCATGCGCAATTGAAATTTTATTTGATGAAAAATTCTCGCTTGAAAACAACAAAGAGTTGCTTGGTTTGATCAAAAGCTGTGTCGAAAATTTCACTAAATTAGCCGAATATAATAAAAAAATCACTGCTGAAATATTGATGACATTGACTAAAGTAAAATCTCCTTACGATATTGTAAATCTAATTATTACCTTTTTAACCAGTGGTGTAGCCAATAAACAAGCTGTTTTAGAAGAAAATAATCTATCGCAAAAATTATATAAAACTCTTGAATTAATCAAAACTGATTATGAAATCGCACAAACGGAGGCTAAAATCAATAAAAATATTCAGGATAAAGTTACAAAAACGCAAAAAGATTTTTATCTAAATGAGCAATTGAAGCAGATAAAAAAAGAGTTAGGACAAGATGAGGAAAATGAAGTTGAAGAATTAAGATCAAAAATTAACAAATTATCTTTACCTAAAGAAGTGTCTGAAAAATGCAATACTGAGCTTGCTAAACTTGGAAAAATGAATCCATATTCTTCAGAATCGGGTGTGGTGCGCAATTATCTGGATTGGATAATTTCTTTGCCATGGAAAGAAGAAACACGCACCAATGCAAGCTTTGAAAAGGCTCATGCGATTTTGGATAAAAGTCATTATGGTTTAAATAAAGTAAAAGATCGTATTTTGGAATTTATCGCGGTGCAAATGAAGGCCAAAAATTCACGAGGTCCGATCCTTTGTTTTGTAGGCGCTCCTGGGGTTGGAAAAACTTCATTTGCGCGTTCGATTGCTGATGCACTAAATCGTAAATATGTAAAAGTGTCGCTTGGTGGTGTGCGTGATGAGTCTGAGATTAGGGGGCATCGCCGCACATATATCGGGTCAATGCCTGGAAAAATTGTGCAATCAATGCGTAAGGCGAAAGTGAAAAATCCCGTGATGTTACTTGATGAGATCGATAAAATGTCATATGATTTGCGAGGCGATCCTTCTTCAGCGCTGCTTGAGGTGCTTGATCCCGAGCAAAATATTAATTTTTCGGATCATTATCTTGAAGTAGATTATGATTTATCAAAAGTGATGTTTATTGCTACAGCCAACAATGTTGCTGGCATTCCGGTACCGCTGCGTGATCGCATGGAAATCATCCGTCTTTCTGGTTATACTGAAGATGAAAAACTCAATATTGCCAAGCAGCATTTGGTTGAAAATCAGCGCAAAGAAAATGGTCTGAAAAAATTTGAATTTAACATTGATGATTCTGCAATAACCGAGCTTATTCGTTGTTATACTTTTGAAGCGGGTGTGCGCAATTTAAATCGCGAGATTGCTAATTTGGCGCGTAAAGCGGCGAAAGAAATTATCACTAAAAAACTCAAAACTTTACATATTAAAAAGGATAATTTGGCAAAATATTTAGGTCCGCAAAAATTTCATTATGGAATTGCACATGATGAAGATATGATTGGAGTGGCCACTGGCCTTGCTTATACCGAATATGGTGGTGATTTGTTAAATATCGAAACACTTAAATTTGAGGGCAATGGTAAAATTCAAATTACTGGAAAATTAGGTGAGGTGATGAAAGAGTCGGCCCATACGGCTCTAAGCTATATAAGGTCTATCGCCAAAGATTTAGAAATTGATAGCAAAAAATTCCACAATTATGATTTTCATATTCATGTGCCAGAAGGTGCAACCCCTAAAGACGGGCCCTCGGCTGGTATAGCGATTTCGGTTTCTTTGGCTTCGGTGCTTAGTTCGATGCCTATTAGGCGCGATATTGCTATGACAGGCGAAGTCACGCTTTCGGGCAAAGTACTCGAAATTGGTGGTTTAAAAGAAAAATTACTTGCCGCTTTACGGGGTAACATGAAGACAGTATTGATTCCGCATCAAAATCTTAAAGATCTTGAAGAAATGCCAAAAGAGGTTTTGCAAAAATTAGAAATCAAGCCGGTTAAGACTGTAAAAGAGGCTTTATGGTATTGTTTGTTGCGACCTCGCATGAAAGTTAAAGCTAATAAAGGTCGCATAAATAAAGTATAATTATGCCACAAAGAAATAAGCAAATACACATATTGGCGGGGCCTAACGGCTCAGGAAAGACCTCCAACGCTCGTATCGTATTATTGCCTAATTGGCTTAAAACTAATGAATTTATTAATGCCGATGAGATTGCTAAAAATCTATCGCCTGAAAATCCTGAAAAATCGGCTGTAACCGCTGGTAGATTGATGCTAAAGCGCCTAGACCATCTACTTGAAGATGGTGTAGATTTCGCTTTTGAGACCACTTTATCCGCCAAAATCTATTTAAATTTGATCAAAAAGGCTCAAAAAATGGGTTATGAGGTCAATTTAATTTTTTTGTGCCTTGATAATCCAGAGCTTGCACATAAAAGAGTTATTGGTAGAGTTAGTAAAGGTGGACATAATATTGATCCACCTGTAATATATCGTAGATTTGCTAATGGTCTCAAAAATTTAAGAGAATATTTGGAGATCGTGGATACTGCGACAATCTATGAGGCAAGCGGCTTAGAATTAACCGAAATTGCTAGAAAAGAGGGTGATAAATTAACCATTAGTGATCAAATTTTGTGGGAGAGAATATATGCGTCATGATGATGTGATGAAAAAAACCGAAGCCGGTATTAAAGAAAGCAATAAGATTCTAATCAAAGAATTGATTCAGGATCTTGTTGAAAAGGGTATCAAACCAGTGATTGCAATAAATGGTGAGGTTAAGAGATTGCAGTTGGTATCATGGGATGAACAGCGGCAACTTGAAGAATTTTTAGGCTCGAGCGAATTTTGTTTTTTAGAGCAAGACACTGATTATAAACATATTTCTAACGATCTCAAAACTGATCTTTTTGTTGTCCATAAAATTAGTGGAAAAATGAAAAAATATCGCCGCTTTAACGATGATGCTTGGATCAAGTCTTTTCAAGATGACATCAACAATAATTTCTTTAACGATTAATCTGCTATGAAAGAAAACAACAAAAATATTTTATTGGCAACCGTGATTTCAATGGCTATTTTATTGGCTTGGACATGGTTTTATGAAAAACCGCGTATCGAAAGGCGTGAAGCGCAAGCCAAGATTGACAGAGAATTGCAACAGCAAATTGCTGCAAAAGATCTACAAAAAAATGTTGCAACAACCTCTGCAGCTAGTGATATCAAGGCTCGTGTTAGTCAAAGCCAAGCAATTATAGCACTAAAAGATCGCGAATCTTCTTTAAAAGAAACTGCCGCAAATCGTATAAAAATTGAAAGCGAAAGCCTGCATGGATCCATATATTTAAAGGGCGCACGCTTTGATGATTTAACTTTGGCAAAATATTTTGAAACAATCGAAAATAAAAAAGAAGTAACACTTTTAGCGCCTTCTGAAAGCAAAGAAAGATATTTTGCTGATTTTGGTTGGATATCTTCTGATGCAAGCCTTGATTTGCCTAATCCTGAGAGCCTTTGGCGCTCTAGCTCGCAAAAGTTGACTCCACAAAATCCGATCACTTTATCATGGAAAAATCGTCAAAATGTTGAATTTTTTATCGATATTTCGCTTGATCAAAATTATATGTTTAACGTTACGCAGCGCGTGATTAACCGTTCTGGAAAAGAAATTGTGGTGGCATCTTATGGTCGGGTAAATCGCGTTTTAAATAATGTGCGTAAACCAGTTTATATTCTGCATGAAGGCCCTATTGGCGTGTTTAACGGCGTTTTGCAAGAAAGTTCATATAAAGATCTTAGCGAAGAAAAATTGCAAAATTTTGAGGCTAAAAATGGCGGATGGCTTGGCATCACTGATAAATATTGGTTGAGTTCGATTATTCCTGATAAAACTATTGAATATAAAGCTGATTTTTCAACAAATATCAGCAATCAAAATCAATTTTTTAACGCCGAATTTATTGGTCAAGAACATAAAATTGCTGCTAATGATCAATTAAAATTTGAGCATCATTTATTCGCCGGAGCTAAGCAAGTAAAGCTTCTAGACCAATATGCCAAAGATTATGATATCAAACTTTTTGATCGCGCAGTTGATTTTGGATGGTTTTATTTTATCACCAAACCATTTTTCTTTTTGATCGATTTTCTCAACAAAATTTTAGGCAATTTTGGCCTTGCAATCCTTGCTATGACTGTATTGGTTAAAGCTGTACTTTTCCCGATGGCCAATAAATCATATGCGGCAATTGCCAAAATGAAAAAATTGCAACCCGAAATGGAAGAAATCCGCAAAAAATTTAAAGATGATAAATTAGCGCTAAACCGCGAAATTATGGAGCTCTACAAAAAGAAAAAAATTAATCCAGCTTCGGGATGCTTGCCAATATTGATTCAAATCCCAATTTTCTTTTCACTATATAAAGTAATTTATGTTACTTTGGATATGCGCCAAGCGCCGTTTTATGGCTGGATTCAAGATCTATCAGCACCAGATCCAACTTCGATTTTCAACTTATTTGGATTATTGCCATTTGAACCAAGCGGCTTCTTGATATTAGGCCTGTGGCCAATAATGATGGGCATTACGATGATTTTACAACAAAAATTAAGCCCACCAGTAGCTGATCCAACGCAAGCAAAAATTCTAAAATATATCCCATATGTTTTAACTTTTGTGTTGGCTTCTTTCCCTGCCGGACTAGTGATTTATTGGACCTGGAACAACTTATTATCAATTGCACAACAAATGTTGATGATGCGCAAAGTTGATAAAAAGCGTATGTTTAAAGGCGAAGAATATTAGTTTATGGGGTTGTGTGGGCTGTAAGTGTAAAAAGCTTTGAGGGTATTGTGTTTATGGCCATGGACTTTGCGTAAGCGAAGCGCAAGCAAGTCTGCGTCCTTGACTAAGGGGATAGTTGGATTTCTTAAATAATATTAAGGCAGAAAATCCCTGCAAATATTGTGTGTATGGCCACGACTTTGCGTAAGCGAAGCGCAAGCAAGTCTCCCCCCTTGACTAAGGGGGGTAGGGGGATTTCTTAAACAATACCAATGGATAAAATCCATTGCTATTAAGGAAGAATGGCCGAGAGGCTGAAGGCGCACGCTTGGAAAGCGTGTATGGGGGTTAAACTTCATCGAGGGTTCGAATCCCTCTTCTTCCGCCATAATACCAAAAAAACATAGTCTCTAACCAAGATTATCAGCCAGAGAATATCTCGCGAAACACCAGTAATTGGGGCGTCTCGCGGTATTTCGATTTTCATTTCACCTTCACCTTCCTCTCTCCAGAACTTCAGATTTTCCTCAAATTTTTAGCTATTCTCTCTCTGTTTCTCCGTTTCACCTTCACCTTTGCGAAAAAGGTGAATATCGATAAATGTTGAGTTCAGGAGCTTTTCATAAAACTTTTCCGCTTGCTACCCCGAGTGGATTTTTTGGCTTTTTTGCGAACTAATCGTACCTAAATTGTTTATCTGATAAATTTCTTAATCAAAACTGGACTCAAAATCAGTGTCGCAATTGTTGAACTGATAATACCACCAATCACGGTTATTGCAATTGGCTGTTGAACTTCTGCGCCAATTCCATGTCCGAATGCCATTGGTAAGAAACCGAGTCCGGCAACGATTGCGGTCATCAGGATTGGTCGCAATCTTGAAAGACAAGTGAGCTTCAAATCGTTATTTTTTGCAAAAGTGTCGATGAGGATTATCGAGTTAAGAAGACTAATTCCGATCAAAGCGATGAAGCCAACATAAACAGAAATTGTGATTGGAATTTGGCAAATGAATAACAACAGAATCGCGCCGCTCAAGGCAAAAGGCGCAGCAGAAAAAACGATCAAAACTTTTTTCACATCACCAAACATTTTGTAGAGCATGCCAAAAATCGTCAGGATAATCAGCGGAATGATAAGAAGAATTTGTTTTTTGGCGCTATTAAAATTTTCAAATCTGCCTCCCCATTCAAGATAGTAATCCTCTGGCACGATTTTGTTTTTGGCGATTTCCGCTTCGGCATTTTTAATGAAACTGGCGTAATCGGTATTTTTCAGATAGATCGAAAGGCTAGAATATCTTTTGCCAAAGAGACGCGGGATCGAAGTGATGTCTTCGCTTTCACGCAAATTAGTAACCTTATCCAGCGGAAAACTTCCGCCATCTGGCAAGCCAATTGGAATATTACTAATCCCATTGATGTCGTTGCGGCTTTTTTCGCTTAAATGTAAAATGATCGGGACTGGAAATTCTGTAGCATAAAAACTTCCCACCTGAATGCCGGCCATGGCATCTTTGAGATCATTATTAATGTCAGCGACGGTGACTTGGTGTTTGGCAATCTGTGTGTAATCAGGCACGACATCAATGAATAAGCCTTTGCGTATTGCGTAAATAAAATCTTCCTCAATCTCTTTCATTGCCGGTTTTTCGTGAAGTAGATTTTTGATTTTCTCAGCTGTTGCCATCAAAACATTCAAATCTTCGCCAAAAATTTTTAGAGATAGGTCGGCTCTGCTTCCTTCAAGCATTTCATTGAATCGCATCTTGATTGGCTGCGATGCCGCAACTTCACATTCCTCACAATTTTCCTTAATTTTTTGGTAAATTTTTTCGGAAATCTTTTTAGCATCACCCTTAAATTCCGACTTCAAAATCACAAAAAAATCTGCGGAGTTTTGTGGCATGGGATCAAGTCCTGCTTGTGTCGTTCCCAACCGTGCAAAAGTTTTATCAACTTCTCTTTCTGCGGAAATTTTTGTCTGCAAATTTTTTACAATTTCTATCGTATGCGAAAGACTGCTGCTATTATTTTCAAGCACTAATTCATAGACAATGTCGCCTTCATTTAGCTCGGGTAAAAAGTCTGAAGGCATGAAAGCGAGTAATGACAGCGATAAAATAAAAAATCCCACACAACCAAAAATTACTCCTCGGCCGTTCTGTAGAGCTCTGTTTAGAAGGCTTTCATATTTGGTTTTTATCGCTGAAAAAAGTCGATGCCTTTCGTGAGTTATTGCGCCATCAACAAAGAAATAGGACAAAACCGGCATCAATAAAAACGCTACAAAGATGCTGGCAATCATGGCGATAATCACATTGATCGCCATCGGTTTAAAAGTTTTTCCTTCAATGCCAGAAAACATCAAAATCGGCACATAAACCAGAATGATGATGGTGATGCCGATGAATATCGGCTTAGCAACTTGCGCTGATAATTTGGCGATAGACTCAATTTTTTCATTTCTGCTTTTATGTAAGATCAGGCTGCTAACGATGAACTCAACGATTACCACCGAAGCATCAACCAACAAGCCAAAATCAATAGCGCCAAGGCTCATCAGATTTGCTGAAATACCAAAAAGATTCATGGCCGAGGCAAGAATCAAAATACAAAATAGCAGCGATGAAGCAACGATCATGCCGACTTTAAAATTGCCGAGCAGCAGGCATAAAACTCCGACAACTAGCAAAATTCCTTCAGCCAGATTTTTTATTACAGTTTTGATGGTGGAATCGATTAGGAATTGTCGGTCGTAGAGAATTTCAATTTTAGCATCCGCGTTGTGCTGATTTAACTTTGCAATTTCCTGCTTAACTTTTACTAAAACCTCTTTGACATTTTCTCCCGATTGCAACATCACTGTTCCAATCACCGCCTCTTTGCCTTGATAAGTTGCGGCTCCAAGTCTTTGCGAATAATTCGGACTGATTTCAACAACATGCGAAAGCGGCAATGCTTTTCCGCTGTAATCAATTTTGACAGGAATATTCATCACATCTTCAAAACTGCTAATGTTAGCAAAAGTTCTGATTACTTTCTGTTGGCCATCTTGCTCAATGTAACCACCACCAAAATTTTCTCCGACAGTTTGGATTTGCGCGATCAGCTTTTCTAATGTCAGTCCATATTGCTTAATTTTTTCCGAACTAAAATTGAGATGAAGCTCACGAGCAAAACCTCCAATCGTATCTACTTCTGCAACACCTCTAATCTTTTTTAATTCGCGGGCGATTTGATATTGCTGGATGGTGCGTAGCGCCATTAAATCATCTTCACCGCTTGGATTATAAACGCGATACATGACAATCTCGCCGATGCCGGTGGTAAGCGGCGCAATCTCTGGCGATAGGCCATTTGGAATTTGGTCGCGCAAAGTTGAAATTCTCTGCAACACCTGATTTCTGGCGAAATAAATATCCACCTCATCGCGGAAAATCAGAATGATTTGCGAAAGACCGAATTTGGAAATCGAGCGCATTTCCTGCAAGCCAGGAATACCGTAAAGCTCGGCTTCAATTGGATAGGTGACAGCCTTCTCAACCCTTGTCGGATCCATCCCAAAAGTCTTGGTGTTCACGATTACTTGCTTGTTACTAATATCGGGAATGGCATCGATTTTAACTTTACTTAAAGAGTAAAATCCGAATAGCGAAATGAGTCCAAAGAGAATCAGAACATACCATCGCAACTCAATTATTTTTGTGAAAAATTTATTTATCATTTTGAGGTAAAGTAAAGTTGCCGACTTTCTTCATGAGGTCAGCATAAGACGCGGCAAGCTCTACTTGCGTGTCGAGGATGGTGTCGATTGTTTGATATTCCTGTGAATCAAGTTCGATGTAGGTGATAAAATCTAGCACACCTTTTTTGAAATCGGAGTTGGCTTCTGAGAGGCGCGAGACGATTGTTTTGATATTTGTGATCGGGAAATTTTTTGCCAATTTCAACGAAGTTTCGTATTCGCTAATGTCATTACTGATTAGCTGGATCAACTGATTGCGCTGAAATTCAAAGTTTTGTTCCTGAGCTTTTATTTTCGATTCTGATGAGGCGATTTTTTCCTGATTACGATTAAACAGCGGAATAGAAACCGAAAGACCAACACCTGTGGAATCTTTATTAGAGCCAGAAAGAGACGAGGCAGAGCCATTTTGTCTGGTAGCTGAAACAGCGACATCCGGCATTTGTTCAACCTTCGCAAATGACAATTCTGACTTATATTTGCTGACGAGAATTTTTTGCTCTTTCAGTTCAAGGTTGTTTTCAATTGCCGCTTCAACAAAGAATTTTTTGCCTTTGTAATTGCTGTCATCAAGCCATTCGAAGTTTATGTTTGTTGGCTCGCTTTCCAGATTCAGATAAACATTTGCTAAGTTCCAAGTTTGATAAAGTTCGTTGCGATATTTGATTAAATCGCGTTCAACCAGCCTGATTTTATCTTTTGTGATTTGCCATTGCGCCTTTTTGGTTGGCGAGCTGAGAACGATTGTGGCGAGATATTTATCAACCAAAGTAAGGCGATCTAAACGCTTCTGCGCCAATTCAATCTTCTTCTTCAGGGCCTGATATTGATAAAGCAGACTGAAGACCTCGGACTTCACGAATAAAGCTAAGTTGGTCTTGCGAGTTTCAAGAACGCGAAACTCCGCTTCCTCAATATCATATTTGCTTTGCAGCTTGTTATAAAAAGGAATAGTCTGACTGACACCGTAAATATCCTGACCACCAAGCCTGCCAACACTTATAACTGGATTGCTCCAATATTTTTGCTGATTAGCCAAACGCTTTTGCGCCAAAGCAGAATATTGCGCCGCCCTAATATTGGCGCTGTTTTGTTCAGCAATATCAATGAGCTCTCCAATTTTGTAATCCTTACAAAAAGCTGAAAAACTGAAAAAAATAAGTGAGAGAAATACGAGAAAAAATTTTGCCATTTTATCCAAATAAATAGTTCTTAAACAAGTTGCTTCGTGCTTGAGGCAACTGACCTTACGAAGTTTAAGAAACTATTTTTGGCGGCTTTTTGGGAGAGCTGATTTGAAGGGGAAGAGAAGAAGCGAGATCGAAAGAAAAAATATCGTTTTTTGCAGATTCTAGATCAAAAGTTTCGGCAAGAGAAGCAAAGTCAAAATGATGGTGATGGCAATGACAGCCACAATCTTTGCAGCTAGAGAAATCAGAAGAGTCTGAAGAATCGCCGGAATTATTGTAAGAAATAACCGATTTATTTTGTGATGATTTAGAATCATCGCATGAATCTTGAGCCAGCACTTTCCCAGTGAGAGAAAGGCATAATACTACAAGAAATATGATACGAAGAAACTTGGTTATCATCCAGTTAATTTAGCTAAAAAACTTAATAAGTGGATGGATGATATGCTAAAAATTTTAAAAAGGCAATCTTGATAAAGAAAATTTTTCAGAAAAACTAGCAATCTGGTCGGGAGTTGCGCCGAATAAAACACCTTTACGGGAATAGGACGCAACACAGATGGGTTCTGTTGGTGGTGGCTCCCGATTTTTCTGCTTATCTTCCCTTCTTTCAACTTGATAGACGTCTTTTTTGAGGTAAAATAAAACCGTGTAAAGCCTTTTGTTTATTGGCTTTACACGGTTTTTTATTTTAACCTTTTAGAGAGTTTTATGTCGACTGAAAATAAAATTGAGTTCTATTTTTTACGAGCTTCAGCAGAAAAACTTGCCACGGATTTCAAGACATTTTGCCAGGGATGTTCACACTTTTTCGGATGAGCAGCTACGATAAAAATTTTATCGCCTAAAAAAGTAAAAAATCTTCGTGTTTTAATTCGTGCTTAAGCCTGCAAAGATGCTTCCTGCTTACTTCCATCTGATTGGATAATTCCGCTAAGTACAGGAGTTTTTTGAACTGCAAACCTCACCGTTTTTTCTTTTGCAACATTTAGCAAGAATTCCATCAATCGACAGCATTCCACCACCATAAATTGCCAAAGTTGAAAGCAAAAACAGCCAGTAAAAATGTTCCTGATTTTGAAAGACTAGGAGTTGAATCACCAGAGTCATGCCAATTAATGGTAAGGTTGTAATACGAGTTAATAAGCCTGCTATTAAAGCTGCTCCACAACCAAGTTCAAATATTGTCGCTGAAATTGCGGCAAATTCTGCTGATATAAGCGGCAGTGAATATTCATGTTCAAAAAGCAAAATTGCAGAATCGATATTGAAAAATTTAGTCAAACCGCTTTTAAAAAATACCAAGCCAATCCAAATTCTTATCGCCAAAAGCAAAATCGCTGACAAATAATTTTCTAAAAAATCTACATATTTGAGGTAGGTATTTTTTATTAAACCACGAGCGTAATTAATTTTTACAGGACAGAAAATCATAATTTTTTTAATTAAGGTTAATAACTGAGAAGTAGCTAAGTACGCTGTTTGCCAGATATTTTTGCAGGACAGCTTGGATGTTAATTTCGTATTTTTCGTAAATTTGATAGAGGCTTAAGTTTTCTTGGACACCGCTTAAAAAATTGAATTCATCTTGAGATATTTTTTCTGCCTTCACTTCAAAATCATGGCGATAAATCACGAAATAATTTTGTCTTTTTAGTGGATTTATCTGCTTCTTTTTACCCAGCAAATTATAGCTTGAGATGATTAAAAAACAGGAAGGATGAAGTTTGAATTTTACATCAAATAATTTTTCTGGCGGCAGTTTTTGTAGCTCTTCGACGCTGATAACCGGCACATCTTTTGCTAAATATGATCTGTGCGATAGCCATTCCAACTTTGCTAAATCTGACAAGAAATAATCTTCTTTTTTTGTCAAAAAATCTGCAAAATTCTCACCATAATCATCAAGATTCCCGCTATAAGAGTGATTTTGTTTGATGAATTCTTGACATAATTTCTTGAAGTTTTTTTCTTTTGAAAAGTGATGAATTTTCGGATAGGTAATTTTTAAAGCGTTAATCAGAGTTGCGTAAAGATTATTGCGATAAATATCGAGCAATTCTTGCTTAGGCGCTTTGCCATTTTTTATTGAGAAAAGCACATTTGTCGCGGATTCATCATAAACACCATCAATGAATTTATTTTGGATTTTTTCTAAGACCTTCATATTGCAAGCCTCACTTTTTCCTTCTCATTAAACAGCACTTCAAACTCAGGAATTTCTTCATCCCATTCAATTAGAACTGGGATTTTTAGATTGGTTTTTTTGATGAAATTTTTGTAAAGCTCTAGGACTTCATCGCAAATATGTGTGCTGTGAGTGTCGATTCTGATTTCTTCGCCTTTGTATTTGTAAATACTATGTCCGGCGAGATGAATTTCTTTTACTTTTGCGACGTTGATTTGATTGAGATATTTAACCGGATCGAAACCAAAATTTTTTGAGCTGACAAAAACATTATTGATGTCGAGTAAAATTCCGCATTGTGTTTGAGCGGATATTTCATTTAAAAAATCCACCTCAGCAATTTCTGTTTCTTCAAATTGCAGATAAGCAGAAGGGTTTTCGATTAAAATTTCTCTGCCAAAAAAATCCTGAGATTGATTTACATTGTCACAAAAAATCTTGAGAGCTTCTTTGGTGTAAGGAATTGGCAGAAGGTCGTTTGAGGTGCCGGAACTTGCAGAATTGCTCCAAGATAAATGATCGGAAAATAAAAATGGTTTAAAGCGATCAAGAAGGTTTTTGATATTTTTTAAGTGCTTTCTATCCAGACCGGCGGCGGAACCAAGAGAAAGCCCAACACAGTGGAAACTAAGCGGATAAAGTTCAGAAATTTTCGACAAGAAATTCAGCGATGCGCCACCTTCCGCAATAAAATTTTCGCTATGCACTTCAAAAAAATCGACCTTAGGATTGTTTTGAAGAACATGCTGGTGATGTGGGTGTCTTAAGCCCAAACCATAAATTCTCTGCTGCTTCGCATCAGTGGTAAATATTCTATCAGTCATTTTCTACCTGCTTTGGAATACATTTTACATTTCCGTAAGAGCAAAACACACAGCAATCATTTTCTTTAGGTTTTAAGAGCTTCTGACATTTCTTGCATTGGTAAAAATACATGCAGGAATCTGAAGGAATAACCTCACTTGCACTAAAGCCGCAATGTGGACAGGTAATGATTGCAGAGGTTACAAGTGAGGTCATGAGCTAATACCAACCAAACATAAAGTGGCCCGCTATTGCCACCACAATAACCATTACCAACATTATTTTCTCGTGAATGCACATACCTTCTTTTTCGGTGCATTTCTCACTTAATTTACACATTTTAGACATAAAATTTCCCCTGATTTTTTTAATAAAAACCCTCATTTGCAGTTAACAAATGAGGGTGTAAGGCTACTCAGCTTTTTTAGATGCAGAACAATTTGCTTTACCTTCTTTCATTGAAGATGAGCAGTTCATTTTGCCGTCTTTCGTTGTGGAGCAGGAATGTTTTGATGAGCAGTTAGATTTTTCTGACTTGGTTTTATCGCCTTTAAACATGCAGTTATGTTTTTCACCCATCATGCCGCAGGCAGATAATCCGCCGGTTAAAACTACGCCGGCAATTGCCAATTTAGCTGATTTTAGAAATTTAGATTTTTTGGTCATAAGTTAATTGATTTAAAGTTGATAAAATTACTTTGAGGCAAATTCTTCAAATGCTTTCAGAGCCTCACCTGAGTGCATTAAAGCTGGTCCACCACCCATGACGATGCACAGATTTAGCAGACTAACCATTTCTTCCTTAGTTGCGCCAGCCTCAGCCAATTTCTTGGTGTGAAGATTGATGCAACCTTGGCATTGCTTGGTAATCGCAATTGCGACATAAATCAGCTCTTTTGTTTTTGCATCAAGCTTTGACGAGCTTTCTGTATCAGAAACAAACTTGAAGAATGACGAAACGGCAGGAGAAAGTTTTACTAAATTTTCTACTCCGCCCATATAGTGATTTAGCACATCACCACAACATTTATCGTTACAAGACATAGATTTTACCTCTTAAAAAAACTGATTAATAATCTGACCGGATACAGCGCGACATAAATCGCAGTGCATATCGGACAACCCAGAAATTTAAAAACTTTACAACCATCCTTATCGCAATTTTTGTTGTTTTGACTCGAATTATTGTTTTGATTTTTACTCATAAAACTTACGAGTTAGAAGGTTTTGTTGAGCCAGTTACTAGTTTATCACAAGTTCCAGTTGGCAAATAAACCCATTCAGATTTATCACCATTTACAGTCGATGCACCAGCGCATGAATGACCACCTTTTTTAGCTGAAGCGCAGTCATTTTTTCCGGCTTTCACCACGCCATAACATTTTTCCATTTTGGCATCTTTTGCTAAAGCTGCATTTGATGACATGATTGCAATTCCAGCGATTGCTAGGCTTGCTGATTTCAAAAATTTAGATTTTTTGGACATAATTTTTCTTAAAAAAGTTAATAAAATTCTCTACAGAAACTCGTAATAAAACTTTGCAAGCAAAGCGATTACATAAGCGGCTACAGAGAATATAAAAATGCTTTTACTTGCTTTGCGTGATGATGAGCAGGTTTTTGCTTTTTCGCCAATAGCGCAAGGTTTGTTACGATTGGCAAATAGTAGTGCGCCATTGGCAAATAACATGATTCCGGCAGCGCTAAATAGCAGAGTAGAATGTTGGCCAAACCATTTTATCTGCGGAAATGCTGATACTAAAGATGCAAACATTGCACCCATGCCAAGTATAACGAAAAGGCTTGGCAACGCACAGCACATCAAGGTTGAAAAAGAGGTAAATAAACCAAGCCAATTCATTGCGCCCGAAGTTGAGATAATTCCCTTTGTCATATTTTAGTTATTAGATTTTTTGTTGGCGTATTTAGTGTTAGAATCCTCACGGGAAATTTCGGTTACCAAATAACCCTTCTCTTTGATTGCGGCTTTAATTTGAGAATCATCTAAATCACCATCACCTTTAGTTTTTACATCAAATGTCAGCTTCTGATAATCAACTGCAACCGATTCAACGACATTATTTTTATCAATCGAAGATATGGCTTTTTTTGTTTTATCGATGCAAGAAGGGCAAACAACACCATCCATTTGAACATGGATATTTTTGGCAAATGCAGAAGTAGAAATAATAGAAATCAGAACTGCAACGGGGAGTAAAATTTTTTTCATAAGTCTCAAATAAATTTATTATTAACATTTGGTTAGCTGTCACTAATAAAGTTATTCGCGGGGAGTGAGGAAAAAGTTACATTGATTAAATTTTATGAATTTAACCTACCTTTAAATCACGAGGAGTGATTGTGATTAAGACCACACTTAACAGCTGTAAGAAAATGGCGATTGCGGTATAGAATTTATTTTCTTGAGATTTTTTTGTTATTTCATTTTCCGCGATGATTTTTTCGTCATAAAGATTGTTGATTATCTTTATGATGTTTTCTTTGTTTTCCCTCACTTGATCTAATGATCTTATTAAGCCATCAATTGAATCATCTTCTGACTCGGTATAATGTTTGATTATTTTTGAATAATCTTTTTTGTGATTTTTAGACAGTAGAGATATCAAAATTGCATTATCAATTCTCGTCTCTTGGTTCAGAGAGCTTTGCCATATGTTATCAATTGCTTCCTGCTTTTTTGTGATTTCCGATTGAAGATTGGCGATTTTATCATCGTTTCTTTTAACCAGGCTGTAGGATATCAGGGCTGAACAAATCATCAATAATATAGAAAATATAACGATGCCAAATCTGATATTTTTAAGCTGCCTTTTTTCTATTTTCATACATTCCAAATTCGACCAAGGAATATTTTGCCAATCATCATTCCAATCATGACAATCATCAATACCGGTAAGAAATGCCAAACCAGCAACAAGGTTGGATCATCACTTTTTGATATTAAGCGCAAGGCAACATAACCAAAACTCGCTACCGATAAACCAGCCATACTTCCTGCCCAGCAACATTTAATCGGAGCAGCTTTTTGTATAGTGTAAAACATCATTACAGCAGGAAGGATGCTGTAGAGCACGATGTGTATTATACATTTATAATAACCTAATTTTAGGCATTCCGTGAGCGATAAAGCCTCTGAAGTGTAGATTCCACGCACCAGAATTCCGGTTAAAAATGCCAATGGAATGAACGGTAAAAACCTAATCCATGATTTTTGATTGCTATCGGGAAGAGCAAGAAAGCTTGCGGCGTAGGCGGCAACAACAGCCGTTAATGACATAGAGAATAGCTCAACAAGATAAAGTGACTGATTAAATTTTTCCAAAATATCTGGTCTGAATCCGGAAAATGAAACCAAAACAGCAAAATATATCACCATTAAAACCAACCACTTCATTGCAACAATATGCGGGCGCGGGAACGGTTTTTTTAAGCCTTCTTTTGTAAGTTTGTTGATAAATTCGTTACTAATCGTCATTTAAGGAGTCTATTTTGTTTTTGTTGTTTATTAATGTTTTATAGGCGCGATGTGCGGCGACTTTTACCGCTGAAACATTCATTTTCATTAGAACCGCAACTTCTTTTATGGAATGGCCGTCTATTTTCATTAAATGGAGTATTTTGCGTTGTTTTTCTGGCAAATCGTCCAGCAACTCAATTAGTATTTCGTTTTTAGGGGCATCATTAGTTACATCATTCGAAAGAAAATCCTGAACCTCATCAAAATCGACTTCGATTAAAGAGTTTTTGCGATAAGATTTACGAAGGAAATCTAGAACTTTGTGATTAGCGATGGCGAACATCCAATTGGTAAATGATCTTTCGGTATTATAGGTGTGGGCAGAGCGATGAATTGCGATTAAAATTTCTTGTAAAATATCTTCATTATCGGGTCTTTTGCCGAGCTTGTTGTAAATAAATCCCTCAAGCAGAGGAATAATTTTTTTCAGCAAAGATTCATAAGCAACCTTATCACCAGACTGCGCTTTTCGCATTTGGGCAGCGTAATTCTCATCTCTTTCATATTTTGATGTCATCAGCTTAGTGATTTATTTGCTCATATTTGCATTACTCTATCCTAAAATTTGATAATGTAATTTTCCTTGGGTTAAAGATTAGAGAGTTTTAAAGAAAAAATCAAAGTTAAAACCTGATAAAACTTTAATTTATCCACTCATTCGACTTGATAGACACCTTTTTTGAGGTAAAATAAAACCGCGTAAAGCCTTGTATTTATTGGCTCTATACGGTTTTTTATTTTTAACCTTTTTAAGGAGTTTTATGTCGACTGAAAATAAAATTGAGTTCTATTTTTTAAGAGCTTCAGCAGAAAAGTTTGCAACAGATTTAAGGCATTTTGCCAGGGATGTTCACACCTTCTCCGATGAACAACTTCTTGCGATAGTTTCATATTGTGATCATATCAAAGACAATATGGCAAACGTTAGAAAAGAGCTGGAAAAAAGAGTAAAATAATTTTTCACCACAGATTTTAATCATTTTTAAAATCTGCCATATTGCCTACAGAAGAGATCTCTCAAAAGATAAGATGTTTCAGAAAAAAACCTCCCAAAAAAATCAAAATTCAGTTTTTAAAATCCCCACTTCCTTTCTTGCTCTTCCCACAAATCCGGTATTTCTGCCGTAACAATATCTTGCAGCTTCAAACTTCTCGGCTGAGTTCCGCTTAAAATCCTCGCAACAATTTTTGGTGATAGAAAATTTAAATTAAAAATTTTGCTTACGTAAGCGCCACCAAGATTCTCTTTCTGAGCAATTGCTGCCAAGGATGAAACTCGCTCCTCATCAACCATAACTTTCCATTTATATGCCTTGGAAATTGATCTGATCATCTTCTCATCAAAATATTTCTGATCATCCTCTTTGTCAGCATTTTTGGCAATAATGATCATTGCCGCTCCACCCCTTCTTTTGATTTCCAGTGGAACAAAAAGATCGATGGTTTCTTCATCAGTGATTTTGATATTTTTTTTCATATTAGCCATTCAGTTCGTTTGATAATGAGTGAAGCCCTTCTTTAAAAATTCTAATGTTTAAACCATCCGGATTGATGGTGATATCTTTAACCAAAAGACTGACGATTCTTGCCTGTTCGATCGGGAATAATTCATCCCAGACTTTTTCAATTTGTTTGAAGGAATTGATAACAACGCTTTCCGAAATTTTTCCTGCTGATTGGCTGATGGTGTTAACGATAAATTCCGGTTTTTTGAGCAAACCAAGAATTTGATTTGTGACTAAATTTTCCGCTTCAACAGCGGATATTCTTCCCACCTTACAAGAATCGTTATTGCCGACTGCCTTATATGAACAAAGGTAATAGCGATATCTTTTCCCCTGCTTGTTGGTGTAAGTAGGAATCATCCTGCTGCCGCAAACTCCACAATTCATGATGCCTTTGAGAAGTGGCGCTACAGTTATTCTCGTTAGCGGAATCGATGGCTTGTTGTCCTGATTTTTACCAAAAATATCTTTTGTTTTTTGCCAAACATTTTCAGAAATGATTGCTTCGTGAAGGCCGTTATAGACCTGATTCTTGTGCCTAATCTTTCCGGCATAAATCGGATTTTCTAAAACTCTTCTGACATTTCTTTTGTTAAAATTTTGACCTTTTTGCAGCTTATCGGTTTTTGAAACCCATGTCTTAGTTTCAAAGCCATGCTTGTTTAATTCTCTGGCGGTTTCAGTTATCGATTCAGTTTCAATAAAAGTTTGAAATAAAACCCTGACAATCTTCGCTTCCGCTTCATTGATTACGAGTTTTTTATCCACGATATCATAACCAATTGAAGGATTTCCGCCCATCCACATTCCTTTCTTTTTTGATGCGTCAACCTTGTCTCTGATGCGTTCGCCGGTTAGCTCTCTTTCATATTGAGCAAAGCTGAGCATCACGTTCAACATCAACCTTCCAACGGAATCATCGGTAGTAAAATTTTGAGTAACCGATGCAAAGCTGACTTTTTTCTGATCAAAAAGTTCGATGATTTTTTGGAAATCAAAAAGCGATCTGCTCAAGCGGTCAATTTTGTAAATGACCACGCAGTCAATTTTATTTTCCTCAATATCACGAAAAAGTCGCTTCAATGCTGGTCTTTCAAGCGTTCCTCCGGAAAACCCTCCGTCATCGTAATGATCATCAATCAGAACCCATCCTTTTCCAACTTGCGAAGCGATAAAATTTTCACCGGAAAGTCTTTGGGCATCAATTGAATTAAACTCCTGCTCCAAACCATCTTCACTAGATTTTCTGGTGTAAATGGCGCAACGAATTTTTGGTTTTGCGCTAAGTTCTTCAGTCATGATTTTAATTTAAAAAATTTAGGACCATTCCACCTCGTGCCAGTAATTTTTCTCGCGATTGATGAAAGGCTTTTGAATTTTTGTCCCTGATATTCAAAGCAGTTTTTTAGCACCTCTACCTCGTGCATCGCTCCGCCCCATTCGCGGCAAATTTTAGTTCCAGCTATTAGATCGTTGTGATGCCTTAAAGTGTTGACGGAAATTCCGTCAGAAATTTTCAGTAATTTTGCTCTGTTATCTTCGCTCATGCTGCCGAACTCCAGCTCCTGCAAACGATGCGCAATTCTTGGTCGCAAATATTCTTTGCTGACATTGGCAGCGCATTTTTTTGGCATAATCCCATTGTAGATTTGCCTCATTTCCGCAGCTGATTTATTTTCTAATTCGATGATTTGACGGATAATAGTTTTGCTCATAACATAGCTTGTTGATTAAGGTTAGAATCAATGCTATGAACGCTTGGGAACGGTTTGTTATCAACTAGAATCTGACTATTTTTGCTTCTTTCTTTTGCTTCCAAGCGACAGATGCCGTAACTCAGGATTTTCCCAATTTCTTGCAGCTTTTTATGAGGGGAAATTTCTATTTTTTGCTTATTGGTTTTTAGTTCCATTTTGATTGCGATTTTATTAGCGGATTAATCCGCTAATTATTACAAAACGCTCCAGAACCGCAATATCCCTTAGCCTAGTGGATTTACTCTTGTTTACTCCGACAAATTTAAACTGACTAATTTTAGCTCATTTTCAGACAGCAATTTGAGTTTCGCTTAAAAACCGATTAAAAAGATTTACAAAAAACAAATTATGAGAATAATTATTAAAGTTCTAAAATTTCGGGCTCTTGTATTTTTAGCTAATACCTTAAGCAGCTGATAAAGAAGCGGATAAAGATGATCGTATAGCTAAATGTTTAATGTCTCTGGCACAAGCCGCTCTTCCTCAATCAAAGAGTTCAACGTGCCATGCAAACAAAAATAAAGAAGTTCATTCGCAACACTCCAGAAGAAGATCTTAAATCCTTCCTTAACGATTACGAACTGAATTTGCCGGAGAATTTTAAGTGGCGAAATGGTGACAGAAAATATCACGCCCAACTTTTTAATTCGATCTGGAACACCAATGAAGATCGCAAGGCGCATCTTTTTGAAATTATCGAACGCATTCACGAAATGGTTGATGAACTTGGGCAATCTGCGTTGCAGGCTCAACCGGTAATTGGCAGTAACGATAATTTTCTGAGTTTAAAAAGTGAAAATTCACGCTGCATTTGGGCACTTCAAAATCACCCGCTAGAATTTCAGAAAGCTGAATATTGCGCATCATCAGATTACAAAAGAAAATCCCGCGAATGGAGTTCGTTTGTTGCGCCAAAAGGAAGGGAAATTCAAAACTCGGCAGAACAGATAGAGGAGTTTAAACAGCTGGCGCTACAGCATTTCAACATCAGCCGCAAAATTAAAGTTGATCTTTTTGATAGAATTAAAGCTGATCATAATAACAAAGAGATCGTGGTTTTTCAGTTAGTGGCTTATCACGATGGATTACACAGATCGGTGCAAACTTTTGATAAAGATGAAGTTGTCACGCAATTCATTTCTTCGGTGAATGAATTTTCTATATCATACGAACCTCACAGCGGTGTGGTTGAAGTAGTTTCTGATTACAAAGACAATCGCGACAAATTAGCCAAAGCCTTCGTTAACGCTTTTCTAAAGATTGATGAAGATGTTGATGAAGTTCCGCTTAAAAAATTCGATCTTTCAAAGCTGAATGTTTTTTACGATTTCATGAAAGATGTTGATGCGACTGATTTGGTTGATGACGTCAAAGTAACTCTTCTCAAGCTCAAACCGCATAACAGCAGAAACTCCACAACCATTGAAGCGTTGTTTAGTGAACATCGCTCAATTTATGATCTTGCTCAAGAATGGTATGCACAAAATAATCCTCTTCACGGCTCTTTCTCTATCAAGAAAGCCAGACTTTCGATCAAGTTCAAACCAAGCGATAAAAATCCCCGTGGCAAACTTTTGCATGTGATGATTACCGACCCGAATGGTTGTGATTTGAAAGACCGCTCCGAAAGAGAAAAGATGATAGGAAATAAATATTTGGAACGATGGGGATTAATGGAAAGAATATAACGAAAATTTCGGCGCAGATTTGCAAATTATTGATGGAAATTGTGGAGCAAAAAAATCCCAACATTTCTCACTCATGTTTAAGTTCTGAATTTGGTAATGACGTAACGAAGTTTTTGTTAAAAGAAAATTATTTGACTAGCGGACACAACCTTGAAACCTACTGGCTTGGCGGTGAAGACAAAGATGTTGATGTTGAGTGGAATGAAAAATTAAACTCCTTTGCCTATCTCTCACTCAGCGGAAAATTCACAGCAATAAAAGAAGATGAGTTAAAAACTTACGATGCCGACATTTCAAAAATTATAAATTTTTTAGCCACAGAATTTGATGTTTTAGAAAGCAGTAAAACCAAGCAAAATCAACATCTCGAAGGTCTTTTATATTTTGTTGGAAATGCTCAAATTGGCAAAAAGAAAGTCGCAATATTTTTTGCTCGAAGATTAAACGACAACACAATTTTTAAAAAAATTGAAGAGTTTTTTATTAAAGAATCCACCACCTCTCTACCCAAGCTAATCCTCACTTCATCAAATCATCTCTGCCCCGAATCTCTCAAAACAAAAGCTAAAATTATCTCCATTCCAAAACTGCTTGGTCTGGCTAACAGCAAGGCTTTATTCAATATTGATTATGTTGCCAATATTTTATTTGGCAGCAGCGATGATGATACAAAGCCTTATGCTCACTGCTCAGAAGATGGTTCTACTCTTTTTGTCGGAGATAAAAATTGGGATGTTAAAGGTCAAAGCCAGCGCCAGGTTATTAAGATCATGTGCGAATTATACTCTCAAAATCCTGACAGTAAAATGAGATGGAATGCTGTGTTATCAATGGCAGACCTCGATGAAAGCTCTTCTCGCTTCAAAGATTTATTCAAAAAAAGTTCCGTGAAAGAGGCTATTGACCACGGAAAAGGTTTTGTCTGGTTCAAAACCGCAGAAATTTCTTAAAAAAAATCAAAAAAACTTAATTCCTCCCTTTTCGTCCCCCCTGCGTCCCCCGATCTCCTCCCCCTAATACCCTCTAAATTACTCACAGTTTCTACAACAAACTAATGAGTAATTTTTCATGACAGACAAAGACAAAAAACAAACAGAGCAAATCCACGAACAATACTTATCCGAAAAACACCTCGCCAAGAAGTGGGGTATTTCTTTTCGCACTCTCCAGAAGTGGCGATGGCAAAGCATAGGCCCGCCTTACATCAAAATCGGCGGTCACGTCCGCTACTCTCCAGAAAACATCAAAAATTTCGAAGAAGAAAATCTACGTCTGCGCAAAAGCAGCAACCCATCTTCCTGCAACAAAATTTTATTAACTACAAACGAGGTAAATTATGGATCAAATTAACAAAATTAGTCTTTCAGAAGTTCCTAATATTCCAATCGGAAAATTATCAACTCTTTCTCCAGATCAGCTACTTTCTCTTCAAGAACAGGCGGAAAAAAACCTGCAAAGAGCCAAGCTGTTAAAGGATTGGTTGGAAAGCAGCATCTCTTTAAAATATCGCGATGTTGCGTCTAACATCAGAAAGCTGGATTCCAAAGATACCGGCACAGTTCACTTCACTGACGGCAATTACAAAATCACTTCAATTATAGCCAAAAAAATTGAGTGGGATCAGCAAAAATTAAAAGATGTCGTTTCTGCCATCAGAACTCACGGCGACAATCCTGAAGAGTATGTCGATACTTCCTACAAAATCCTAGAAAACAAATACACCGCCTGGCCGGAGCATATTAAGAACATCTTTAAGCCAGCGCGCGTTTTCAAACTAGGAAAAGAAAGTTTTGCCATCGCAGCTTTTAAGGAGGTTGGCCATGAGTAATCTTCCAATCATTAGCGCTGACGAACGCCTAAAAGAAATCAGAGGAATCAAAGGCTGTATCTTCGGCAAATCTGGAATCGGCAAAACTTCTCTGCTTTGGACGCTCGATCCAAAAACTACTCTCTTCTTTGATCTTGAAGCTGGCGATCTCGCTGTTGAAGGCTGGCAAGGCGATACCATCAGACCAAAAACCTGGTCGGAATGTTGTGACTTTGCAGTTTTCATCGGCGGACCGAACCGCGCTTTACGCCCCGATCAAAAGTTCAGCCAACGGCATTTTGACGAAGTTTGTCAGAAGTTTGGCGACCCGTCAATCCTCGATAAATACGACACAATCTTCATCGACAGTATAACAGTCGCCGGTCGTTTGTGCTTCGGATATTCTCAGGGACAACCTGAAAGCTTTAGCGAGAAGTCGGGAAAACCAGATACTCGCGGAGCTTATGGTTTGCATGGGCGCGAGATGATCTCCTGGCTTACTCATCTTCAACATACCCGCAGCAAGAATATTTGGTTTGTCGGCATCTTGGACGAAAAGCTCGATGACTTTAACCGCAAATATTACCAGCCGCAAATCGAAGGCAGCAAAACCGGTTTAGAGCTTCCAGGCATTGTCGATCAAGTGATCACCATGGCAGAAGTTCAGCTGGAAGAGAAAGGCAATTCCTACCGCGCCTTCATCTGTCAGACCATCAATCAATTCAATTATCCGGCGAAAGACCGCTCAAGAAGGCTCGAAGAAATCGAAGAACCTCACTTGGGCAGATTGATGGAAAAAATACGGTCTGAAGCCAAGCCAATCAACGAACATCTCATTTTTAACAACAATCAAAAACAGGAGTAACTATGTGGAACGATTTTAATAATACTGAAAGCCAACAAAGCTTTGACCTCATCCCAAATAACACTATAGCCAAGGTCAGAATGTCAATCAAGCCAGGTGGCTATGATGACGCAAACCAAGGATGGGTCGGAGGTTATGCCACCAAAAATGATGCTACCGGCTCAATTTATCTGGCTTGTGAATTTGTAGTTTTGGAAGGCGAATATGCCAGACGCAAAGTCTGGAGCCTGATTGGTCTGCACAGCAACAAAGGTGTAGAATGGGGAAATATCGGCAGATCATTCATCAAAGCGATTCTCAATTCTGCTCGCGGATTTTCTGAAAACGATAATTCACCTCAAGCTCAAAACTCTCGAAGAATCAGCGGTTTAGCAGATTTAGACGGCATCGAGTTCGTGGCAAAAATTACTACCAAAAAAGATCAAAACGAAGATCTGAGGAATGAAATCCGCTTTGCCATCGCGCCTGATCACAAGGACTACAAAAGCATCATGGGAGCGATTTCGCCGGTAGCAAAAACTTCGGTTAATTCCGCTGTCACACCTACCGCCAACAATCGTCCTGCTTGGGCTAAGTAACCATCAGGTAAAACTATGATACTTCGCCCTAGACAAAAGGAATTTGTGGAAAGAAGTGTTGTCGCGCTGCAAAAGCACGGCAACACTCTTGGGATTGCGCCAACAGGAGCCGGCAAAACTTTAATGCTGTCTGCTGTTGTCGGATCAATTCTGAAGGCTGATAGCAAAGCCTTAATTCTTGCTCATCGCGATGAGTTAACTTCGCAGAATCAAGACAAGTTCCTCAAAATAAATCCAGGAATCAGAACTTCAGTTTTTGATGCCAAGACCAAATCGTTTGATGGTCAGGTGGTGTTTTCGATGGTTCAAACTCTGTCTCGCAAAAATAATCTGGAGCAGATTCCTTTCATTGATTGCTTGGTAATTGATGAGGCGCACCACGCTCCTTCTGAAAGTTATCAAAACATCATCGGTGAGGTAAAAAAGAAAAATCCAAAAACACTAATCTACGGCGTTACTGCTACTCCCAACCGCGGCGATAAAAAAGATTTAGGCGCAATTTTTTCTAACGTTGCTGATCAGATCAGAATTTCCGAACTCATCGCGTCTGGTCATTTGGTGCGACCGAGAACTTACATCATTGATGTCGGCACTCAGAAAGATTTAGGAAATGTTAAAAAAACCGCCGGCGATTTTGATATGAAAGCGGTTGAGGAGATCATGAATAAATCTCCGATCACCGAAGAAGTTTTTGCAAAATGGCATGAGATTGCCAGCAACAGAAAAACCGTAATTTTTTGTTCAACCCTCGTGCATGCAAAAGCCGTATACGAGGTCTTTAATAATCATGGCGTTAAGACGGTTTTTATCCATGGCGATCTAAGCGAAACGGAAAGAAAAGAAGTTCTCTTTGCTTACGAGCAAGGTGATGCACAAGTCATAGTCAATGTTTCGGTTTTGACTGAGGGCTGGGATTATCAGCCAACCTCCTGCGTGATTTTACTGCGCTTAGATTCTTTCAAATCAACTCTGATTCAAATCATCGGCAGAGGACTTAGGGTTGTCGATCCACAGCTTCATCCAGGAATTATCAAAGAAGATTGCATCGTTTTAGATTTTGGAATTTCAAGCCTGACCCATGGTTGTTTGGAAGTAGATGCTGAATTAGAAGCAGCCAAAAAAACCAAAAAAGAAAAAGGACAAGCGCCACAAAAAGAATGTCCAAGCTGTAACGCAATTGTGCCTTCGGGATGCAACTCATGCCCCTTATGCGATTATGATTTTACAAGCAAAGATGAAGAGTTGGCGAAGGGAGAATTATCGGGTTTTACGATGTCGGAAATTGATCTGCTCACAGCAAGATCAAACTTCCAATGGTGCGATGTTTTTGATGACAAATGCGCTTTCATGGCTTGTGGTTTTAACGCTTATAGCGGCGTTTTTCTGCTTAACGATCACTGGTATTCCATCGGTGGAAGCGATGGCGGTCTCAAGCTCTTATCTTGCGGCACAAAAGAAGTTTGCTTAGCGCAGGCTGATGACTTTCTCAACAACAACGAAACCTACGAGAACGCCCACAAATCAAATCGCTGGCTGAACGAAGCTGCATCAATCAGGCAGATTAACTGTCTTCCTGCTGAATATCGCAACGACTTCAGCATCACCAAATACAAGGCTGCAAACCTTCTCAAATTCTACTTCAACAAATCCTCAATCCAAAAACTTCTCTTTGAAGCTGATGCCAAAAGGCAAGCGGGAGGTGCTGCATGAAGATTTGCTCAATCTGCAAAAGAGAAGCTCACGGATTTGCTTTTATCAAGCCACCGCTGCGCGCAAGCGACCCCAGAAATCGCAAGATGATGAAGCATTTTTGCTCACGAAATTGTCAGGAAATTTTTACTAACCGCCAAATAAAAAACAGTATGATCGACTTAACAAAATTGGAAAAAGAAGCCATTGAATCCGCATTAAAACCTGTAGGTGAATATGTGGCAGAAATCGGCATGAATAAGCCTTTAGCCGAATATTCTCGAGAAGAAGTTTTATGCTTAATTGAAGTCGCACTCAGTGCTTACTTCGATTTCATGCAAGGCAAAGTTGATGATTCGGAGGTAGTGCCATGCTAGATTTTAATCACAGGGGCAGCCTTTCAGAAAAAATAAATCTGCTTATCGACAAGGCATTAACCACAGAACATTCAAAGCAAACTAAGAGAGATTATCTTGGCGCATCAAGGCTTGGCGTCTCCTGCAACCGCGCTTTGCAGTTTGAATATACCGATACTCCGAAAGATGAAGATCAGAATTTTAGCGGCAGAATTTTAAAGATTTTTCAGGCCGGACATGTCTTTGAAGAGTTGATGATTAAATGGTTGAGGCTTGGTGGTCTTGATCTCATCACCAACAAACCAAACGGTGATCAATTCGGATTTATTGTCGCTGGCGGCAAAATTAAAGGTCACATTGACGGTGTTATTATCAACGCACCGACAGAGTTTGATTTCAAATTTCCGATGCTCTGGGAATGTAAATCGCTCAATGATAAATCGTGGAAAGATGTTGTTAAAAAAGGACTCGCTGTTTCAAAGCCGATCTATGCCGCGCAAATAGCCATCTATCAGGCTTACATGGAAGGAAGCATTGAGGGAATATCAGAAAATCCTGCGCTTTTTACCGCCATCAATAAAGACACCGCCGAGGTTCATTTCGAGTTAGTTCCCTTCGATAAATCACTCGCTCAAAAAGCCAGCGACAGAGCGGTGATGATTTTGCGCGCTACCGAGTCTCACGAATTGCTGCCAAGAATCACAAACGATCCAACATACTTTGAGTGTAAATTCTGCCCATGGCAGGAACGTTGCTGGAGGTTGTAGGCGCATGGAAAACTTTTTAGATTTTAACAGTGCCAATAATCAGCAAAGCAGTCCTGAGAGACTTGATTCTGAGGTAGTCAGAGAAGCTCTGCTTAGCAGAATTGAAGATGCTTTATTTTATCTTTTTCCCAGTGGCCACGTCCGAAATAACTGCTTTCATATCGGCAGCACCAAAGGCGAACCAGGCAAGAGTCTGATCGTTCAACTTGGCGGAGAAAAGCAAGGCAGTTGGTATGATTTTTCTGAAAATGCCGGCGGCGATATTTTTAGCCTTTGGTCGGAAGTCAGGGGCTATCACAAATCGGACTTTAGCAAACTGCTTGTTGAAGTAAGCCAGTGGCTTGGAAATCCAATAGTAACCAGAGAAAATCGCGCGACTCATTCTTACAATTCCAGTGATGATCTCGGCAAGCCAACTGCTAAGTGGGATTACTTTGATAAAGAAGGAAAGTTAATCGCCTGCGTCTATCGCTACGATACCGAAGACGGCAAAGAGTTCAGAGTTTGGGATGTAAAAAATAGAAAAGCTAAATCACCTGATCCACGACCACTCTACAACATTCCTGGCATTTTTTCTGCCAAGAAAATCATTCTTGTCGAAGGTGAAAAGTCCGCAGACAGTCTGATTGCTTTTGGCTTCACCGCTACAACCGCCATGTTTGGCGCAAGCGCTCCCATCAATAAAACTGATTGGTCACCACTCCTAGGCAAGGAAGTAATAATCTGGCCGGACAATGATGAAGCGGGCTTAGAATATGGCAAGAAAGTCGCCGCACACCTGCTTAAAGTTGCTTCCTTCGTTTCGATTGTAACGCCTCCAAAAAACAAACCTCTCAAGTGGGATGCTGCCGATGCGGTTCTAGAAAATTTTAACATCCAATCACTTTTCGAAGTAGCAAAAGGAATCGAGTCAAAACTGCCAAGTTATTCGATTTCTGAGTTCTTAAAAGATAATAGCCCGATGCCGGAGGACTTGATAACACCAAGACTTCTAACGCCTGGTGGAATGCTTCTCATCGGCGGCGCTCCCAAAGTTGGTAAGAGCGATTTTCTGATCAATTTTTTAATCCACCTCGCTGCCGGTGAAAGTTTTTTAGGATTAAAGCCACCTCGACCTCTCAAGATTTTTTATCTGCAAGCAGAGATCGGCTATCACTACATGCGCGAACGCATTAAGAAGCTCGCTATCTCAAAAGAAACTTTCTTCAAAGCCTCCGAAAATCTGATCGCAACATCTCAGGTTAAGATGATTTTAAATGAGCAAGGCGTTGAAGCAACTTACCACACCATCAAGCATTATTTTCCGAATCAGACTCCCGATATTATCTGCATTGACCCGATCAGAAATGTCTTTGATGGCGGTGAAAATGGCAGCGAGAACGATAATAATGCCATGCTGTTTTTCTTACAGAATCGAGTCGAGAAACTCAGGTCGATGCTAAATCATGACATGGGAATTATCCTCTGCCACCACACCAAAAAAATTAAAAAGAAGGATGTTGAAGATGATCCATTCCAAGCATTTTCCGGCGCCGGAAGTTTAAGAAGTTTTTACAGCAGTGGCTTGATTCTACATCGTCCAAGCGAGTATGAGCCAAAAATACATCTTCATTTTGAACTTAGAAATGGCTCGGCGATTCAAAGAAAAATTATTGAGAAAGTTGATAATAAATGGACTGAGCTAAATCCATTTTCTGAAAGATTAGTCAGGAGAGATTATGGCGATAAGCTAGATGCTGAAAGAGATCGCAAGGCTGATGCGATTTTAGAATTGATAGAATCGGAAGCGCTTTTGGGAAATGTTTATACCGCTCATCAATTTTCTGAAAGGTTTGAGAATCAAGCTGGGCTTGGCTGCATCGACAGCATTAGCAAAAGAATATCCGTTTTGGCAACCAAGGGTTATGTAAGATTTAGTCGAAACTGGCCAGAATTTGGTTTGAGAGGCACGCGCTCAAAATACGGCATCCTGTGCGTTCAGCACATGAAATTTACCACAAATGGAGTGGCAAAAACAGTCCTGCCCACTCACTTCAAATGTCCAAAGATCGGATCTGTTTTGGAAGTAGAAAACGCAGAAATCTGGCCGATATATGAGGAGGAGAATGCTTAATAATTTCCCCAAAAAACTAGGCAAAAAACCAAGTTCAGAATCAAGTTCAGAAAAAAATAAGAATCTTAGGAACTTACCCCTCAAGCCAATACCAGAGCAAGTTCCGCATTTTTTATTTAAGTTCAGAAAGTGCGGATTGGCAAAACAGTTCTCAAGCCATGCTCTGCTTTGCTTCATCCAAGTTCAGAAAGTCGTCAAAAATAATCCAAAAAAATTCAAGTTCAGAAACACGCGAAACTTGCTACAGGCAAGGCTGCATGACCTTATTTCAAGTTTATGGTGTGTATACCCCCCATATACTATGGGGGTAAGAATACCCCCATAGTTGTTTATGGGGTATCACGAATTCACGGATCGTTTTTTCAAAACAACAAAATCAAAAATCATGAACAGCAAAAAAATTTTAGCTCTTGATCTCGGAACAAAAACCGGATGGGCAATCAGATCACAAAACAACCAAATCAACAGCGGCACTATCGAATTTAAACCAAGCAGATTCGAAGGTGGAGGCATGCGTTACCTTCGTTTCAGAAAATGGCTGGAAGAAATAAACCAGCTCACTGATGGCGTTGATCAAGTTTATTTTGAGGAAGTCAGAAGGCATCTTGGAGTTGATGCGGCACACGCCTACGGTGGCTTCTTGGCTCATTTATCAAGCTGGTGTGAAGATAAAAAAATTCCTTACCTCGGCATTCCTGTAAAAACCATCAAGAAGCACGCCACTGGAAAAGGAAATGCTAAAAAAACTCAAGTCACCGATGCGGTAAAAAAACTCGGATTCAATCCGGTTGATGACAACGAAGCAGATGCTCTAGCTCTACTAAATCTCGTGATCAAGGAATATGAAGGAGGTGTCTTATGAGCGACAAAAACCCTTTAAAATGCAATCTCGGACGCATTCAACCAAAGCAAATTGATGCCGAAAAAATCAAAAGCGAAGGCTGGAACAATGACGGAATCTTGGTCGTCAAAGTTGATGACGAGAGATTAAGCTGGCCTGAGAAAGAGCTGATCAAGCAGATCGGTGACAAAATTTACAAAAATAAAAAAGGAGCAAAACATGGAAAATAAAGAAAAAATCTGGACGGAAGAAATGGTGATTCACGCCTTTGAAGAAGCGATAAGAACGCTAAAAAAACTGCCGTCAGAAAAGCTGCGTGATTACTTCACGAGTTGGCCTGAGGTGATTTACACACCAATCGAAATCATCAGAATGGATCAGAAACCAAAGAAATGGCCAGCAACACGCGAGAGCATATCACGCATGGAAAAGACCTGTGCTTGGATTCACTTCCTCACAGAAATTGAGGAAAGAAAAATCATCTGGCTCCGCGCCAAAAGAACTCCGTGGAAGTTAATTTGCGGTGAGCTTGGCTTTTCCAGGGCAACTGCCAATCGAAAATGGAAAAATGCTATACGCCAAATTACTCTCAAATTAGACTGAGCACTTTTGTTTACGATGAGACAAAAAAGCCTTAGACATTTGAGACAAATTCGGGGAGTCTATTTCCCAATGGTCGACGATTGTGTCCACAAAAAAGCAATGACAAAATTACCGATGACGGGTTTTCAGGCAACGGAACGAACATGGCAATCATAAGCCTCCAGATCAAAAGTAACGCGAGTGATGAACTCAGCAACATAGCAAAAAAACAAATCCCTTTTGCAGTTGCAAAGACCCTGACCAACGTTGCACAAAAAAGTCAGGATGAAGTTAGAAAAAGCATCAAAGAAAAGTTTTTTATCAGAAAAAAATCCGGTGGTTTTGAAAGCAGCATCCGTATCAAACCGGCAACCAAAACAAATTTAACCGCTGAAGTTTACACGATGGCAGCCTTTGCGGCACTACAACAAACCGGTGGAATTAAAAAAGCAAAAGATGGACGGCTTGCAATCCCCTCTTATCAGAGCATCAATCAAGTTAAGAAGAGAAGCGATTCAAAAAGTCCATCGTCATACCTTGCAGGCGATGCCTTCAAGATGAAAACAAAATCAGGACAAGAAGTAATTGCACAGCGCAAAGGTAAGGAATTAAAAATCCTCTACTTCCTGCATAAGAGCGCCGACATCAACAAGAGATTGGATATGATTGAAATAACTACCAAAACAGTAAAAGACCACTTTGACGCGCAGCTTAGCGCGAACCTAAGCGAGGCCTTAAACAAAAAAGGTACTGTGACCAAACTTTAACCGCGGGTAACGCGCGACCGCAGGGCTTATTTAGCGACAGAGATTTTAAAAGGGTTCGCACTTAGGTTCGTATTTTTCCTTTTAAACCAGCAAACAACAGCATTCACAAGGTGCGCACTCCTAAAAAGGGTGCGCATTTTTTTTGCGCAATTTTCAAAAAGAGTTTTTACGTGTGGATTTACATCCCTTCAGAATTTTATCCCTGTGCTCAGGAGTCGGCGGAATCGAACTTGGATTTAAGTTGGCAGAGCCAACTGCTCGAACAATCTGCTATGTCGAAATCGAAGCCTTTGCGTGCGAAATCCTGGCAAGCCGCATGGAAGAGAAGAGATTGGATCAAGCACCTATTTGGACGAATCTTAAAACCTTCGATGGCAAACCTTGGCGTGGAGTCGTGGATTGCATCACTGGCGGATATCCCTGCCAGCCTTTTAGTGTCGCCGGAAAAAAACTCGGCGATAAAGACCCAAGACACCTCTGGCCAGAAATCAAAAGACTTATTACAGAAATCGAACCACCAATCTGCTTTTTCGAAAATGTCGGAGGGCATTTACGACTTGGATTTGAAGAAGTCGCAAATGACTTATCAGCAATGGGTTATCAAGTTAAGGGAGGCTTGTTTACAGCGGCAGAAGTTGGTGCTCCACATAAAAGGGAAAGATTATTTATCTTGGCCTACCGTAGTTTCATCGGATGCAACAGTGGGAGCGATCATATCGCCAAACGACATTTACAAACAAACCTCGACAGGAAGTTTAAGAAAAATCAACAGAAATGGCAAAGATGGTTCGCTGGGGTTAAGTCGCACAGTGAAGATATGGCCGACCGTCAGAACATCCTCTGCCAATGGTGCGAGCAGCAAAGAAGTAGAAGCGGGAAATCCGAAGCAAAGATTGGAAGTGATGACGGCAAATTGGGCGACACCAACAGCAAGGGACTGGAAGGACAATGCGAGGGCGGATGTTCCGACCAATTCTCTACTTGGCCGCCAAGCCCCTCGGACTATGAAGGATGGGATAGAATTTCAAATGACCTTAAACCCGCGATTCACCGAATGGCTGATGGGATGGCCGATCGGGTGGACAGAATCAGAGCTTGCGGAAATGGAGTGGTTCCGCTGGTTGCAGCTTATGCGTGGCGAACTCTTACGAATGGAATGTATCTCACAAAAAATAAATTAGAAAATCATGGATGATTTTGCTTTAAAAATGGCAGACCACATCGAGTTGAAGTCGGTAGATGAGTTAATCCCTTACAACAAAAATGCCCGCATGCACTCTGACGCTCAAGTGGCGCAGATTGCGGCAAGCATTACTGAGTTTGGTTTTACCAATCCGGTTTTGATTGATGGTGAGAAAGGAATTATTGCCGGCCATGGAAGATTGATGGCGGCAAAGAAACTGGGGCTGAAAAAAGTTCCGGTGGTGATTCTTGATCACCTAAGCGAGATGCAGAAAAAAGCCTACATTATCGCTGATAACAAGCTCGCAGAAAATGCCAGTTGGAATGAAGAAATTCTCGCCAGCGAACTTGCTGACTTAAAAGAAAATGATTTTGATCTCGACCTGATTGGCTTTGAAGATCAGGAGCTGGAGAAGATTTTCTCTTTCCTCTACGACAAAGATGAAGACCAGGAAAAAGAAGAAATTCCGGAAGCTGAAGAAAATCCAATCTCACAATCAGGAGATGTTTGGATACTTGGAAATCACAAAGTGATTTGCGGTGATTCATGTGATGAAAAAACCTACTCATCACTTCTTGAAAATGAGCTTGCGGACATGCTCTTCACTGATCCACCTTACAATGTGAATTATGGTGAAAGTCTGAAGGATAACACCATCGGCAAAACCAATAAAGACGGTAAGAGTTACAATAATACTGCCGGAAAAAGAAAAATTCTGAACGACAATCTTGGTCAAGATTTCGGCAAATTTCTTTTTGATTTTTGTAAAAATGCTTTGTCGGTCACCAAGGGCGCATGCTATATCTGCATGAGTTCATCCGAGCTTCACACGTTGCAAAAAGCATTTGTTGATGCCGGTGGAAAATGGTCAACTTTTGTGATCTGGGCAAAAAACCACTTCACTCTCGGAAGAGCTGATTATCAAAGACAATACGAGCCTATTCTTTACGGCTGGAAACAGAATAACGATCATTACTGGTGCGGCGACAGAAACCAAGGCGATGTCTGGTATTACAATAAACCAAATAAAAGTGATCTTCATCCGACAATGAAACCGGTTGAGCTTTGCAAACGAGCGATTCTCAACTCCAGCAAAACTGATGATATTATTCTGGATTGTTTTGGTGGTTCCGGATCAACACTTATCGCCTCTGAGCAGGTCAACCGAAGATGCAGAATGATCGAACTCGACCAGAAATATGTCGACGTGATTGTAAAAAGATGGCAAAATTTCACCAACAAGGAAGCCATCCTGTTAAAAACCGGAGAGAGCTTCAACGAAATTTCAAAGAGGAAAAATGACGAACAGCAACAGTAATAACGAACTACAGGAAAGAGCAAAAGAGCTGGTAGAAAATCATGGGAAATCGGCTGTTGAAGTTGCTCAGAGAAAAGCCAACGCCTTTCAAAAAGATTGTCGGGAAAAAGATTTTGCTCTCATGCTTTTAACCGAAGTTGAAAAGCTGACAGAAAATCTTTAACCGATTTTAGTAAGGGATGTAAAGCTCCTCAAGAGATTCGCAGATATTTTGGCAAATCTTGTAAGCCTCTTCATTCCATGGATAAACAGCACTTTCTTTATCATCCAGAAAACCTCTCAGCGAAGATTCTATCAAGGTTCTGACATCGCAGTTTTTGCCATCTTTTTCTTTTGCTTCCTCGATCAGATCAAAAAGATCATCATCGCCAAGCAAATGATAAAGTTTATTTTTGGCCACGTCGGGTGATAAAGGTTTTGTTACCAGTTTTTGTAAAACTTTGGCTTGTACTAAAGTTTGCGGTAATGCCCAGGTTCCCATATCTACCCCTCTTTTTTTGGTAATTTGTAAACTCGGTCACCGCTCGCTGTTTTATCGCTGACAATCCCAATATTGTGATTTTTGTTAAGCCTCGATAAAGCTGATCTGGTGGTGTGTGGCTGCCATTTTAACGATTCTGAAATTTGCTTCAAAGTCAGACCTTCTTCTGACTCGCAAACAAGTTCGATCAGTTTTGACATTTTAGTATTCTCGCGAATTTGCGGAATTTTTGGAGTGATAACCACTTCCTTTTTTACTACCGGTTTTTTTGCAACCGGTTTTGAACTTTTCTTAGGCATATTTTTTACATTTTTAAATTGATAAAAGCCTTATTAAGGCTTACCCAGTATGGCTCGGTGAAGCATCACTATCAAGTCAATTAAGATGATTTTTTTAACAATTCTTAAAGTTTTTTAAGACGCTAAATACGATGACAAACAACAATGGAACTCTCGATTCGAGCATATGCCAAACATCGCGGCGTTACCGAAGCGGCGGTTAGAAAAGCGATTAGCCAAGGCAGAATCAGCAAGGGTCAAAACGGCAAAATAAATCCAGAAAAAGCCGATAATGAATGGAATAAAAACACTGATCCGGCGCAGATAAAAAGAGCATCGCCGGTAGAAAAACCCGATTACAGCCAGAATTCAGCGCCAAATTCTCTAAGCGGACCAAGCTATCAGCAAAGCCGAGCAATTAAAGAGGCTTACGGTGCAAAACTGCTTAGGCT